>Ga0208694_1002745_pt1 | contig 17995 bp, 9 predicted proteins | sample AD_UKC078_MetaG_FD_184442 | JGI IMG/M metagenome (GOLD analysis project Ga0208694, IMG submission 184442) | Active sludge microbial communities of municipal wastewater-treating anaerobic digesters from USA - AD_UKC078_MetaG (SPAdes) (version 2) | ecosystem: Engineered > Bioreactor > Anaerobic >...
TGATTCTTTTAATCGTACCAATGTGGAATTGAAATTAGTCAGCAGTTTATTCATTGCCGTCGTGCTATCGCCTTTTAATCGTACCAATGTGGAATTGAAATGAAATATTCCTTTGAGCAGATACCGGAACTGTCCGCTTTTAATCGTACCAATGTGGAATTGAAATGACAGCCCCTTTGACCAGATAAAGATTGACAGGGACTTTTAATCGTACCAATGTGGAATTGAAATGTCAGTTCATCCCACCCCGCCTTTTTAAGTGCAGACTTTTAATCGTACCAATGTGGAATTGAAATAGTCAACAGGCAATGATAGCAATACCGGACTGAGCTTTTAATCGTACCAATGTGGAATTGAAATTGCGACTATACTACGATTCAAAACTCCGAGATAACTTTTAATCGTACCAATGTGGAATTGAAATAAGCTGATTCTGTAAAAGTTGTCTAATGGCAAATCCTCTTTTAATCGTACCAATGTGGAATTGAAATATCGGAGCCGCTGTTGTGCCGGTAGAAATTGAGGGCTTTTAATCGTACCAATGTGGAATTGAAATAGGATGTACTGGTCAAGTTCAAGACTGAACTCTTCTTTTAATCGTACCAATGTGGAATTGAAATGTAGCAGACGGGATTTGTGTGCCGTGTCCGGAGTAACTTTTAATCGTACCAATGTGGAATTGAAATAGGTCAATATGATTCATCCCGACAAGGATACAACCCTTTTAATCGTACCAATGTGGAATTGAAATGGGATAACTAACCGGCTGATGCGTTGTACCCCATTTACTTTTAATCGTACCAATGTGGAATTGAAATTAAAAAATGCTAAAGAATTAGAGTAATGGCTAAGCTTTTAATCGTACCAATGTGGAATTGAAATAGCGTCCGTATGCCTTCCTGAATGATTTCAAACTCCCTTTTAATCGTACCAATGTGGAATTGAAATTCATTGTACTGCCGTAAACGCCCCGACCTTTACACTTTTAATCGTACCAATGTGGAATTGAAATAAAATAATATCTTCTATGGCTTTGACGGGGCAAGCTTTTAATCGTACCAATGTGGAATTGAAATTCACCTATCAGTTGCGGGACCTGCTCAAACTTACCCTTTTAATCGTACCAATGTGGAATTGAAATAGGTTCAGGATAAGCCGGGAATCAAGAAACATCCATCTTTTAATCGTACCAATGTGGAATTGAAATTTCTGTTTGCCCTCCCTTAAAGAATAACCCTATCCTTTTAATCGTACCAATGTGGAATTGAAATTATTCTGAAAGCTGAGGTATTCGCTTCTTCTTCCCTTTTAATCGTACCAATGTGGAATTGAAATTAGTATTGACCATTGTCCGCAGGTGAGGGTGATAGCTTTTAATCGTACCAATGTGGAATTGAAATGGGCGTGCCTATCTTAAAACGTCCCGTTAATCATCTTTTAATCGTACCAATGTGGAATTGAAATTGGGTGTTTATATGAGTACGAATTACCGTGATATTCTTTTAATCGTACCAATGTGGAATTGAAATGGGTAATAGCCATTTTTACTAAGGTAGTTCCTGGTCTTTTAATCGTACCAATGTGGAATTGAAATTTGGGCAGTCCAATCAGCTCCTTGTCAAGAAGTGCTTTTAATCGTACCAATGTGGAATTGAAATATAGTTTATTGTTAACATGGAATTTACAGTTATTGACTTTTAATCGTACCAATGTGGAATTGAAATATGATTGAGATATCACAATTTATAAAGTCGCAGGCTTTTAATCGTACCAATGTGGAATTGAAATTCGGGGGTTAAAGCAACGCAACAATCAGCCGGTAATCTTTTAATCGTACCAATGTGGAATTGAAATAGCAACTTACCGTCTATCGGCTCTGGAGTGGAAGCTTTTAATCGTACCAATGTGGAATTGAAATCAAGGAAATTGAGAGAGTTCATGCCGGCTTCCTTCGCTTTTAATCGTACCAATGTGGAATTGAAATTTGGTGTGTGGTACTTACCGCTTCCAATGTAGATCTTTCTTTTAATCGTACCAATGTGGAATTGAAATGAATATTGGCAGAATAAAGTCTTATCAGAGAATACCTCTTTTAATCGTACCAATGTGGAATTGAAATTAGTATGAGCTGACATATAAAGCACCCCGGCTTCCTTTTAATCGTACCAATGTGGAATTGAAATTAGCTGTTATCATATTACCCTGTAACTCCTCTATCTTTTAATCGTACCAATGTGGAATTGAAATCTCGTCAGGCACATCTTTATAGCCTAACTCTTTGAGTCTTTTAATCGTACCAATGTGGAATTGAAATTTCAATAAAAGCGTGGTAAGACATATCTTCTGTTTTCTTTTAATCGTACCAATGTGGAATTGAAATCTCGAATGCCGTAAATCTAAAGTATGGCAGTTCTTCTTTTAATCGTACCAATGTGGAATTGAAATAAGTACTTTATGCCCGTAGTTCTTCGATAGTCTAAGCTTTTAATCGTACCAATGTGGAATTGAAATGAAGTGGGCTGTCCGCAGTGGAAAGTATTGTTATACTTTTAATCGTACCAATGTGGAATTGAAATACCGATAGCCCCGCCCACACCGGAGAGAAACTTTGCTTTTAATCGTACCAATGTGGAATTGAAATTAACTATTAGAATCGGCTTGCATAAAGGCAAGGGTCTTTTAATCGTACCAATGTGGAATTGAAATAATAATAAAGCAACCTTGTCACTCATTATTTCCTGCTTTTAATCGTACCAATGTGGAATTGAAATTTATAATAGGTTATTGTTTCCTCCCCGGCACTATAACTTTTAATCGTACCAATGTGGAATTGAAATAACGGTAACGGACGTTGAGATCAGGGCAACTGACACTTTTAATCGTACCAATGTGGAATTGAAATGCAGCTTATTCAAATGCCACTACTGGAAACGGCTCTTTTAATCGTACCAATGTGGAATTGAAATTTCAACAAACACTCGGTATGAACTGTCATCTATTCTTTTAATCGTACCAATGTGGAATTGAAATTGTGTCAGCGATGCGAAGCAAGGGGGAGAGTGCTATGCTTTTAATCGTACCAATGTGGAATTGAAATCAATGTCTCTTACGTTAAAGTCGACAGCCTTTCCCCTTTTAATCGTACCAATGTGGAATTGAAATCGGATCTTTTTTAAGAGGCTCCATCTGCCCGGCTTTCTTTTAATCGTACCAATGTGGAATTGAAATTTAATTCGGAGTCTAGCCGACTACAGGCGTTTCACCCTTTTAATCGTACCAATGTGGAATTGAAATCGCTTTTTTAACCAAAAAAGCACGAAAAAATGAGCTCTTTTAATCGTACCAATGTGGAATTGAAATTAACATACCGGAGGATAACCTTTATTTTTTTTATTACTTTTAATCGTACCAATGTGGAATTGAAATAATAATTCTTCCATCCGGGAGGACACGATATTTACTTTTAATCGTACCAATGTGGAATTGAAATAGAAGATATTCTATAGCGTTCGACCTGGTGATCGAGCTTTTAATCGTACCAATGTGGAATTGAAATACAGATCCGCCGCCGGAGTCGATATCAAGAATTATTCTTTTAATCGTACCAATGTGGAATTGAAATAGCTCCTGCTCGATATACGGGATAAGCGTTTTTCGCTTTTAATCGTACCAATGTGGAATTGAAATAATCTTTCCCCTTTTTTACCCACGAGCCCGGGACTTTTAATCGTACCAATGTGGAATTGAAATTAAAATAAAGCTACTTAGCTTGTTGTAGACGATCAACTTTTAATCGTACCAATGTGGAATTGAAATACGAGATTAACTCCAGGGAGCTGGCCTTGCTTACCCTTTTAATCGTACCAATGTGGAATTGAAATGCAAAACAATTCCACTTGTAAAAGACAAGAAGAACTTTTAATCGTACCAATGTGGAATTGAAATCTCGCAGGGATCCGTTCACTCGCACATCGCTATGGACTTTTAATCGTACCAATGTGGAATTGAAATTATGCCCCGAGAGAGTTTAGGAAAAGGAAATATCTTCTTTTAATCGTACCAATGTGGAATTGAAATTACTTGTTACAGTAAGACCCGTGGCAACAAGGTGGGCTTTTAATCGTACCAATGTGGAATTGAAATACGTATGCCAGCTGGGCGAAGAGCAGCGACGTGGCCTTTTAATCGTACCAATGTGGAATTGAAATATTACCTGTCTTCGTGTTTCATATTCAGCAATTCTTTCTTTTAATCGTACCAATGTGGAATTGAAATGGGAATATATTTTTATTGATTACCAAGGGCACGTGCTTTTAATCGTACCAATGTGGAATTGAAATACATAATGCTGGTAGCCGAGCCCGACACCAGTGGAGCTTTTAATCGTACCAATGTGGAATTGAAATTTATTTACCTTGCTTATCGTTCTCCAAGCCTGCCCGCTTTTAATCGTACCAATGTGGAATTGAAATCAGTGAGCCGCGACAAAATATGCCGCCGAGGCGCACTTTTAATCGTACCAATGTGGAATTGAAATTATGTCAACGCTTTCAACCTTGTCGACAGAGATCACGCTTTTAATCGTACCAATGTGGAATTGAAATAACAAAGGCCCCACGGTAGGGAGTGTTAGTGCTTCCTTTTAATCGTACCAATGTGGAATTGAAATGGTGACCCGACATTCGGGTCTGGCCAGAACACGATCTTTTAATCGTACCAATGTGGAATTGAAATGGCAGAAAAATCCCTCAGAAGAGTCGTGGACCTTCTTTTAATCGTACCAATGTGGAATTGAAATTGTCTAAAACCTATTTCTTCAATGTAATTAATGCGCTTTTAATCGTACCAATGTGGAATTGAAATTCTCATCCGCGAGCCTGAGGTTGTCAAGAGATATAACTTTTAATCGTACCAATGTGGAATTGAAATTCATTCAGCAATGTTTTTTCACGGTGTTGTTGCTCTTTTAATCGTACCAATGTGGAATTGAAATTGAATCGAACTCGGCGGTTCTTTGAAATTAATATACTTTTAATCGTACCAATGTGGAATTGAAATTCGTGAACAGGTAGGGGTTTCCAGATTCAAATGCTTTCTTTTAATCGTACCAATGTGGAATTGAAATATTGTCTATCACTATGTTCTTAAAAGCAAGATTATTCTTTTAATCGTACCAATGTGGAATTGAAATGGAGGTCTTTATGACCCGGAAGAATGGATGAAAACTTTTAATCGCACCAATGTGGAATTGAAATGTGCAATGAATTCTGGAACCGCAAATACTTTTTACAGCTTTTAATCGCACCAATGTGGAATTGAAATAGAGAAGGAACCTGGGTCTTAAGATCGATCACGGTCTTTTAATCGTACCAATGTGGAATTGAAATGGCGGTATAATAACAGTTACCGTGTCCGGCCACTTTCTTTTAATCGTACCAATGTGGAATTGAAATTACCTGCCTAAAATCAATACCATTCTCCTTTAATGCCTTTTAATCGTACCAATGTGGAATTGAAATAGACATAATCAGGCAGGAGGCAGAGCATGTAAAGCTTTTAATCGTACCAATGTGGAATTGAAATGAAATTTCAGGAGTATAAAGAATTCCATTTAGTCGCTTTTAATCGTACCAATGTGGAATTGAAATGGGATGGCCAGGTGATCAGGTCTGCTTCCACGGGGACTTTTAATCGTACCAATGTGGAATTGAAATATTGCTTACAAGGACGCTTCCTTCGACCTTTAAACTTTTAATCGTACCAATGTGGAATTGAAGTGGTTTAAGTTAGAAAAAGGTCCTGCTTACAAGGCAAGACTTTTAATCGTACCAATGTGGAATTGAAATAAAAGCTGAATTTGAGGTTTTATTGCCCCAAATTTTCTTTTAATCGTACCAATGTGGAATTGAAATATCCCAATTATCTTTTTCATCTTGTTCAATATTTTCCTTTTAATCGTACCAATGTGGAATTGAAATCCCTGGCACAATTATATACAGAAGGAGATCCGAGCTTTTAATCGTACCAATGTGGAATTGAAATGGCAACGTCAGCTACTTTTTCTGTCCCGGATAACGCGCTTTTAATCGCACCAATGTGGAATTGAAATTTCTGCGCAACCTGCTTTCAAAATTCGGCTATCGTTACGCATATGAGTAGTGGCGGCGTTCGAAGCAGTTGGTTATCAACCGTGGAAGAAACTTAAATAGAAGTACTGCACTTGGCAACCCACAAAACCCGCCATTACTTATATGCATTGTTACCGCTATGTGCTTTTTTATATTTCTACGCTCATCTTTAAATGTCGGCCAAATCCTTGTCTGATTATTCGCATTAAAGTCGAAAGTCTAATATCAGAAGCATCATTTTCAATCCGTGAAATGTAGGTCTTTGTTGTCCCACATTTTTCTGCAAGTTGTTCCTGTGTCAATCCATGTTCTTTTCTGAGTTCTTGCAACATTACTCCAATTTTAAATGCTTCAAATCCTTCTTCGAACTCTTCCCTTTCTTTAGTACCCCTTTTACCATATTGCTCATCTAAATGGTCAGCAAAGGATGTCAAATTATTTACCTTCTTTTTCATCGAAATATTGTTTTTTTAATTTTTCTGCTAATTCAATCTCATTCTTAGGAGTTTTTTGCGATTTTTTCAGGAATCCATTTACAAGAACAATCAGTTGTCCTTTATCAAAAAAGCTAAAAACTTTGTAAATATCAGTCCCTACTTCTATTCGTATTTCATAAAGTCCTGATGTACCTCCCGAATGCTTATAAAATTTAACAGGTATTCTGTCTATCGTGGCAATCAATTTCAACGTCCAGTTAAACTTCTTTCGGACTTCCGGTTTCAGGGAATTAAAAAAGTCCAGATAGTAGTTTCTATAGTAAAATATATCCCTTATAAATTTTTCATTCATAGGACAAAGTTAGCTAATTAGATAACATTTTGCAAATTCCTACGGATTTTTCATCGAAGCGAGGTCTTTGTAGCATTAGCGGTAACTGCTTTTAATCGTACCAATGTGGAATTGAAATGTCGCTATTTATTGATAGATTTTTATCCCTGATTCACGTGTAAAAATCTTGGGATTCCCAGATGAATCGATTATATTTGTTGCTCATCCGAATAGTTGTTTAACCTCAGCGGAATTGTACCGCTGTTTATTCAGCCATTCGGATGTTCTTTTTTGATCGGCATATTGGATTAATCCCTCCCGGATACAGTTGTGCTTCATGCATGGAAACTGCACTACTATAAGGGTTTGACAATTTAAATGAGTATATTTGTGTTTATATGATTTGATTAAGTGAGAATAACTGATAGAAAATATTTTGACACTTATGTTCAGATAATTGGACATGAAATTCCAGGATTAATTCAGAATTTCGATTTTTCTGAAAACAACAGAAGTTTTGAGTATCTGACAAAAGCATCTGCGGTTTATTCTTCTAATATAGAGGGAAATAGTATTGACTTGAACTCCTATATGAACTATGAATTGAACAAAGACAAATTCAAGCCGGGAAAGGAGATTGAAGAAATTGAGGATTTGATTAAGGCATACGAATTTGCCCAAAAAAATAATTTGAATGAGACGAATCTGATGACTTGTCATAAAATGTTTTCAGAGTCTTTACTGATTAAATGCAAAAGAGGGAAATACAGGAATGAGCAGGTTGGTGTTTTTGGTAAATCAGGTTTAGCTTATATGGCAATTGAACCTGAATTTGTTGAGCATGAAATGAAAATATTCTTCCGGGATATGGAAGAATTGATTTCTTCAAAATTAAATGAAACAGAAATCTTTTATTTTGCCTCAATGATTCACTTGAGATTTGCACATATTCATCCATTTCGGGATGGAAACGGAAGAGCTGCACGATTAATCGAAAAGTGGTTTATCTCGGAGAAATTAGGCCGTGATTATTGGAAAATTCCATCAGAAGAATATTATAGAGTAAACCAGGTAAGATACTATGAGACAATAAATCTGGGAGTTAATTATTATGATCTGAATTATGACAGATGTTTGGGGTTTTTAGAAATGCTTCCAAATTGTTTAAAGTAAAATCAAAGGATTTAGACACATAGTTGCACACGACTATTTCGGGATTGATGCTGAAGAAGTTTGGCAGATAATAAAAGCCAAAATTCCTACTCCGAAGTCTGACATCAGATTATTGTTAGATTAAATGCTAATGTACCTGACACGGACAATGCTCTCTCATCCCAGCCATGTTTCTCCAGTTAATCAAATTCCATTTAATTTTAAAATCAGTTGGGATTTTTTTCGTTGCTTCTACTATTATTTCCAAACTCCTTACAAGTGCTCTTTTCAAAGTTTTATTCGTATATAATTTTATTTTAAAGGTCGGATGCCTGCCTGTTGGCAGACAGGGAACCCACATGTTTGAGAATTATATACATAAGTGTTTGTGTATGCAATACATGTGGGTTTCATCTTGCAATAAATTGTCCTTGGAAAAATCATTGCCTTTTTCATTACTTCGTTCTTGCTGAGAAGCAGATTATTTTGAAGGTTGATGGTTCAGTCTTATTTTAAAAAGAACTGCTCGCGGATTCTGAGTTTCTATTCCCGGAAAATTGACTTGTATCTTCTTCTTTAGTATCTTTGTTTTTAGAAGTTGTTTGAGGAGAATTCCCGCTAACCTTACCGGTTCCGCTTTTATCCTCCGGTGGGTACGCAACATCATCAGTAGTAGCGGACTGCTTGATTCCTAATGCGGGTACGGACCAGACAACTTTTTTGTTAAACCCTTCCAGGGTTGTACTTATTGTGGTGAGCCATCTTCCCAGGGCGACACATATTTATTATTGACGGGAGGCCTTCAGGTAGAACTTAAATGTATTCATTGTGGTGCCGAATCGCTATGGCACTTGTTTTTGCACTCGTGGTGCGGAACGCCAATGACAGATACCCACCTGTTGTGCTCAGTGCTTTAGCTCAAATCCAGAATGATCATTAGGTTTTCCTTGACTTTATCGGACAGAATTTCAGGTAATTCCCCAAGCTTTTTCAGTAGCCTTTTATTGTCAATCGCTCGCAGTTGATCAATCATTATGTCGCAGTTCTCGTTCAGATTTGCTGTGCCCTTTTTAATATGAACTCTTAAGATCTCAGATTCTTTCTGAATATTTGTGGTCAAAGGACATATTATGGTTGAAGGGTGAGGTATCTTATTAAGAAGATTTGTTTGAACGACAAGCACAGGTCTGGTCTTGCCTGGTTCTGTACCTGTTTGAGGGTTCAAATCAGCCACCCAGATTTCAAATCTTTTAACTTGCATAATCTGTCTCCTCAAATTCATTAAGTACAGAAAGAGAATCGTCTTTTACAAGGGCAGATTCTTTCCTGAGTTTTGATTCCAGGATTTTACGCCTCTGAATCTTGTTATAATATTCCAGAGCCTCATTTATGTACCTGTTTCTGGGTTTCTTAATATCGGAGAGAATATTCTCGGTTTCTGCGAAGATCGAGTCGTCAATTTTTAATGATATTGTTTTCATCCGCATATGTATTATTTAGCAAATATATATAATATGTATATACTGTAAGTATATTTAAATTATATTTCTCATAAATCTTTTAGCATTCGGCACAACTGCGTTTAATCGCAGTTACGAGGTATTGTAATTTCACTGAATTAAGTCCCCTTTGAGCTATACTATGAACATTTTCTATAAAGTTAAAAAAAACAGGGCAGATGAACTGCCCTGACCGGGGTTGATTCTTTCAAGAGCTGTCATTCGCAGCCTGCACGTTCCACCATCACCCCGCAGGTTTGGTCCGGCATTACCTCTCGATTGAACTTGAAACAAAGATATGAAGTAAAATAACAAGGTTCATTGAAACAGGCGGCTTTTACAATTAGCTAACCGGGGGGCTAAAAAATGCCGTGCCGGATATCATTGCCCCAATAGCAAGTGGATGTTTTCAGTAACGCTTTGAAATATTAAATCCTGTTTCCGAACTTTTCAGGACAACTGTGCAGATCATTGTAAGTCAATAACAGAATAATCAATTGTCAAGATCACCGGAAGTATCCGACGGATGGTTCCCGGCCGAAGTGCCGTCGACTGGAACCCCTAAGCTGAAGCTTAGCGGACTGAATATAGAATAGCAGCCGGTCTGACTGCAGGTTTTTCATTTGATTATCGAATCATACACTGCCTGCAGTATCTGTGACCTGATATTCATTTCTGACAGTTTGGTGTTGTTCCTTGTCGGATGTACCCTGTTTGAAAAGAATATATAGCTGATCTCATTCACGGGATCCATCCATACAAAAGTACCGGTGTAGCCGGAATGACCGAAGCTTTCAGGAGCGGCGTCCTTTGCCGGATAGGCCTCCGAATCGCTTAGCTCGTTGTTGTTGAGAAGGGGTTTGTCGAAGCCCAGTCCCCTGCGGTTGTTGTTTTCAGGGAATTGTACCCTGGTATATCGCTCCATCACATCCTTGCTGATTAACTGTTCTCCGCCGTACTCACCCATCCTGCGGTACATTTCCATAAGCTTCATCAGGTCGTTGGCAGTGGCAAACAATCCGGCATGTCCCGATATACCCCCAAGCATGGCAGCACCTTCATCATGAACGGTGCCATGCAGCAGCTGACGGCGGAAAAGTGAATCGTATTCCGTGGGTACTATCCGGTGGAGAGGATATTTCAGGTAAGGATTGAAACAGATGTCATAGGCACCCAGTTTGTGATACAGATTCCTTGTAATGTATTCAACCCATTCTTCACCGCTCAGCCTGTCAATGATCCCTGTCGAAATGATGAATGTCAGATCCGAATAAACGTACTTTTTGGGTCCGAGCGGGCTCTTCCTTATCTCATTCATTATTTTGTTCCTGTAATTCTTGTGGATGTAAAGGTTGTCAGCCACCTTTATCGGGAAGTCATCCGACTCATCACATGTGAAAGTTCTTCTCCTGAATGAGGAATCACTCCTGACGGTCTCTTTCCAGAACGGGATCCAGTCTTTCAGTCCGGCCTGATGCGTCAGCAGGTCCTTCATAAATAGTTTCCCCTTGTTGCTGTTCCTGAAATAGGGCAGATAGTCACCAAGACTGTTTTCCACCGAGAATTTGCCTTCAGAGTCAAGGAGCATCAGGCCGCCCAGGGTGGATGAAATCTTTGTTACTGAGGCAAGATCGAAGAGGTCCGATTTCCATACAGGAATCCTGTGATCGTAGGTGTGATAGCCGTAGGTTTTATGGAAAACCACAATTCCCTTCCTGGCTATCATTACCTCGCACCCGGGATAGGCGCCTGCCATAAGGCCCGATCTTGCAATGAAATCTATCCTGTCGTTGAGCCGCGATGACAGACCGGCATTCTCGGGAAACGCGTATCCGATCCTGATGTTACCCTTTGTAATTATTCCTGATCCTGCCGGCCAGAGTGAAGGTATTGCCGAATAAAGGGTCCCCTTTGCGCCGATGGCTCCGAAAATAAGCTGAGCCGACAAATCCTGAGTGTAATGATTGTCTTCGTAGGCAAGCACTATGCCGTCGGCATTGCTGAAAAGCGCCTGCCTGCCGTGCAGAAATGGACTGCCGAAGCAGACAATGATCTTTTTTGTATCCCCTGAGAGTTTGCCGAAAAGCATGGAAATCTCCCTGCTGTCGGCTTCAATTGCTGAAGAGTCGGTCCTGTCAAAAATTCCTCCTATCACCAGATTGTAATTACTGAGCTTTTCTGCTGTCTCCTCCGCCTGACTTACGCTGGAAGGGTCAACGAAGTACAGGTCGGCAGGAAGATAATCCTGCAGCCTCTGCTGGAAGACAGTGCTTGAATCGCGGTTGAAAACCACAACCGCGGCCCTGGCTTTATCGAGTCCCGTAACAGGTATTGTATTGCGGTCGTTCCTGACCACAGTAAGTGCATTCGAATACAGATCGCTAAGGAGCGCTTCGGTAGCCGGCCCTGACAGACCTTCACGAAGACTGCCTGTTTCCAGCGCTGAAATATGAGCCAGTCCTGCCCAGTATTTGGCAGATAGTATTCTGCGGCATTGAGCATCAATGTCCTTCTGGGATATGATGCCTTTCTTTACTTTTTGCGATATCTCCCTGACAGCGCTTTCAGGACTGCCGGATGAAACCGGTATGTATGATCCGGCCTGAAAGCTCAGCGGAAATTCTCTTTCAACGCTGATAATTCCGTTTTCCAGAAGACTCCCGCGATGGATAAGCTCATTCCCTGAAGGATTACCCGCGCGATTGAGCAGTATATGTACACCGGTCCTTTTTAACTGATCTGCTATGGTTTTTCCCATTTTCCTGATCAGATCGTCATTGTGAATCGCGTCGAGCGCGATCCATGAGGGATAGCTTACTGCACCATTGGGGTCAGGCAGGGGCTTCCTGTCGCTTTTCTGTATTATAAAAAGAGGTATCTGACTTACTGACTGGAAATAATTCACCATTTCCGCAAGCTTTTGGGGCTCACTATGAGGGAATATGATACCGCCCGCGGTTTTTTTCCTGACAATATCACTCAGCTTGATGGTCTGCCTGATATCATTTTCAGCTCCGGCCTCAATCCATATTAGCTGACCTATCCTTTCTTCGGGCGTAAGCGATTTGAATACCGAATCAACCCAGGGGTGATCTGTGAATTCAAGAAAGGGCCGTGGAATTTCCTGCGGCCTGGCCTGCTGAATTCCAACACTCAGGCAAAAAATTGCCGCTATGATGAATGAACGTGAACGCATATCTGAATAAGGGATTTATTGACAAACGACTAAAACCGATTAATATTTCACTGCCCACCGCCCCGAACTCAAACCTTGAACCTCAAAGATATGCCTCGGAATAAATCTCAGGGCTCCTTTCAGCATAAACAGACACTCCGGTCGGCGTGTATCTTGTTACATTCTGGCTGTTAACCCGGATAATAATGAGACTGAATAATAAAAATAAATACAGGTTCTTCATCCTACTTGGTTTTTAGTTCGTTAAGATAATCATTAGCCAATGAGAATACCCTTAACTGGGCTTCCAGTCCTTCTTCATGGAGGTATACACGCAAATGACCTAATTCAACCAGATTTTTTATTAAAATATTTTGCTCCATATCATCCAAAAGAGGCCCGTAACCATCATAATACATTATCCGCGACATTACAAATGCAGGACCTTCATAGATATCATCACCATATCCCGCGTCTCTTACTCCCTGCTTCTTAAAGAGTTCATTTATAAGTGTTATCTTTTGGTCAACGGTCGCATCTTCCAGGTAAGCTTTCTGCGCTAAAAAGACCTCCAGGTTATAAGCGTAAAACTTGTAGCCTCTCTCCCAGTAGTATAAATTCAAATCATAATTAACCGTATCAATGGAAATATACTTTGCAAGCAGGTATTGAAACGCGTCATCTCTTCCTTCCAGATCGGCGTACCATGAATAATTGCTTTTGCACAGATCATAGCCGCTCTGGAGTCCGCAGCATCCGGCATCCAGTTGGTACAAGCTGTTAAAATTATAAGACCCCGCGTCCACCAGGTCTTTGGTATTCATACACGGCCAGAATTTTTCAGGTACCTCACCCGGCATTACATTGTTATAAATGCCAGTTGTATATAATTCACATGGCTCCGGTTCCGAGGGATTATTATCGCAGGAGAAAAACATTACCGGGAATAAAAGCGATAGTAGCAGTATTTTCACGACAGTTTTCATAGCTTAGTTAGTCTTTAAGAATTATATGTACCTTATATTTTTATATTTATACACCGCTGAGGGCGAAAAGGTTTTTTCAGAGCTCTTACTGTCCTCCGCTCTCTGCTTCCTGCTCCCTGCTCCCTGCTCCCTGAGTTATTTACGTGAATAATTCATACAATATTACTATATTTCATGCCTAATTAACCCACCTGATGAATAAGACTTTTATGAGATTGCTTCCCTGCTTTCTGGCCTTCATGCTTGCAAGCTCTTATTCTCTTCAGGCACAGTCTGATGAGAGGCTTGAAGGGATGGCCGCAGGCAAACTTGAAAATTGGAAAAACCCGCTCACGGAGTGGAATCATATTGCCGTTCCGAAGATCGATTCTCTGAAGCTTGAAAAGAGCAATGGCAAGCTCATTCTCTGGTTTGCACCGGAACTTTCATATTATCCTTTCAGGGAAGAGAGCTGCAGACTTTTCAGAAAATCGCTCGTTGATGCCCTGGGAAGAAAATTCAGAAAATATGACATTGAGCTGATAACCAATACCTACAGAATAGAACAGCTGGTACCGAATTATTTCAGAAAGGACTTCCCGGCCGATTCATCATGCTTTCCTGTTCCCGATACTGATAAAAGGATACTGGTGAAAAAGATTTCTGACGATCCTCCTTTATCGGGGCTTCACGGCAAGTCAATAGCCCTGTGGAACAGTCACGGGTACTATTTTGAAATGTCCTTAGACAGATGGGAATTCCAGCGTGCAAAACTGTTTGGCACCGTGGAGGACGTCTCCATCACGGGATACGTGTTGCCCTATCTTTCGAGGATGCTTGAGAAAGCCGGGGCAACGGTCCATATTCCCCGCGAAAGGGATATCCAGACCAGCGAGGTCATAGTCGATAATGATCGTTCGACGGCTAATTCCGCCTTCATGCTATCTACAGGAAAAAATAGCGAATTAATCAATAAAGGCTTTATCCTGACTGATACCATATTTGCAGGATTCAATCCTTTCAGGAATGGAAGTTCCCTCAGAACAGCCGACGACACGGCACACTATATTCCCGATATTCCGTCACGGGGCGATTACGCGGTTTATATTTCATACCCACTGTTGCCTGATAATACAGGCGAGGCATTGTATACCGTTCATCACACCGGCGGTTCGACAGGCTTCCTGGTTGATCAGACGATGGGAGGGGAGACCTGGATTTATCTCGGGACATTCAATTTTGATAAAGGTATGAATCCGGAGAGAGCTTCGGTGACGGTCACACGCAACAGGGGCGCCTCCGGCTATCTGGCCCTGGATGCGGTGAAATTCGGAGGAGGAATGGGAAATGTGGCTCGCAGGCCATCAGCCGAGATATTGAAAAACCAGCCATCACTTTCTGACGGAAAGGCGGCTCAGGATGCCGGTGTTGCTGCAAAGGAAACTGACTATTCATGGAAACTAAGCGGGATGCCAAGGTTCATAGAGGCATCAAGGTACTGGCTGCAATATGCCGGGATGCCCGACTCGCTGGTTTATTCTCCTTCTTTATACAGGAATGATTACAATGATGATTACCAGTCGAGAGGCTTATGGGTCAACTACCTGATGGCTGATCCGCGGCCGGAAAAAGGCAAAGCCGGAGGACTGGGTATACCAATCGACCTGTCACTTGCATTTCACACCGATGCAGGAGTGGCTCCCGGTGATTCGATAATCGGCAGCCTTGCAATTTTCCATACCACCGTCGACGATGGAATCTATGCCTCTGGTTTATCACGCATGTCGTCGAGGGAGTTTGCAGATGTTGTTCAGACTCAGATTGTTGAGGATATCAGGAAAAACTTTGAACCCGGTTGGACAAGGCGGGGACTGTGGGACAGGCCTTATTCGGAGGCAAGGCGCCCGAACGTCACTTCACTGCTTCTAGAACTTCTGTCGCACCAGAACCTTGCCGATATGAAATACAATCTCGATCCGAGGTTCAGGTTCAGCGTCTCGCGATCTATCTATAAAGGTATCCTTAAATACCTGAGTTATGTTGAGAATCGTCCCTATACAGTCCAGCCTTTGCCGGTCAGTGATTTTGCTGTCACACCTGCCGGAGGGAAGAAGATTAAGCTCTCGTGGCAGCCCGTAATTGAAGAAGGAGAGCCTACATCGGTGCCAGCCTGGTTCAGGGTGTACACCCGCGAGGGAAACAATGGCTATGACAACGGCCGGGTAGTAAAGGGCAACAGCCTTGAGATAGAACTCCCGGCCTGGGATTCCATATATTCATTCAGGGTGACCGCGCTGAACAACGGAGGAGAGAGCTTTGAATCCGAGGAGCTTTCGGTGGGGATCAACAGTGAAAGCAGGGGCAACGTTCTGGTGGTGAATGGCTTTGACCGTGTGTCGGGGCCCGCCTGGGTGGATGATGAGCTTTCGGGAATTGAATGGTGGAACGACCGCGGGGTGCCATATATAAATGATATTATCTCAATAGGCGATCAGTATGATTATGACAGGAATAGCCCCTGGGTAGATGACGATTCGCCGGGATGGGGAGCATCATACTCCGACATGACGGCCAAAGTGGTGCCGGGCAATACATTCAACTTCCCCTTTATCCACGGCAGATCGGTTATGGCTGCAGGTTATTCCTTCTTTTCGGTATCGGACGAATATTTTGAATCTCAGGACGACTGCGCGGATGAATTCGGCATTATCGACCTTATTTACGGAGAGGAGAAATCAACACCCTTCTTCGGCGATACATCCAGGATAGATTTCAGGATATACACTCCCGGATTCATGGATAGAATCACTAAAGTGACTGCTGACGGAAAATCAGTGTTCATGTCGGGTGCTTATGTGGGTTCGGACCTGATTACAGGCAGGGATTCCACGGCGCTGAAGTTTGCAGAAAAGATTCTTCACTTCAGCCCCCGGACAGGACATGCCGTGAGGACGGGAAAGGTCTACGCGACCGATTACGCGAGACCGCATTTCGATGGATCCTTTACTTTCAATACAGAATATTCACCCGAGTTTTACACGGTCGAGGCTCCTGATGCCATCGAAGCCTCCGGAACCGGTTCAGTATGTGCATTCAGGTATTCCGAGAATAATTCATCGGCCGGTACGGCATTCAGGGGACGTTATAACATTGTTATAACGGGCTTCCCCTTCGAATCCATCCCCGATAGAGGTGAAAGGGATAAACTAATGAAGCAAATCCTTGATTTTTTAAACACGAAATAAGATAGTGATGAAACCCGTAACAGCCTTTTTACAATTCAGGGAAACAGACTGGCTTTGCAAGACAGCTGACTCGCTGAGGAAATCGGAAGTGGTTGAGTCGTTAGTGATTGTCGGGAAAGAAGATCCGCGTGGTACCGGCTGCTGCTCCGATACCCGCTTTCTGAAATCCGCTTCGATAGCTTCAACTGCTGCTGTCAGACAAATGGCTGATCTGACCGATACCGAATATATTCTTGTTTATATTAAGCCCTTCCCCCTGCAGCTTAGCCGCTTTGCTCTCCAAAGGATGATGCAGGTATGCAGCGATACCGAGGCCGGAATGGTGTATTCGGATTACTTCGAGAACAAGGAAGGAAAACTGACTCCCCATCCCGTAATCGATTACCAGGAGGGCAGCCTTCGCGACGATTTCAATTTCGGCTCGGTGATGCTCTGGAAAACGGCGGCTTTCAGGGAGGCATGTCTCGGAATGGACCAGGATTACAGCTATGCCGGATTATATGACCTCCGCCTGAGGGTATCGGAGAAATATCGGCTGATTAGGATACCCGAAATGCTTTATACTGAAGTGGAACAAGATATAAGGCTGTCGGGTGAAAAGCAGTTTGACTATGTCGACCCCAGAAACAGGGAAGTACAGATAGAAATGGAGGCAGCCTGCACTTCACACCTGAAAAGGATAAAGGGATGGCTGGCACCGGAGTTCAGGGAAGTCAGCTTCGATGCTGAAAAATTCCCCGTCGAAGCCTCGGTTATCATTCCGGTACGAAACAGGGTAAAAACCATCGGTGATGCTATCAGCTCGGTTCTTTCGCAGGAGACTGATTTCAAATTTAACCTTATCGTGGTCGACAATCATTCGACTGACGGCACGACTGAGCAGATACGTGAGTTTACCGCCAAAGACGACAGGATTGTTCATATTGTTCCGGAAAGTCTCGACCTTGGTATAGGCGGCTGCTGGAACGAAGGCCTGTTCCATGAACGCTGCGGGAAATTTGCAGTACAGCTCGACAGCGATGACCTTTACATTGACACCAGGGTTCTGAGCAGGATAGTTGAG
>Ga0208694_1002760_pt1 | contig 17926 bp, 15 predicted proteins | sample AD_UKC078_MetaG_FD_184442 | JGI IMG/M metagenome (GOLD analysis project Ga0208694, IMG submission 184442) | Active sludge microbial communities of municipal wastewater-treating anaerobic digesters from USA - AD_UKC078_MetaG (SPAdes) (version 2) | ecosystem: Engineered > Bioreactor > Anaerobic >...
GATAGAAGCCAGAGGGATGTTGCTGTGACAGGCCCGACGCATCTCCTCCTGCCAGCCGATATTGACATGCTCGGCAAAGTCCTTGAAGGCGGAGCGGTAAACCGACATTTCCAGGCTCCCTTCCTGTCCGGCCGGCCTGGCATCCCCCTTTTGGGCATATCTGTCCATCAGGTCGGTGATGATGTCGCGGCGTGAGGCGGTTACCAGCCGGTCATCAATCACGGCCGAGTAGAGCCGCAGCTTGATTATCCACAGGTTGTAGTTGGCCACATAGACCGGCTTGCCGCGGTGATCCTCTACGGCATAGGTCTCCACATAAAACTCGTCCGATCTGGATTTCCTGCCCATCATTGAGCCGAACAGCGCCGGTATGGATTTCTCGGCCTGGAGCGGATCATTGACCTTGACCGCCATGTAGGTCGGCAGGTTCAGGGCCGACATCAGGTAGCTGACCACCATGGTTTTCGTCGCGTTGCGCCCCATGCCCCTTCCCATTAGTTCACCGACGGCCTGGTTGCTGGCGCTGAACAGGGCATGTCCGTCGCAGAGGTTTAGTGACACCTCCTTGCCGACCCAATCCAGATTCATGCCGCGTGTATGCAGGTATTCTTCGTACTCATCCTTCAGGCGTTTGTCCTTGAGCCAGTTGTCCGGCAGGCTGCCGCGCAGGGAGACAATTGTTCTCGGCAGCAGCATGTGTTCGGTCAGGGTGCCTGGTTTACGTCCGGCAAAAGCGGTCAGCCCGTCATACCAGGAGTTCTCGATCAGTGGCAGGATCACGGTCTGGATGCGGATGTCCCGGCCCATCTTTATCCGGATTCCGATCGGATCGAAGAACTGTGTCCAGTAGCGGTTATAGTCGCGGACAAACTCGTTGTACTGCCCGGCCTCATCTTTGGTGACTTTTTCCAGCGGTATCTCGGTCAGCGGGGTCAGTTGGCCGGTCCGGTTATGGATGGAGCAGGTCGGTCGGCCGTCCTTGTCAATACTGTAATGACCGTGGTCGGGGCAGGTTGGTTTAGCCGCGCCCAGATATCCCCCCTTTTCCAGTTCCTGCATGGTGGGCTCACGCCTCTTCTCTGTCACAAACCAGAGCCTTGCATTGGCGATCAACCCCAGATTTGCGGCGCACTGCATCCGGCGGGCTTCGCCGATTTTTGACCGCGGCGAGACAAGTTGGCGGATATGGGCGTCGGACAGATAGATGAAGATATCCTCTTCGTTGGCGCCCTGGGGGAAGATGGTGCGCATGTAGCGGAAGTCATCGGCCTGCGCCAGGGATACGGCCTTGCCATTGCGGGCATTCAGGATGTTCCTGATGCCGTTGAGCGAGTTGGATACCACGGCGGTGCCGTCCAGGTAGGCCACATAGGATGAAATCGAGCGGTCGTCGGTGCGCACCCCCTTGACCGTTCTGCCGTCGATGACGGTTTCAAACCGTTTGGCGCCCGATTTGGCGACGGCCTCATCATGTTTTCCATCCAGATGTTTGCGGAAACGCTTTTCATTCTTGAGGGTCATCAGCACAGTAAAGGCGGTGCCCTCCTTGAGAAACGGATCATTGCCGGTAAAGGCCATGCCGGCGATGACCCTGTCACCCAGCCATTTGGTGAGCAGGCTGCTGGTCAGGCAGAGCTGGCGGCTGATCTTGCTGCGCACCTTGTAATCCTGTGCGCTGGCGGCGGCCTGGTTGAGCAGGTTTCCGCCCCATTCCTCCATCAGTTCCTCCAGTTCGATCTGCTTGTTGATGTCACTGAAGAAAACGGCGTACTGGTCCTGCGGTATCAGTGATGCCAGTACGGGAAGTTGCGGAGTTTTTCCTTTGAGCATCTCCTTGAAAGGGTGCGATTTAACCTTCGGTCCGATCAGGGCCGCCAGTTTTACCTGCTCGCTGCTGCCGGTGTTGGCGGTGCCCCGTCTGGTGGGGGTGCGCAGCGCCTCCAGCTGGAGCGACTCCTGTATGGCTGCGGCGCCGGTGAAGATGCTGTACATGTCTGGCGGTTCACGGCGGTCACGTCCCATGTCATACCCGTGGAGCGGCGAAAGGCCGTATTGGGAGGCAATGGCGAGTTGCCAGTAATGTGTGAAGTGATCATGGGCATATAAGTCTGCTGCAGACATAGCCTGCTGCTGCATGCGTGCCCAGGTTTTTCGCACCGCTGGAGCGCTGGATGGTGCGTCTGTCAGCCTGAATCCCACTTTGAGCAGGTTGCGGGTCTTCCCTTCGCCGTCCCTGGTCTGCAGCAGTATGCGCACATAGCCGGACTTCTGGTAGCGCCCGGCAATCGTTACGCTGTTACCGTCCTCTTTGCTGGACTGTGGTTCCTGATGTGGTGTCAACGAAAATGAGAATGCATGTACCAGATACGCATCCCCCTCCTCCACCACAGGCTTCAGCACATGGTTCCTGAAATTGCCACCTTCTGGCAGTGGAACTTTGACAAGAAAAAATCCATCACTGCCGTTCATATCCGTCTGCGCGATGACGTCCGATGTCGGTATGGCGGTGTGCGTGGCTGCAACCGCGGCAATTGCCAGTGACAGGGTTAGCAGCAACTCGATTATCAGACTTTTCTCTCGTCCCATATTTAATTCTCCCCGCTGAGTTTGTCTGCCTGTCGACCGTTTTTGCCTGTCCGGCAGGCCGGTTTGGGTACCATTTATCAATTTGTATGCCGTTTCTTAAAATAATGGCAGTGATTGATAACCTGTATTGATTACAGGTGACTATGGCATGTGTAAAGCATTTTAATCTTGGTGTCAGGAGGGGGTGATTATCTAAAAATGGAGGGTGTATGTACAAAAAAGCGCCACTGGTGCTGTGGCGCATTGGTGGCTTGGTGATAGCTGGTCAATCTAGTAGATGGTGTAATTGTCTGGATCGGAGAACAGTTCCCTGAGTAGCAGGTTATTCAGGTAATGCCCGGTCTTGTTGGCCTCGACCTTGCCCAGCAGGCGGTAGCCGCTGGTGTAGAGGTCGCCGATCAGGTCAAGGATCTTGTGGTTGACCAGTTCCTTTTTGTAGCGCAGCCCGTGGGGGTTGACCACCTCGTCTTCACCGATGACGACGGCGTTGTCCATGGAGCCGCCTTTGGCCAGGCCGGCCTTCTTGATGGCCTCGATCTCTTCCAGTAGTGTGAAGGTGCGGGAGTTGATGATGGAGAATGCGTTTTCAACGTCGGTGACATGCTTTTTCTGCTTGCCAACCGGCGGACGGAATTCTATCGACATGGTGACTTCAAGGCTGTTGAGCGGCTTGATGCGTACCCAGGCATCGTTATGGTTTACTTCCACCGGCCGTTGTACCTTCAGGTAAACGCCGCTTTCGGGGAACTCATAAACGCCGGCCTTCCACATCCCCTGATAGAATTCCCAGGCGGACCCGTCCAGGATGGGCACTTCTGGTCCGTCGATGTAGACCAGGCAGTTGGTGATACCGGAAAAATAAAAGGCTGCCATCAGGTGTTCAATGGTGGCAACCGAATAACCGCCCCCGGCAATCTGGGTGGAGAGGCGGGTGTCGGCCACCATGTCGTAGCGGGCCGGGATGACGTTGCCGTTGATGACAAAGGCGATACCAAACTCGCGGCGGGGCAGAAATTCCAGTGTCACTTCGCGACCGGTATGCAGTCCGATGCCTTTGATGGTAAAGATGCTGTTGATGGTAGTCTGGCGCTTGATCATGGGCAGAATATGGCAGATTTAGCTGTGGCCGTCAAGTTGAGGTTTTTGCTCCAGTTTTTTCTTCATCTCCTCATTCTGGGTGGCCAGATTGTCGTACTTCTGTTCCAGTGAGCGGATCTGGTCGAACAGGCAGGCGATGGCCTTGGCCTCCGGGTCTGGCATGTTGCCATGATCCAGGCTGGCCCGGCCGCTGGTGCTGCTTTCCTGGTTGAGTACGATTCTGCCGGGGATGCCTACTACGGTGGCGTTTTCAGGCACTTCCCTGACTACCACAGAGTTGGAGCCGATGCGGGCCCCCTTGCCGACCGTGAACGGTCCCAATATCTTGGCTCCTGAACCGATGACCACATCGTCGCCGATGGTCGGGTGGCGCTTGACCTTGTCCCAGGTGACTCCGCCCAGGGTCACGCCATGGTAGATGGTTACGTTATCCCCGATCTCGGCGGTCTCGCCGATGACGACGCCCATGCCGTGATCGATGAAGAAACGGTGGCCGATTTTGGCGCCGGGATGGATTTCAATGCCGGTCATGAAACGGCTGAACTGGGAGATCAGCCGGCCGACAAAGTGCATTCTGCGGGACCAGAACCAGTGGGCCAGACGGTGGAACCAGACCGCGTGCAAACCCGGATAGCAGAAGATGATTTCAAGTGCATTGCGGGCGGCCGGGTCGCGGTCGAATACGGAAGCGATATCTTCCCTTAATTGTCTGAACATGTAAAAGCCTTTGATATTGATAGATTATCAGTGTTTACAAGTAACATACCACATCAAAGTAGTCAATTATTGCCTCACCTGATAGCGACCAATTTGCTCTCGACAAGAGGGTAGATTTTATCTAGGATGTGCACACTTAAAAGGATTCTAGGCCTCCGGCCGATCACTTTGGTTATAACGAAAGGAGTTCATCCATGGCAACCCCCGAATTCAAGTATCAGGACCCGTTTCCGCTGGCAAAGGACGAGACCCGCTATCGCAAGATTGAAGGTTCGGAGAAGTATGTCGCGGTCGAACAATTTGCCGGTAAGGATGTGATCCGGGTCTGCCCGGAGGCGCTGACCATACTGACTAACGAGGCCATGCGGGATGTTTCATTCATGTTGCGCCATGAGCATAACGAGCAGGTTGCCAAAATCCTAAGCGACCCTGAAGCGTCACAAAATGACCGGGGTGTTGCCATGGCATTTCTGCGCAATGCCGAGATCTCGGCACAGTTTGAACTACCGCTCTGCCAGGATACCGGCACCGCACTGGTGTTGGGAAAAAAGGGACAGCAGATATGGACCGGCGTCAATGACGACGAATACATCTCCAAAGGGGTCTACAAGACCTACACCGAGGAAAATCTGCGTTACTCCCAGACTGTGGCCCTGGATATGTACAAGGAGGTCAACACCGGCACCAACCTGCCGGCCCAGATTGACGTTATGGCCACCGATGGCGATGCATACAAATTCCTGTTCATCACCAAAGGGGGTGGCTCTGCCAACAAGACCATGCTTTACCAGGAAACCAAGGCGCTGCTGACCCCTGAGAAGCTTGAAAGCTACCTGACGGAAAAAATGAAATCGCTGGGCACGGCGGCCTGCCCGCCATACCATATTGCTTTTGTCATCGGCGGCACCAGCGCCGATGCCTGCGTCAAAACCGTCAAGCTGGCCACGGCCAAGTATCTGGATGGGCTGCCGACCCAGGGCAATGAACATGGCCAGGCCTTCCGTGATGTTGAGCTGGAGGGGAAACTGCTGCAGGCCGCTTACAAGCTGGGTATTGGCGCCCAGTTCGGCGGCAAGTACCTGGCCCATGACATCCGCGTGATCCGCCTGCCGCGTCACGGCGCCTCCTGCCCGGTGGCCATGGCCGTATCCTGCTCGGCGGACCGCAACATCAAGGCCAAGATCACCCGTGATGGCCTGTTTGTTGAAGAGTTGGACCGCAACCCTGGTCGCCTGATTCCGGAACAGTATCGTGGTGGCAAACATGGTCACGGCGTGTCGATCAACCTCAACCAGCCGATGAAAGATATCCTGGCTGAACTGTCCAAGCATCCGGTATCAACGCCGTTGCTGCTGAACGGCACCATCGTGGTCGGTCGCGACATCGCCCATGCCAAGTTCAAGGAAATCCTGGACAGCGGCAAGCCATTGCCGGAATACCTCAAGAAACATCCCATTTACTACGCAGGTCCGGCCAAAACCCCCAAAGGCAAGCCTTCCGGTTCCTTCGGCCCGACCACGGCCGGTAGGATGGATTCCTATGTGGATCTGCTTCAGTCCAGCGGTGGATCAATGATCATGATCGCCAAGGGTAACCGTAGCCAGGCCGTCACTGACGCCTGCAAGAAGCATGGTGGCTTCTACCTGGGTTCCATTGGTGGCCCGGCTGCCGTTCTGGCGGAAGAAAATATCAAGAGCGTGGAATGCATCGACTTCCCGGAATTGGGCATGGAGGCGGTCTGGAAGATTGAGGTGGAAAACTTCCCGGCGTTCATCCTGGTGGATGACAAGGGCAATGACTTCTACAGGCAGCTTGGCCTTTAGTTACATTTCCCGATCAAGTTGTTAGCGTTATTAAAACCCCGGCCGCATTTGCAGCCGGGGTTTTTTGTGCCTGCATGTCTTCGCCGTCTTGTTTTGCGATGGCAGAATGACCATACATCTTTGTATTATTGGGGAATTATCTGCTGCCGTCTCCTTTATTTATAACTCTCCAGGCTTGTAATAGCAGCACCTCCGAGAAAAATGAGGATTGGAGTGTCTATTGGGGACTCCTTCCGATGATAATTACTTCTTTTTACTTGAGGCGCTTGCAAAAAGATTGTCATCCCCGAATGATTTTGTCGGGGATCCATTCTTTTCAATACGTTGAAAAACTAGATTCCGGCCAGAAACCTGTCGGAATGACATTTCTAAAGACTTTTGCAAGAGGCTCACTTGTGTTTTAGTTCTACAGACTAAGACCGGCGCAAGAGGCTCAGTTAGTTTCTATTTTCTTGGTATAACGGTTCTCGGCGTGACTTGCGCGGCGTTTTTTTGCCGCGTCAGAGTCTACGCCGATGTCGGGCACTCTTATTTAATTTGGGCTGTAAGTATACGGAAAAGAGTCACCATTTTTTGTTCCTAATAGTGTTATATGGTTGAATTTAAATAAATTTCCGTATAAAGTTTAAAATATGAAAAAAATACGGAAAAAATATCATTGGATTGATATAGGTGAAAATGCCAGGCGTCAATACATCGATGCTCAGGCAACGTTCACGGCCTGGGAAGATGCCCGAAAAGCTGCTTCCGAAGTACGAGGAGGCATGTATTGGAAGCGGCAAGGTAAAACGGAATACTTGATCCGGACTTCGCACAGCAATGCTCAAAAAAGTATTGGTCCTCGCTCCGAGAAGACTGAGCAGATTTACCAAAATTTCACTACCAGAAAAGCTGAGGCCGAGCATAGGGTGGCAGACCTTACCAGCGCACTTGAGCGACACCAGCGGATGAATCGAGCGCTTTTTGTCGGCCGGGCGCCTCGTATACTCATCGATATACTAAGCAAACTCGCCAAGGAAGGGCTTTCTGGGTATTTCACGGTCATTGGCACTCATGCTCTATACGCCTATGAAGCTGCTGCAGGCGTTGGTTTTGGAGAAGAGGCCGCATTGGCAACTCAGGACATTGACCTTCTTCTGGACACCAGAAAGCGTCTGAGCTTTATCACACAAATGACCAATGTGGGTACATCAATGCTTAAGGTGATCCAGAAGGTAGATTCCACCTTCAAGATTCGCGACAACCAGAAGTACACTGCTGTCAACAGCAAAGGTTTTGAGGTCGACATCATCCGAAGGGAACCGAAAGACGGTGATCCCCACCCGCTGCGGCTGACTGAAGAGGACGATGAGTTTTATGCAGTACCGGCACGTAATGCTGGTTTGCTTCTCGATGGGCCTCGCTTTACATCAATGATAGTTTCCACGACCGGTCATATGGCAAGGATGGACACTATTTCTCCCGTGACATTCGTCAGGTTCAAAAGATGGATGGCTGGACAACCTGACCGGGACCCGATGAAGCGTGAAAGAGACATCTTGCAAGCGAATATGGTCGAAGAATTGATTGCCGAATACCTTCCTTATATCCAGCAATAATTATAAGAATCACCCAATTTCGATGAAGCCTTGGTTACCAGGGCTTTCGTTGTTTTCTCAAAATTAATCTTTTCCTCGCCCAACGGTTCGTGCAGTTGACCCGTTCGGGCAGCCTTTCCGCCCGACCGGTGTCGAACTGCCTTGTTGGGACTTCACATTTTTAGCATTCTGACTTTATACATTTGTCTTGTACCAAGCAGAACCCTCCGGGGGCCCTCCTTATTCGCATCCCGGAATAGTTTCTTTAGACTGCGGGGCATAATGAACCCTTTGAAATTCTTCTGGAGTTGAGCCTGTATAGCGTCGTATTCTTGCTACTTCTTTCTGAGCACGATTCCACAATCTTTCTTCATCGTGATCGTCCTCAAAGGTTATTACTTTATATCGAATTTTGGGTGCGCCAATTTTAACCGCTGGTGTTTCAAATTTTTTACCACGCATCAAATACCACGAGAAGCCAGGTTCGTATGGTTTCCTGTTTTCATTGCTTTCTTGGGTAAATGGTTCAAGCCATTTGGTGTATTCTCCTGTCGGAATCTTTGCAGGTGGCTTGTACCAGTATGTTAGAAATTTACTTTTTCCTTTTTCAAGCGACTTTGAGGATACGCCAAACGCTATGATATCGTCTTGACGACCACCGTGATATTCGTAAATGGGTTGATTTTTATCGGAATTATTCCGCAGTTTTAGGCCTTTAGTTCCAGAACCATGGTTATGTACTTCCACAAGACCTAAGAAAGACCTTTCGACATCATTCAAATAGTGATCATAAACCCATCGACGAACAGTTACTTTGTCAGCATCATTTTGATGGGCTAACTCAATAGACTTGTGCCACTTTTTTCCTGCTTCCTTGCAACTGCCATTTTCCCGTTCTTCTCGTAAAGTTTTTTCTTTCGGAATATCAGTCAAGTCAAGCTTAACATCTTCAAATACTACTTTCTTGTCAGGTAGGCATACCTGGACAATAACTCTCAACTCGTCAGAGGGAATGCCATAAGTACAAGTACGCCTAACGTCAAATGTGTTCGCACAAGCGGTTAGAACAGTGGCAAGTAACGCCACAAAAAACATTCTTGTTACATTTCGCATAATCATTGTGAAGGAGACCTTTGACTTTATTTTTAGCTGTCCAACGGGGCTGAGGCTGACCGGCCCGGTTTCTTAAGGGCCGGTCGTGCCGATGGTTAGCAATTCCCTCATGCTTCCTGTTCCACCGGCCAACCTTTCTTGCAGGGGGTACAGCCATAAAATTGCTGTCCGCTCTTTGGTCCACTTTGGAACTGTCGGAGAACCAGCTCTGTCCCACAAATTGGGCAGTTTTTCTTCTCGGGTTCCGATGCGGCAGTAGTCTGTGCGGTTGCCGATGCTGCCTCAACGCTCGGACTCTCTTCTAATGGTCGAATGCCGTTACATTTTGGGAAACCACCGCAGCCCCAAAATTCCTTGCCAGCATTATTGCCTTGACGTGCTATCCGCTTCTTCATCTCCCTTCCGCATTTTGGGCAGGTGGGAAAAGTTGTCTCTTGTCGTACCTCTTTTGGGTTCATTGAAGCCGTAGGCATTTTTTGAGCTATGTCTATTATTTCCTTCAGCTTATGGCCGTCAACTAACTCGACGTTGAGTCCTTTCACAAATGCCTTTGCATCATCGGTGTAGACGCCAGAGGTAACGAAGTACCCTCCAGCCGCACCGTTCGCTGCCATTACTCCGTAGAACTCTCGCACTGGCTGGACCCCAACTTTGTATGCCTTCCACTGCTTGCACTGCACCAAATGCTTTTCGTTGTTCTTGCGAAGTACGAGATCTATGCCGCCATCGGGACCGTTGCCACCTTCTCGACTTACTTGGAAGCCATTACGTCGGTAATACTCGGCTACCAACCTCTCGAAATCGGCCCAGCTCATTTCGTTCAGGGCGGCAACATCAGTGCTGGCAGCTACTTTTTCATACAGCTTTTTCTGTCTTATCGAGTTTACGCCAGAAACTAACGCTGCAATACCGAAGGCAAATGGAAGGATGTATTGTCCAAACATTGCTAGAGTTGTCATCATGCCTTTTACTACCATGTCGCCCATCTGTCCTGGAGCTGTAACCGGCGTGAGCGGGCGGGAGGCTATCACGTGCAGCACCAAATATGATATCAGTGCCAACAATACTCCGACCCACCAAGGGAGCTTGCTCGTCACCAAAATCAAATCTTCAAGTGGGCTCGTCTTCTGTCTTGCCATTGCATTTCCTCATCTTTCAGTTTTTGTCTTGGTAACGGTGATGAGGCGCAGCGGCGGCGCGGTTCTAGCCGCGGCGACCGTCTGCCGCCGATGGTTGGCTGTTGTGCTGCAACCATTTTCGACACTCGCTCAGAATTGAATCCTCAATTTCTGCATATCGCTCAGGACCAAGATCATCGAATGCGTAATAATCGCCAAGAATACATTCAATATGATGAGAATCGCCAACATACTTGTCCGTGCGCTCGTAAAGGTTGAAGTGGTAATAGACTTCGTTGAGTAGCTTTCCAACGCCCTCTGATGGTTTCAATCTTCCTTTGTCAACTTCTCCAATGTAATAGCGCAATAGATACCAAATGATTTCCTCTTCATCGGTGGGATAATCTATTTGAAGTTCTTGAAGTGCTTTTTTATAAGCTGGTGCTAGCTCGTATAAATCATTTTCAGCGAATAGCGCTGTTTCTGCCAAAGCTGGCGAATAAATACCTGTGTTCAATGCCTTATCCGCCACACTACGGAGGTCATCTGAACTCGCAAGTCCTACCGACAGCCGAACACCTTGTAATTGAAGTTCATTTTTCATTATTTACTCAGCCAACGTCATAAGGCTGACCAGTCCGCCCAGCTTTTCCGGGCGGTCTGGTCGAGCCACAAGTTGGGCATTATTCGTTCTCGGTTAATACTTATAATCTGTCACTAAAATGCCGTGAAACCTGCTAGTAAAGGCTCCACGGCATTCTTTTGTCAACAGCGAACTCTTAACGACAGCACAGAACCCAGAGTGCAGCTTTTACAACTTTGCCTGGGCCGTCAATCGCTTTATCCACATCTTTCATTGTGGCAATTTTGCTTGAACCTGACCCCTGCCTAATATCATCACCTTTGATGTTGAAAATCACCTTTGAACCGCTACCTTCACGAATATCGTCTCCTTTAATATTTCCAATAACTCGACTTCCAGTACCTTCACGAATATCATCACCCTTAATGTTTGCAACAGTTTTGCTTCCTTCTTTTAAATTCGTTCCATCAAATTTGTAAGACGCCATAAAATTCCTCCTTTTTAGTACCGCATAAAAATGCGGCCAAGTTTATCCTGATTCGATCATTGAGCTGCTTTCAATTGCTTTTATGCGCCTTTACATGCGTCAAAAACAAAGCCCCAGAGACAATAATGATTCCGACCTTTGCATTTGCTTGTGATTCCCGTTCAACGACGAATATTTTAGCCATTGTTTCCCACTTTAATTGCAGTAGTGACCGCTCCAAGTGCCGTCTTGCCAATTTGATATACCGCCGATTCAAACTTTTTTACCGATATTTGGTCGTCATAAAAATCCAGGGCAATACACATATTCCCATTTCCTGCCTTCTTAGGATCAAATGCTATTTCCTCAAACAAGCCGCCAAATTCGCGTTCTGCCATTGTTTTCACGGCATTCTGTACAGCTGCTTTAGCCTCCTCCATTTCCTTGTCATTAGGAGTGCCGGTGCGTCCGGTTGAAACCCTTAAAGCCCAACTGCCTAGGAATACAGCGACGATGGCCTGCTTGAATGGGATGACAGGAATGAATTGAGCCTCTTGTCCTTTTCCTTCCTTTTGAAAAAATAGATATTTGCGTTCGTCTGCTGTCGTTTCCTCGATCGCAAAATCCTCTTTATTTCTTTTTGAATATTTCGGGCCACTGAGGATTGCAGGGAACTCATTTTGTAGTTTTACCAAGGCCTTGCTACCGGCGGTGACAAAATCAGTCACTTCATTGCGCTTCATTTTATCGACAAAAGTAATGATGATTACTGACGCTGTCCCGAGTGTTGCCGTAACTTGAGCGATGGTCTCGCCGGTAAACCCGTCCAGGTATACCCAAACTACACCAGCAACGAGTGTGATAAGGGCGGTGAATATTTCAGCGCCCTTCAGTTTGTCATCTTCTGCTAACCATTCTGTTAATTTCATAAATCGCTCCTTCGTAAATTATGCTCGACCAACCACAACCAGGCATTCGCTTTCGAATTCAAAAGTATATTTGTTAGCATAGGCCACAGCTACAACATTATTATTCTTGATCAGTTGTATCGTTTTATCCCTCTGCGTCCCGGAAGATGCAGGCCAAATAATCATTCTCTTTACCGTATTTCCATCCCAGCTTCTTCCCTGTACAAGTAATGTAGTTATTCTCTTAAATAGCTCTTTATGCCCTTCAATGGCTTTTGAGAAGGCGACACATTGTTTAATCAACTCGTGTAGTTTCCGAGCACTTTTCAGCTCTATTACCCATAGAGCACCACTAGAATCAAGTGCCAGTATATCATTTACGACTTTATTTCCGTCTTGTTCAATTCTCAATTCTGAGGTAACAAATTTCAGGTTGAGTTTTATCCAGAAATCTGGCGGTTTACCAAATAACAGCTGGTTTATAATCCATGCTTGCAGCTCTTTTTCAGGAGTTGCTCTTTTAGGAGAGCTCAGGTTGCCTATTTCCGCGATCTTTTCTGATGCGTTGTTGGCATTAACTCCAGTCAAACCGAGTTCTGGTGTTTTATTGCTGAGTGACACCAACGATACGCCACCCAATCCTCCACGGAAGTGACATTGTTTTTGTCGTAATGCTTCATGATGTTGCCTGTTGAGTATGGCCGCTAACTCGATAAACCGCATTACAGACACATCATTCATGATAGGTTTTCCCTCTCTGGATAGACTTGAACATGTCATTAGAATTTGAAGCTAAATATCCACAATCTGTCGATCTTTAATTGCGTGAACATTTTTAAAGAATTGACTAAATTGATCACTATGCTCCGTATGAATCGGCACCAGTTGTTTCGGCTTCATTGCTTGCGCAAACTCCTGAAGATCTTCGACAGTCGCATGGCCACTTGTATGCGCATAGACGAAATTTATCTGCGGATCTCTCCGATATGCGGCAAACTCTTCTGCGCCGAAATATTCATCGTTTGTGCATTTGAGGTAGCCAAGCCACTGTGAGTATATGACGTTCACCGGTATTTCTGCTTTGTACAGGTCAATTATTCGGTGGTGTGACATCTTTCCGACGTAAAGATAATTGGCTGGTGTGTTCCGTAAGTCGTCCTTTGTGACACGCTGCCTATAGATGCGTTTACGAAAGTCACCGAAGAAGTCAGGATTGTTCTTTAACGTCCGGTCTTGGCTGTATGAAGCATACAATCCGATTTGGTCCCATTCCATTGACGGCACGTTATCCGAGACTTGCTTCATCTTCTCCAAAATCCAGGCAGTGTAGATGTCAATGACAAGAGTTTTACCAGATCTCTTGCATGCCCGGAAACCGGAAACTATCCTATCGATGTTCTGTGATGACGTAATAAGGAAAGATAAGTTTTTCTGATTGCGGATCGTCTCCAGAATTTTCTCTTCGACACTTTCTTCTGTGGGAAAATCATCGTTACTCCGCTTCAGCATGGTCCCTTCAAGAAAGAGAAGGTCTATATCTTGCGGTGGCTTTGCAATCATCCTTTGGAAGAGCTGAGACTTCCTTCCGTGTGCTCGAAAATCTCCGCTATAGAATACTCGTTTCCCTTCAGATTCAACCAAGAATGCATATGCTCCACTAGCGGAATGATCGACAAGATATGGTGTAACCTTGAAGTCTCCGACCTGAAATTCTTCCCACGGCTTAAAATGGCGGAAAGTGTTAGCGTGTAAGTCCCTCCCAAGAAATATGCGTGTCGATTCAATCAGACTTTTTCCAAGACCGCTGATGTAGACCGGTATCGTTGGATCAAGCTCGTCAATAAGCCCGAAATGATCTTGGTGTGGATGACTGACAATTACGGCATCCGGCTTGATTGCATTCAGGTCGATTACTTTGCTGCCAGATGCAAGCGGCAGCCCTGCGTCAAGGAGTATTTTCGTATTGACCGTGGAAACTTCAATACAGGTTCCACCGATTTCATGGCTACCGCGATGTATAGTGATTCTCATGGCTGTTCCTATGGGTATCGAAATACTCGGTTTTTTCGGTTTCAGTTTATTGACCAACGGGCCGGGAGATCACCTGACGGCTTTTTGGTCAGGTGCATCTTCCTGGTTGAACATTTATTGTTTCTGTTGCCTATGAAGCCTTACGGGTTTGGGTTTGGATCAGCAGTCACGTTATCAAGCAGTATTTCCAACTGTGCCATGACTGATTGTGGGAGTTCGATGTTATGTGGTCTGACAACCGCCTCTATCAGCTCTCTACTCCACCTCCATGACTCACAATAGGCTCTGCACAAAGGAACACGTTCAGCGCTGGCCGTACAAGTCAGGTAGCGACGATATGCATTACCAGAAAGGTCGATCTCGAGACCCCGCGAAGGAGTCGGCCAATGGTCAGTCTCCCCTTCATGAAGTCGAGCCAGCTTTAGCAGATTTTCGTGCGCCTTGCCCAATAAAGCCCATGCACGAGCGTATTCGCCTCTATTGAGAAGATTTGCGCCGAACAGCATCAGGTTGATCAGGTTAAGGGACAGACCCTCTACCAGTTCAGCCCCTTCACGTTTTGGAGGCCCTCCCACAAGCAGCCGCGCATACTGCGACAATTCGCCTTCTCGATCCAGCAACACCGCCGCTTCAAGCGAAGGAAACCACCCGTATCCCTGCCAGCCGGCAACAACCGACTGCTCCGAAGCCCGCATAAAGTGGAACTCGCCACGCACGCCGTTCTCGAAAAGTGCTGTGTGGTGGCCGAAATCGTCCAGGAAGTAAGCGGCAACCGGGCTGAATGAATTGAGCCATGAACGCTGATCGAAATCATTTAACGAGTCGTCGCGGATGAACACCGCGAATTCTATATCCGAATATTGATCACCCTCGCCGGTTGCGAACGACCCGAACATCAGCGCGGACACAACGCGAATGTCCTGGTGACACTTCTCACGGATATTCTCAATCATTTTCTCTTGAAGCATGCCCTCTCCTTTACAAAATAATTCCTGTTCTTCTTTTCACTGATCAGGCAAGTAAAACTGCATCCGCGCACAGCCAGAAAAGCTTCTCGCGTATGGTAGTATTTGATTGCCATAAACGTTCATCCCACTCCACGCAGGTCAGATCGTCCCCGCCATATAATATCTGTCCTAAAGTTACACCACGAAATTGTGCAACTGCCATCATGCCGGCGCTTTCCATTTCTACAGCAAGACAGCCTTCTTCTTTTCTTTTGGCTATTCTATCCGGCGTCTCTCTGAAAGGTGCATCGGTCGTCCAGGTTTTACCGACAAGATGCGTAATGTTCTTTATATTCAAGGTGTCCTCAAGCGCCTTCACCCCCGCTGGGTTCGCAAAGACTTCTCGGCTTGGTGGCAGGTAATGATATGAAACGCCTTCGTCGCGGATTGCGCTGGATACAACCATTAAGCTCCCAACGCTCATATCTTTATCAAGAACTCCACATCCTCCACAAACCATAAATTTCCGACCACCATAAGCAATGACCTTTTCGAGCAGACCCGCAGCCAGTGGTGCACCAATACCTGGATGAAAGAATGCCAACCTCTGGTCGTTGTATTCAATTTCGTAAACCGGATGAGGTCCATCCTCCCACAAGTCTGTTACCAATACCTTTGCATTGTGTTCGATGACAATTTTATCGATCACTTCTCTGAAAAAACAGATTACACAACACTGAGGCATATCCAGAGGCATGATAACCTTTGAAGGTTCAATAAAGGCAGTGCGGGTTGGGTCATATTCAAGAATTGGAAATATCATCCACAAGCCTCCATGGTTCAACGGGGCTGAGGCTGACCGGGCGGGTTTTTGGCCCGGTCTTGCCGATGGTTGGAAACCCCGACTTTTTAATCAATTGACTTGCTGTAAGATATAACTTACATTGTAGGCAATGCAAACAGAGCCATTCAGAATAGCGTATTACACCGACGAAAACGGGAACAAACCATTCCGGGAATGGCTAAATGATTTGCGTGACCAAATCGCTGCAGTACGCATCCGTGCTCGCTTGACGCGGGTAAGGACAGGAAACTTTGGTTCAGTCCGCAATGTCGGCGAAGGTGTTGTGGAGCTGAAGATAGATCATGGCCCAGGTTACCGTGTTTATTACGCGATTGACAATGGAACAGTTGTTCTCCTTCTGTGTGGCGGAGATAAACGGACTCAACAGCGCGATATAGAAAGCGCCCAACGGTTTTGGAAAAACCATCAGGAGCAACGACAATGAAACATATGACCGACTACGAATCCGATCTTCATGAGTGGCTAAAATCCCCCGAAAATGCCGCTGCATACCTGAATGCAATTTTAGAAGAGGGTGACAAAGCAGCGATGCTATTAGCCTTGCGGGAGGTGGCACAGTCACATGGTGGCATGGCGGCAGTGGCTGAAAAATCGCATGTAAAACGTGAAAGTCTGTACCAGATGCTTTCAAAACGTGGCAATCCGGAACTCACCAGCCTTTTTAACGTTCTGCATGGTATGGGTCTGACCATTACCATACAACCGATGCAAGAGGTCGTGACATAACACTTTTACGCGGTTCAATTATCTGAATTCGTCAAAAAACTTGTCGTCCACATCAAAGATTTTACGCGGGCGGAGTCCGAACTCCAGATTTTCAAAAAGCGTAACCAGGTCATCCCCATCGACAAGCTCAATCGGTGGTGCGCCGTCTCTCCTTGCTTCTTTTTTGGCTTCTACAGTGAAAGTTCCGGTTGTAAGAATGATTCCTTTGTCTGCTCTCCCCTGCATAGCTCCGCGGAAATCCCTTATCTGCGAAGGCGTAACACTTCCCGAGTATCGTTTGCATTGAAAAAGCACGTTGAAACTGACGAATGGGTTAATTTGTAAAATTCCCATGCCGTCGATTCCGCCATCACCGGAACGACCCGTGACAACGACCTGCTCGAATCCAGATTCCCTGAGAAGGCGTTGACAGAGGCGCTCAAAACCATCAGGCGGAAGTCCTCTGAGGATTGTCAAGACACGGATTCTATAATCTTCTGTTGTTTCTTCCGGGTTTGAAACTTCAATAGTTTCTTCGTTGTCGTTTTCCTGCCGTGCTTTTCTCTCATCTTGAAACTTCTTTGAAACCTTCCGGAAAAGTCCCAGAAAATCAAATGCACTTGGAGAAAGTTGAGCACCCTGTTCAGTGAGCCTCCAGACACCACGTGCTGACGAGTCCAGAAGTTCTCCACGGACAAGATAAAGTCTGGCCCATTGGGCTTGGTTTCGCACCTTTGAGCCTCCGCTCGACAACTCAACATTTTGCTCGGCCTCGCTCAACCCAAGCAACTCTATTGCGCGATCAATGATCTCGGTCGTAGTCCCCGACCCGCCTTTTTCTTTCAGGGCTTCGATTATTGGTCGAAAGAAGCGTGTAAACTCAGGTCCTTTTCCACGTGCCATTTTATCCCCCTCTTATTTTTCCAACGACCGACATAACCGGACCAACCGCGCAGCGGTTGGGTCCGAGCCCAGCGAAGCTGGGCGGTGTTGATGGACTGGTTAGGCATTTGGGGATATGTATTCAAATAATGATAAATCGTTTGATTGGAAAATGTGGGCAAGATTGCAAAGCTCAGTCTTTGAATACAGTATTTTTTGTTTTTGAATGAATGCAAATATAAGATGTATTGTGTTCACATTTGAGCGTGATTCGGCTGGAATTAACTCAATAGCCGATTTGAATTTGCCAGCGAGTGATTTTTCTGTGTTTGGGTCGGAATTACCAATTGTATGAAGCCATATGCACGTTTTGTTGAATGCGTAAAATTTGACTAAATCCTTCCGGAACGATTCAATCTCAGGATTGTTGGCCTTCAATTCAAAGGCACATTCTGGCTCAGCATGATCGCCTTTGGTTGTGTATGTCGTTAAGTCGAATCTGGCACT
>Ga0208694_1002762_pt1 | contig 17917 bp, 16 predicted proteins | sample AD_UKC078_MetaG_FD_184442 | JGI IMG/M metagenome (GOLD analysis project Ga0208694, IMG submission 184442) | Active sludge microbial communities of municipal wastewater-treating anaerobic digesters from USA - AD_UKC078_MetaG (SPAdes) (version 2) | ecosystem: Engineered > Bioreactor > Anaerobic >...
AGTTCTAAGCTGAAAGGTAATCAATCAGTTGGACAGGACCCGTCGTTGGCGGGTCCTTTTTTAGGTCTCATGCCTTCTTACATCCCGTCTTTTGTGTCGATTCCGTGTTGTTCGTCTCTCTTTTGTTGACACTTTTCTCCTGCTTTATTACTACTTTAGATAAGGAGAAACAGAGATGTTTTTATTTCTTATTTTACTGGTTTTAGTTCTCTATCTTATCTTTCGTGATCAACCCCCTTACCGGGAATCCAAAGAAAAACCCCTTGAGATTCTGAAGCTTCGCTATGCGAAAGGGGAGATCACCAAGGAAGAGTTCGAGACGATTAAGAAAGATTTAGGATTGTAGGAGGCATGACGATGATGTATGGATATACACTGGGATTTCGCCCGATGGTTGGATTGAGGCTCTATGGAGCATACAGCTGGTTGTTCTGGACGATTGTAATTCTCTTCGTTGCTTCGATCGTTCTTTCGATCATTGCGATTGTTCGAACGTCAAAGCATAAGAACTACTCATCCTCTTCGGAAGTGTTGGAAGCGTTGAATGTCCGCTATGCGAAAGGCGAAATCTCCAAGGAAGAGTATGAAGCGATCAAGAAGGATCTGAAGTAACCATTTTTGGATGGTAATAGGAGGTGCACCTCTTCATGGTTCATCTCCCTCTAAACCTACTGGACAGCTTCCACAATTACTGGTACTATCGCTGATGTACCCCAAATCGGGCGGTTAACTCAGCGGGAGAGTGCCACGTTGACATCGTGGAAGTCGCCAGTTCAATCCTGGCACTGCCCAGATCCAAGCAACCTTCGGGTTGCTTTTTTTTTGTCTTCTTTTCATACTGGGCAACAGCCATGAAACGAGTAATGAGAATCCTGCTGTTTCTGACGTTGAGCGTTGTCCTCTTGGTCTCCTGCAAACAGAAGCCTGTCGAACCAAAAAGCCAAACTCAACTGCTGCTTGGAACGGTGTGCACCATCACCCTGTACGACAAAAGCGGCAATACCGAATTTGATTTGGCGTTCGATCGAATCGATGAGATCGAACATCTGATGAGCATCCATCTCGATGACAGTGAGCTCGCCGAGGTGAACCGGGCAAGCGGCGTTCATCCCGTCGTCGTCAGCGAAGAGACCTTTACCGTCATCAAGCTTGCGCTTGAGATCGCCGAGCTCTCCGACGGGGCGTTCGACCCCACGATCGGCCCGCTTGTCAAACTGTGGGATATCTCCGGATCGAACAACGTGCCCTTGGATGAAGAGATTAAAGCGCTTCTTCCCCTTGTCGATTACAAGCTGGTTGTTCTGGATGAAGAGGCGAGCAGCGTCTATCTGCCGGCTCAGGGGATGGCCTTGGATCTGGGTGGAATCGCAAAAGGGTGGGCGGCGGATGAGGCGGGCCGAATCCTATCCGAACACAAAGGAATCGTGAATCTGGGCGGAAACGTCTTGGTAATGGGCTCAAAACCCGACTCATCACCATGGCGAATAGGAATTCAGGATCCTGATAACGGTCGCGGCTTCTACATCGGAATCGTCGACTTGATCGATCAGACGCTGGTGACGAGCGGTCCCTATGAACGATTCTTTGAACATGAAGGGACGATCTATCACCACATCCTTGATACCGAAACCGGCTACCCGGTCGTTTCGCCATTAACCAGTGTTTCGATCATCACCACTCGATCCGTCATCGCCGACGGATTGTCGACCGCCGTCTATGCGCTTGGGCCTGAAAGAGGCCTTGAACTGGTCAATCGACTGGATGGAATCGAAGCGATTCTATTGACCGAGGATCGATCGATCTACGTTAGCGAGGGGATTCTTGACGGATCCGTGGCGTTGAATATCACAAATCCCGAGTATACGATCGTCAATAAGTAGATTGTTGCACTTTGTTGCATATTCTTCTGGAATCATTGCGTCTTCTGCCCTATACTGAAAGTAGATTTCACACAACGGAGGGCTGAAATGATTACGGGCAACGTACATGATATCCATTGGATTCTCAAAGACAGGCGAAAGCAGGGGACTGAACTTGCAAAGAAATTCTTTGCCAAGGAGTTTGCCCGAAACGCCCATCGCTTTCACCGGCAATTGCCGGGCTATCGATTTACCGACTTGGTGGGTCTGCCGAAACTCAGCGAGCTCTTGGGAGTCGGAGGAATTTGGACGAAAGATGAATCGCAACGATTGGGGTTGAACAGTTTCAAATCGCTCGGCGGTTCGTTTGCCCTCTATCGTTACCTGCAAAAACAGTTGGGGATTCTCGGAGAAGATACTCCGTTTGCCTATCTGGCTTCCAAGGAAGTGAAGAAAAAGGTGGGAAATCTCGTCTTTGCCAGCGCGACGGATGGAAACCACGGCCGAGGTGTCGCCTGGGCGGCGACGCAGCTCGGGTTTGCCAGCATCATTTATGTTCATAAAGATACCTCGATCCGCCGAATCGAAGCGATTGAAGATGCCGGAGCGAAAGTCGTGGTCATCGATGGCACCTACGATGATGCGGTTCGCCAGGTCGCGATCGACTCTGACAAGAATGGCTGGGTCGTCATCAGCGATACCAGCTGGGATGGATACACCGAAATACCGACCTGGATCATGCAAGGATATTTGACGCTGCTCACGGAAGCTCAAGAGCAGTTCAAGAAAGCCGGCATCGCCAAGCCTACCCACCTCTTCATCCAAGCGGGAGTAGGGGCGTTGGCAGCGTCGGTCATTGGTTACTACCACGCTCTCTTTGGGGATGATGCTCCGCTCTGTTATGTGCTGGAGCCGGAAAAAGCGCAGTGTCTCTATCAAAGCGCGTTGGCCAACGACGGCAAACCTCACAGCGTCGGCGGCGATCTTGATACGCTCATGGCCGGTCTCGCCTGCGGCGATCCTTCTCCTCTGGCGTGGGAAATCATCGATGCATACGCTGACGGCTTCGTCGTCATACCCGATGAGATTGCAGCGAAGGGAATGCGGATCTATGCTGCTCCGATTCTCGGCGATCCTCAAGTGAAGAGCGGAGAAAGCGGAGCAGGGGGATTGGGCGTTCTTGCCACGATTATGGGCAACAGCGCCTATGCCGAGCTGCGAACCCGGTTGGGCCTTGATGAAACAAGCCATGTGCTTTTCATCTCCAGTGAAGGGGACACCGACCCGGTTCATTACAAGGAAATAGTCTGGGAAGGATCTTCACCGGTCAGTAAACAGTATTACAACGAGTATTAAGGCTTAGCTCCTCATCTCTCTTGGCGAGATAAGATGAGGAGTGTTATTATGCGAATATATATATATCACAAAATATAATAGGTTAAAATAAAATTGGAGGCAATATAAACTGGCAAGTCATTGCTGACCATGAACACAGCGATCCGAAGTGGCTTTGTTTCACGATTCGATAAGGTCAAAGTCAACGGAGCAGGAGAGAACCCTCTTATTTTTTCTTTCCATATACAATAAACTTGCATAATTATAGACGAAATGCATGAAGCCCGATACAATGGTGTCAATATCATATTTGAGGGTATTCGTGTGGAGAAAAAGCCGATAGATTGGGCAAATTTGGGCTTTGGGTATATTCCTACCGATTGGCGATATGTCTCAGTGTACAAGGATGGCGTATGGGATGACGGGATGTTGTCGGATGACCCAAACGTCGTCATGAATGAGTGTGCCGGTGCGTTGCAGTACGCCCAGACATGCTTTGAAGGGCTGAAAGTCTACACGACCGCCGATGACAGGATCGTCGCGTTCCGCCCCGATCTCAACGCCGAGCGGATGTATGAAACCGCCGAACGCCTCGTCATGCCGCCATTCCCCGTCGACCGCTTCCTCTCCGCCCTCGATGAGGTGGTAACGGCGAATAAAGCGTTTGTCCCTCCCTACGGTTCAGGCGCCAGTCTGTATATCCGACCGTATATGTACGGATCGGGAGCGATCATAGGTGTCGCTCCGGCTCCGGAATACACGTTCAGAATCATCACCACTCCCGTCGGTCCGTATTTCAAAGGCGGAGTGAAACCGTTGCGGCTCCTCGTCAGCGGGTATGATCGGGCCGCCCCGAATGGGACGGGACACATCAAAGCGGGCTTGAACTACGCGATGAGCCTCTATGCCGGCCAGGAGGCTAAGCGGCAGGGGTTTGATGAAAACATGTATCTTGATTCAAAGACCCGGACGTACATCGAAGAAACCGGAGGCGCGAACTTTATTTTTGTAACGAAAGACGGAAAGGTCGTCACTCCCATGAGCCCGACGATTCTTCCCTCGATCACCCGCCGTTCGCTGCTGCATGTGGCGAGCGAGTATCTCGGTCTCGAAGTCGAAGAGCGGAAGATCGAGCTGCGTGAGCTTTCCGAGTTCGTCGAAGGAGGCCTGTGCGGAACTGCCGCGGTGATCAGTCCGATCGGATCGGTTACCACCAAGGACGGGGAGATTTTCCTGCCCAGCGGAATGAAGCAGATGGGTCCGGTTACCAAAAAGCTTTACGATACTCTTACCGGAATCCAATATGGGACGATCGAAGCGCCCGAAGGTTGGATCCGAACGATCGTCTAATCTGTACAAGCGTCCTCAGAGCGGGTATAGTCAGCACCATGAAGCGTATTCTCTTCGTGGTGCTTTTTCTCTCCTCAGCCCTGCTGTTCGCCTCCTCCTGGAAGCAGATTGAAACAGTCCATACGACAATCATCTTTGAAGAAGATGAAAACGAATCCGCATTGCAGGTGGCTTCCTTCGCCGATGAGATCTTCGAAGAGCTTGCCGTGTTGCTGGAAAACCCGACTACCAAGCGGGTACCGGTGATCCTCTACGGGCGAACCGCCTGGGCTAACGGGATGTACGCCCCGTTTCCTTCCTCGATCACCCTCTACCTAGCCAGTGACGAAGACCAGTTCCTGGGAACGAAAACCCCATCCTGGCTGAAACAGGTCTATACCCATGAGCTCACGCACTATCTCCACCTGACCAAAGCTGAAGGCATTTATAAGATCTTGCGGATCTTGGGTCCGGGAGTCACGAGTCTTCCCGTACCTTTCATGCCGGGGTGGTGGATCGAAGGAATCACCACATACACCGAATCGATGGACGGCGAGGGCGGGAGGGGAAACTCCTTGGAGTTCAGTCTGCTTACCCAAAAACCGATCGACGAAGAATCGATGTGGTCCTTGGCCAAAGGCGCCTACAGCGGAGTCTACCCACCTTCCAGTCGAATCTATGCGACGGGATACATCCTTGTCGAGCATCTGATTCGCTCCTACGGTTTTTCGGCATTCAACAAGATCAACCGCATCTTCGCCAATTTCCCCTTCATGAGCATGAATTGGGTCTTTAAACGAGTCATCGGAGTCACGGCCAAGGAGCTCTTTGAAGCGGCGATCGAGGAACGGATCCGGACGGTACCTCCTTCCCCCGGATTCCTGTATGCAGCCGGCAAAGGAGGAAGCGCGTTTCTTCCCACCCGAACGCAATCGGGAATAGTAGGCCTTGTTTCAACACCGAGAGAAGGAACGTTCCTGAAGGAATATGAAACGGGAAAGAGGATCGCGACCGTACCGACCGGTAAAGCTTCCGCGATCTCGCTCAGCGATGAGCATGCTCTGTTCAGTTCACGTTGGATTGACGCCACAAGCCCAAACTCTCTTGTCCTTGCTCCCGAAGGATACAGCGACTTGTTCCTTTATCGTTTTGAAGACGGAGAGAGCAAGCGGCTCACGAACAAGCAGCGCTTGCTCCATCCCCGCCTCAGCACCGACGGTAAAAGAGCGATCGCGAGTCTGATAAACGGCTCCTTCCATGACCTGGTCGACGTGAATCTTCTTGATGGATCGACAAGCCTCCTGCTTCATGAAGACGGGGCAAGCTTCCTTGACAGCGCCCTCAATCATGACGGATCGAAGATCGTCACGGTGAAGATCAAGGAAGGAAACACGTCGTTGCTGCTGGTTGATGACCGGGGTGGACGGATTCTCGTCGGACCGACCGGCGATGAACTGGGTGATCCCGTCTTCATCGATGATTCAACGATCCTCTTCACTCTGGAACGGGAGGATACCTTCGGTGCATACCGCTTCGATCTTGGGAGCGACGTCGTCGAAGAACTTTTTTGTGATGAAAGCGGCATCTTCGGTCTTACGGTAGTGGATGGCCTGCTCCTCTATGAAACCGCGGTGGCTTCGGGCAGAGCGGTCAGGGCTCTTGACTACGCCGCGCTTGAGGGAACGGAAGGCACGTTTTCGCCACCCCGAAGTGAATCACCGATGGATGTCGCTCCTTCATTTGAGATAACTCCCTACCGCGATACACTGCGTTTGAACCTGGCCTTGCCCTATCCCTTCCTGGAAGGGAACCAGTGGCTTCCCGGTATTCTCTTCCATACTTCCAGCCTGTTGCGCAAGCACACTCTCTTCACCCTCGCAGGGTTCGACGTGGAAAAAGAGTTTCCGTATGCTGCATTCACCTACCAATATCGGAAGGGAAGGGTGGCAATGGAAGCCGACTTCTACGTCGAGAAGGAGAATCAGGAGCTTTCCCTTCAAAGCGGAATGACCTTGCTCTCATTTGTCTCAGCCAAAACACTTACCGAGCTGAACATATACGGCGGGGGTCGGATAGAGCACCGGAACGCGGATGAGCTTACCGGTTTCATGAATCTCGGAGTGGGAGCGACCCATAAAAAGAGGAATGGCCGAATAAGTGATTTCTATGGTCCTTCCCTTATCTCCTCGACGGTTCAACTCCAGACCTATTTTCAAAAGCCGGTGATAACGCTGGGAATGGCGAGTCTCCAAGGACAGACCCGACTCGGATTATCGAGCGTGATGCTCAATGCCTCGTTTGATTACTTCTATTCAAACTATGCTCTCGATGAAATCATTCTGCCAATCTATGAATTCGTACCGCAATACGTTCACAATCAAAAAATTCGCCTCGGTCTGAAGTTCAGGATTCCCCTCGCGCTCCTCGATCTCCCATTCCTCTATGGGGGCTTTACCGGCCTCGGTCTTGAAGTGGGGGCTCAGACGGTGCTCTATCCGGGCGCGGATCCATGGTTCGAAGATGTCGGCTTCGAAGCGAAGCTTTCCGTTCGGTACGCTCTGATAAGCGGAGCGGATCTGAAGTTCTTCGTTTCTTTCCACATTCTCGGCAGCGGGGCGTGGAATTATACGATCGGCATCGACGGTCTTTCCCTTTTCTAAGTGAGATCGTGCTGAATCTCAAGGCCGATGCCGATTTGGAAGATCCATGAAGGAGCCTGCCTTTGATATTCAAGGGGGAGGGCGGGACGTTTCGCATCTCCTATCACGTAGTGGATGCTCCCCGCCAGGCGAAGGCGATAGTTGAGGTTGCCGATGACCCATTGGCTCGGTCTGCCGAAATACGATCCCGCTTCAAAAACGAGCGTTGGATGAAGCTGCTCATCCCTGGTCGTACGGGTCTCGTGTTTGAGACTGAAGAGCTCAAGTCCTGCAAGAACTTTGAGATATGGGAGCGCCCAAGCGCCTTCATGGAGGTCAAAACGCCAGCCAAGCAGGTATGAAGCGACTTGGAACCAGGAGTCTTCGATCGGGCCGTTTTTATAGCGAACTTCCAAACTTGCGTTTTTGTAGATGACCTCATTCGATCGATTTCTCAACCCCGTCGGATCGAGGAAGATTCCCATCCCGTAGGCGATATGTGCTTCCTTGAAGGTCGGTTTCCGGGTAAACGCGAGGGCGTTGACCATCCACCCTCCGTAGGAATATCCGGTTGCGGGGTAGGTGGAAAAGAAGGATTGAAGAAGAGCTCCGTCGTGGAAGAGCGTGAGCTTGAAACCTTCATAACGATCGGTCTGAAGGCCCTGACTGGCAAATCGGCCGGAAGGGTAAGCATCTTTCCAGGCTACGGTGAAATAGCTTCCACCTCTCTTCATCCTCACACGTAAGCCCGCCTCCCAATCGAACTCCCAGTCCGTGCTGTACCCGACAGCGGCTGTTCCTTCGAGCGATGTCGGTCCGAGTCGGACTCCGTATACGGCTTCTCCTCCGAGATGAAGGTGGACCGAGGTATCCGCTTGGGGATAGGCAAGGGTGAGTTCATCCTTTTTCAGGATTCGATGGAAGAAGTTCTGAGCGCTCTGGAACCCCAGGTTCCCCACAATGAGAACCCCTCCGATTGGAGAAAGACGGATGTACGAATGATCAACATCAAAGAGGAACGAATAGGTGAGATTCAACCGGGCAAGATCATACCGCTCCTGATGGGTGAGCTTATCGGTATATCCTTCGAGAGCCAGGGTAACGAGGAGCTGATCGGTCGTCCTCACCGCTGCATGCAAGCCGTAACTGAGCCCATCATCCCAATTGTCTCCGAGACCCAGTGTGATCCAATCGTTTCCGGTGCCGAAACTTATCTCTTCAAGCGTCTTCGCTCCCAAAAGAGCGACGCTGAGAAAGAGAATGACCATGATCACACTTGCTCGCTTCATCACCTTGATTGTACAAAAGATTGCTTTTGAATACAGCAAAGAGAGGTGGGTTTTATGGCAAAGAGGGAGAAAGAGCGCGCTCAGATTGCTAAAAAGAGCAATCCGATCCCAAAAACGGAGAGAACGGTTCCTAAAAAGGAAGCTTTTGAGACATATCGTTTGAGAATGAAGTAATCGATCGGAAGGATGATGATTGGGGAGACTTGGGTAATCGTCGAGACGATTCCCACCGGTGCGAGCGTATACGCTTTCATCTGGCTGGTCGTCGCCAATACCGGACCGAAGAGGGTAGCAACGAAGAGAAGGTAGAAAAGCTTCCGATTTTCGAGAAAGGGTTTGGCATGGGCTTTGATCTGGCGTTTTATCACTCCGAAATAGATGATGAACGCCGCTAATCCTCCGAGGTTTCTGAGCAGGTTCGTGGTGATCGCCCCCGCTTCGACAACCGCCGAACGGGCGAGGAGATTGGCAAGAGTCTGGATTAGTGCGGCAGAAGTGGCGAGGATGTATCCAAGACGCTTTTGGGTGCTTTCCGTGCCGGCGGTCTTCTCGCCGAAGAGCACCATGATGACGATTCCGCCGATGGTGATGAGAATTCCAAGGACTTGGATGAGGTTGAGGACCTCGTCAAAGAGAAAAAATCCGAAGATCGCGACGAGTATCGGGGAGATCGTCAATAATACCATCGACTCGCGCGAACCCAACAGCACGAAGGACTGAAAGAGCAATATGTCGGTAAGGAAGTAGCCTAGAAAGCCGCTGAGCAGGAGGAGAACGATCGCCTGGGTGGAAAGGCCGGCCGGTATAAAAAACCCCTGAGCGACGTAGGTGATGAGCAGGACGATCGGAAGAGCGAGCCACATCCGCATATGAGCCGCTCCGGTAGAGCCGGTTACTTTTCCAATATATTGGTGGGCAAGGGAATTCTGGGCATAGCAGAGCGCAGTGAAGAACGCCAACAGCTGACCTTGCAAGAGTGGATTATTCATAAAATGAACCATAGCAGAGAGACGATTTCTGCTCAATTACCTGGTCAAATGGGAGCACCGCTGCTAAGATCAAATCTATGAGAGTCGTTGCAGCCGTCATTGTCGAGGGTGGGCGGATCTTTGCCGCTCAACGAAACGAGTTCGGTCCGCTTGCAGGAAAGTGGGAGTTCCCCGGTGGAAAAATCAAGGAGGGCGAGAGTCCTGCTTGTGCATTGAAGCGTGAGATTCGTGAAGAGCTTGGAATCGGGATTGAGGTCCATTCCCACTTTCTTACCGTCAATCACTCCTATCCGACCTTTGATATTACCCTTGAAAGCTATTGCTGTTCGCTTACGGAGGGGACGATTACCCTCAATGAACATCTTGACAGTGGCTGGTTTTCTCTTGACGAGCTTTCTTACCTCGATTGGGCAGCAGCGGATCTTCCGATCGTATCTCGCCTCAGAGAGGAGATGAGATGAGCAGCTTTGAAGAGCACCTGGTCAGCGGTTTATATTCAGGCTTTCTCGATCGTCGAAAACCCAGTCAGGAGGCGATGCGCCCTAAGCTTGTGCTCAATGACCGGTTGAAGCAAAGCCGCGTCGCCGATGTTCTGAACACCCATCTGCATGCGTGTTCCTCTTTTTCCTTCAGTGTCGCGTTTTTGAGACAAGGGGGACTCGCAACCCTCCTTCAAGCGCTCCTTGAATGCAAACGAAGGGGAGTGAAAGGACGAATCCTCACCGGCGATTATCTGAATTTTACCGACCCCCGTGCTGTCGGCTTCATCTACAGTGAACTCGGACCTGCAATCGAAGTGAGAGTGTATACCGCTGAAGCGTTCCATACCAAAGGGTATCTCTTTGAATATCCCGAGCGCCCGGCGACATTGATCATCGGATCATCCAATATCACTCAGGATGCCCTCCTTAGAAACCATGAGTGGAATCTCCAAGTAGTCGGCACCAATCAGGGTCAATTGATACAGGATACCAAAGAGGAGTTTGAACGCCTTTGGGAAAACGCTACGGTCGTTTCAGAGGCGTGGCTCAAGCATTACACCGAGGTGTGGGATACGTTCAATACCGCCCGAGTGTTTGTGCCCCGACCGGTTGACGGCATACCCGTTCAAGAGATTTCCTCGGTAAAAAGCGGTTTCGTCCTCAATTCGATGCAGAAAGATGCTCTTGAGCGTCTTGAGGAATTACGATCGGAGGGAAAGGATAAAGCCCTCCTTGTTTCGGCAACGGGCACGGGAAAAACAATCCTTGCCGCAAGTGATGTGAACCAGGTGAAACCCGAGCGATTCCTGTTCATCATCCACCGGGAACAGATCGCCCTCGAAGCGATGCAGAGTTTCATGCGGCACCTCGATGAGTCGGTCGCGTGCGGATTGCTTGCCGGTTCGAGCAAAGACATAACATCCCCGTACCTCTTCTCGACGATCCAGACACTTACTAAAGATGAGGTTCTCTATTCTTTCGACCGTGATTGGTTTGACTACATCGTCGTTGATGAAGCCCACCATGCTCCGGCGGCAAGCTATACCAAAGTCCTTGCGTATTTTCGTCCTTCGTTTCTCTTGGGAATGACCGCCACGCCGGTTCGACCGGACGGCAAGGATGTTCATGGATTCTTTGACAATACCGTCGCCGCGGAAATCTCCCTAGCACAAGCGCTTGAAGAAGACCTTCTGGCACCCTTCCACTACTTTGGAATCACCGACCTCAGTATCGATGGCTCTGAGGGACGTGATGTCAAAGAATTCAGCAATCTCGAAGGGGAAGAGCAGATAAAACATCTATCCGTCATCCTCAGGCGATACTCTTTGGGCTTGAATCGAAGAAGAGGCCTCATCTTCACCTCGAAGAATGAAGATGCCACATTTGTCGCCCGTGAGCTACGGCGCCTAGGAGTGCGAGCTCTTCAACTCAGTGGAACAAGCAGCCAAGAAGAGCGTGAAGAAGCGTTCACTCGTCTCGAAGCTGAGGAGGAGGACCCAAACCACCTTGAATATCTGGTGAGCGTTGATATTTTCAATGAGGGAGTGGATATTCCCTCGCTCAATCAGATCATCATGCTTCGTCCTACGCAATCGGTCATCGTGTTTACCCAGCAGCTTGGAAGGGGACTGAGAAAGTTCCCCGGCAAAGAGTTTCTCACCGTCGTCGATTTCGTCGGAAACCATAAAAACAACTATATGATTCCCATCGCCCTCTTCGGGGAGAACAGCTATGATAAAGATACGTTGAGGCGGGTCGTCTTTGGAGGGGGAGCGATTCCCGGCGTTTCAACGGTCAATTTTGACCGGATCGCAAAGGAGCGAATCCTCGAGTCGATCAACAATGCGTCATTCTCCAACAAGAAGATGTTGGTCGAAGCGTATCAAAGCATAAAAAACCGTCTTGGCAATCGCATTCCTAGCCTCGTGGATTTCATCCGCTTTGATGGAATCAACCCGGAACTCTTCCTCCACTACAGGAAAACATGGGCCGAGTGCAAAGTTGTAATCGATTCCTCGTTCATCCTTGCCATGGATGAAATCCATCTCAAGAGTCTGAGGTTCTTCAGCCTCTACCTGCCACGCGGAATCAGAATCCACGAAGCATCCATCATATCCGCACTTCTGGAGAGTCCAAAAACGAAAGAAGCCTTGCTTGCTTGGTTTGAAAACGGATATGGGTTCATACCGACTGAAGCTTCGTTTGCGTCCGCCCTTCGCATCCTGAGCAATGGGTTCGTCCAAGACAAGTTCAGGAAGTTCTATGGCGATATCACCTACATTGAAGAGGTGGAAGGAGCATATTCCCTTTCAAGGGAGTTTTCAGAGCTCCTGAAGAACGATCAGTATCGAAGCGAACTTGAAGAGCTTCTCCAGCTGAGCACGCTGAACTACCGGCTGCGATTTGCCGAACAGGGTGATGAGTTCGGTCTTGTACGCGGACAGAAGTATACCCGCAGCGAAGCGTGCCGAGTGCTTAATTGGGTTAAAGATGAAGGCAACACGATCTATGGCTACAAAGTTCACTACGAAACGATGACCTGTCCGATCTTCGTGACGTATCACAAGCATGAAGATATAGATGCTTCAATTGATTATGATGATCTCTTCATCGACCACGAACACTTCGCGTGGCAGAGTCGGAATCGAGTTCGTCTTGAATCAAGAGAGATGCAAGGGATTCGAAATCCGGCGATGAGGAAACTTTTGTTCATCAAAAAGAGCGATGATGAGGGATTCGGACACTACTATCTTGGAGAGCTAGACTTTCTTTCAAATGAACAGAGCACCCGCTTAAATGACAAAGGAACCGAGCTGGATGTGGTGAATGTCCGGTTTCGCCTTCATCACCCGGTGGGGGAAAAGCTCTACGACTATATCACCGATCGGGAACAGGAAGAGGTGGTCGCTCTTGATGCCTAGAGGGGGCTGTACGATTCAAGAAGGTTGATCGTTTTAGGGTCGATCGTTCGTTTGAAGCGCTCGATGTGAATGACCTGCTTGTTTCGGTTGAGGTATTCCACCTCGATCGTGTAGGAACCCTCTTTGAGATTGATCTTCCCGACCCAGGCGTTTGCCGGCAGATAATGCGTCGAGCGAAGATCCGCCGATTCGGTGAGGTCGCGCCCTACTCGGAGCGCGACGCCTAACAGCCTATAGAGGGTACCTTCCTTGCCGCTCTTATCCTCTGTGATGGTATCCCAGATTCCGATGCCCAGCGCTTTGGAGATCGCCCGCATGCTCGCCTTGGCGTAGAGCAGGTCGCTTTTGGATTGAAACGCGTCTTGAGCGACAAGGGAAAATGATTCTATCCGTTCCAAGTCGGTGATGATTTCCCCGTCGACCCGCACCCGAACCGAAGTGATCGCCGAAGGAATCGGCTGAAGGACCGGATAAGCAATCTTGGCGGTGTTGTAGGGGGAAACATAGATGAAATCCATCCGTTCCTCCTTGAGAGGAAAGCGCCCGGTGAACGCAATCAGGTGAACGGAATCCGGATCACCGCTCTTAAGCGTATGAACGGTGCTTGGAAGGGGAAAAGGATAGAGCTTCGCTTGGCTTTCGAACGCATGCAGGATTTGATTGTATGAGTAATCGAACGTGGTTCGCTCATCGAGGTGGGAAGCGATAATCACTCCGAGATAGTTGGCGAGTGCGCTGGTGGTGAACGATGTGGCTTGGGCGGGCAGATCGACTTGACGGATATGGTTGCTCGACGCATAGCTGCGTACTTGGTCAACTTGCCTTTCATAGTGTTCCTGTAAAACGCTTTGCTTTTCGATCATTCGCCGAATTTCGACCAAGCTCGACTCATACTGGCCAAGATGAAGGTAATTCAGCGCCTTGAAGAGATTGAGATAGATATCCTCATAATTCTCACCGGCATACTCTTTGGTGTTGTCGTTTACGATGAAGGAGGCGATCGAAGCGGTGATCGATTTTGTATATGCATCCTGAATTCGTTGTTCCGCATCGCTGAGCAGCTCATTGGAACGTTTCCAATCCCCGGTGAGCCGGGCAAGCATCCCGAGGTCATAGCTTGCGATCAAGGGGCCTTGGGCGGAGACGAGCTGCCCTAGGGAGCTTTTCAGCGAATCATACGCTTTGGTGTACTGGCCACGGCGCAGATATGCATCGGTCGATGATAAATCAACATAGGAGACGCACGAGGTTACAAGGATGACGATAAGCAAAACGGCTATGATTTTTCGGATACCCAACAATCCTCCTTGCACTCAACTGTATCATTGCCAAGAAATGGATGCAATTTCTTGATGATAGGATTCTACCCAATATGCCATTCATCTGCTACACTTTCAGAAGTAGGAGGATTGTATGCGTCGTACCGGAATTGCTCTTATCAGTATCATCATGTTTCTTTCCCTCTCTCTTCTCATCAGCTGTCAAAGTTCCTATTCAGTGTCGAGAGTGAGCAGTGATCAGGATCTGGATCTCAGCGGGAACTGGAATGACACCGATATTCGTCTTGTGACCGAGGCATTGGTTCAATCCTCGCTGAAAAGCGGATGGATCAATCAATTCAGGATGAAGAACGTCGGGCGAAACCCGGTGGTCATCGTCGGGACGTTCATCAATCGATCCAGTGAACATATCGATACGGCGATCATTGCCAAGCGGTATGAGATGGAACTGATCAACAGCGGCAAAGTGGACATGGTCGCCGACCAGAACTTCCGGGCTTCAGTTCGCGAGGAGCGGGAAGAGCAGCAGTACTTTGCAAGCGAAGAGACCGCAAAAGCGTTGGGCAAAGAGATCGGAGCGGATTTCCTTCTCCAGGGTTCGGTGAGGAGCGTTCTGGATCAAAGAGGGAACACTCGGGTCCGCACCTATTACGTATCCGCTGAATTGATCGATATTGAAACGAGCCGAAAGGTCTGGGTCGGGGAAGAAACGATCAAGAAAGTGATTCAGCAAGCTCGATACTCTCTGTAAAGGAAGGTGATGATGAGAAAAGGTATCCTGCTTTTCCTCATTCCTTTCCTCGTCTCCTGCGTGTCGGTTCCAAATCAGCGTCCTGCATGGATCGACGATCCGTACGACAGGAAGTACCCGGAAGATGAATATCTTCTGGTTGTCGGCAGCGGCTCCTCCTACCAGAAAGCGGTTGAAAACGCCCGGATCAACCTTGCCTCGGTGTTCTCTTCTCAAGTGGAAGCCTTTACGCAGATCACTACGATCGATTCAAGCGATGGGGTGAGTTTTGACGAACTGTTTGAACAGGGAACGGTCTCGTCCAGCGTGGAAGACCTTGTCGGATCGGAGGTCGTTACCTCCTTTACCGATTCACTGGGTCAAACGTATGTCCGTCTTGCGATCCACCGAAAAGAGAATGCCGCGTTTCTTCGAAACCGGTTGACCGAATTGACGAAGGAGCTTGCGAGGATCCGCTCTCAATCCTCCACCGACAGATTGGAACGTTATCACCTCCTGCTCAGCTCCTATCCGATAGCCCGGGAGGCGCAGCAGCTTGCCGATCGGATCTGGGTGCTGACCAAAGAACTCAATCCGAACCACTTGGTTGCGCTCCGATCGGAGTTGCGTTCGCTTGCCCGATCGATCTCGGTTGAGGTGCTCGTTCACAGCGAGAACGATTCCCACCTTCTTAAAGCAGGATTTGAAGGCGCTCTTCAGAGCCTTGGGTTTGCCCAAGAGAGCGGGGACTACACCCTTACGGTCACCTATGCTTCCGAACCGGTCCTGTTTGAAGCAAGTCCCTACGCATATGAACGCTATCAGCTGAGCGTCATCTTGGGACGAGACGATACGGTGGTCCGTTCCTTCGGCTTGCAAGAACGAATAGCCGCCCTCGAGCAGGGGGATGCCAAAGCCAAGGCGCTTCAAAGCGCCCTGAACGATGGAATTGAAACACTCATTGGACTTTTGAGCCAGTAACGATATGGAGGCTAGTATAATGAAAAAAAACATCCTTATCATAGGAATCGCAGCAATTCTCATGGTTGGCACTTCATGTGCCACGAGTAAAAAAGCGACCGTCGCTTCGCCCCCCGTTCCGGCGGCCAAGGTGATCGTCGGAGCTGAAGGGTTTATCCAACCTGATTGGGTATACAAAACCCCGACAGCCGATGATCGACACTTTGAAAGCGGATACGGACTGATGAGCAACCGCCAGAATTCAATAAAACGGGCGGAGACGGAAGCGAAGAACAAGATCGCCGGCTGGATTTCCACCAACGTCGAAGAAGTTGTGGTAACGTACCTCAATGATGCCGGCAGCCTCGGTGACCGCCAAGCTCTTGATGCGATGGAAGTGATCAGCAAGCAGGTCGCGGAAGCGACATTGGTAGGGGTGACGACCGAAGACGTGTGGGTCGACAAGGAGGGGGGTATCTGGGTGCTGGCATCGATTCCGCTCGCCAATATCGAGTATGCGTTCGAGCCGGCCGCCGAAGCGCTTGTTGACACGTTCACCCCCAGCGCGGCTGCCGAAGCGGCGAATGCTAAAATGAAAGAAGCGTTCGCCAAGCTCCTGAAAGGAGATTGATGATGAAAAAAGCGGTTCCCATTCTCGTTCTTCTTTTCCTTCTCATCGGATGCGCGACGACTCCCGCTTTCAACGAGGACGGTTCGCCCTATTGGACGACTCACATTCCCAAGTCGACCCGAACTACGTACTACGCAGTCGCCTCGGCAAAACAATCAACGGAGGAGTTGAGCATGCTCCGAGCTGAAAGCGCGGCGAAGGACATGATCGGAAGATGGGCGGAAACCACGATCGATGCTTCGGTGATCACGTTCATCGAGGAAGCGGGTGAAACGCTGAGGACCAAGCAGATCCTGGAAGTGCTTCAAAACCTTTCCGTCCAGACGGTGAATATCGCCTTGCGGGGGGTGGAAGTCGTCGAACGGTGGGTCCGTGATGATGGAACTGTCTATGTGCTGGCCTCCTACCCGGTGAAGAACCTCAAAGAAGCGTATCGCCTTCAAGCCCAAGAGCTGGAGCGAAAAGCTTTAGCCGATTCGATCAAGGCGGAAGTATTGGAAGCCTATCTGCAAAACCAGCTTGAAGCGATTCAGTAGCCAAGGCGATTGGACGGATCGACCACCACCGAACGTTGACGTTGGTGGTGGTTTTTGCAATCCTTACACACAGGAGTTTTTCAGCAATGAACAGAATAGCACTCTTTGCGATCATCATAGTGGTCCTCTTTCTTTTTGTCAGAAAAATGAATGGGGGAACCCGAATCTCCGCCAAGGATGTGCATGAGCTGATTCAGAACGGTGAAAAGGTCATCGTTCTGGATGTCCGGACCGAAATGGAGTACCAAAGCGGACATATCGAAGGTGCGATGAATCTTTCCGTGTATGATATCGGGTCGGAACGACCGGCATCGCTGAGCGATCTCGACCAGTTGATCGTCGTCTATTGTCAGAGCGGCGCCCGCAGCGGGATCGCCATCCGCAAGCTGAAGGACTTGGGATATACGAACGTTCGCAATATGGGTGGTTTGCAGTTTTGGCGATATGGTCTGGTGAAGTAGGAGAAAGGCGATGTATCGGTTGATTGTCCTCAAGCACTTGGATGAGCTGAGGGTTATCGATCAAGGGACAACCTACTATGGCTTCGACCAGGAGTGGTACTCCAAGCTTTGGCAACGACGGGCGGGGTGTGGACCGACGACCGCAAGCACCTTGATTCGCTACAATGCGAAACGAAACAAGAACAGCTCGAAAGCCGCCTCGATCGCGTTGATGGAGGACCTTTGGAGCTATGTTACTCCCGGAATCATGGGTGTCCACACGGTCGCCCACTTTGCTCGGGGGTTGAGGGAATACCTTTCCAAGAAGAATCTGGACTTTGAGATTTCCACCTTGACGGTTCCGACCGACCGCGCGAACCGCCCTTCTTTTGCGCAGATATGTGAATTCCTTGCTTCCCGATTGGAAGCCGATCAGCCGATAGCGTTCTTGAATTTAAACAATGGAGAGGTGGAAAACCTCGATCCTTGGCACTGGG
>Ga0208694_1002771_pt1 | contig 17837 bp, 16 predicted proteins | sample AD_UKC078_MetaG_FD_184442 | JGI IMG/M metagenome (GOLD analysis project Ga0208694, IMG submission 184442) | Active sludge microbial communities of municipal wastewater-treating anaerobic digesters from USA - AD_UKC078_MetaG (SPAdes) (version 2) | ecosystem: Engineered > Bioreactor > Anaerobic >...
ATTAGGTCCCATCAATTTGAAGTCAGCACCTGCAGCATTAACGATGGCACTTACACCCATTGCATATTCATAAGTGATATCACTATAAGCTAGAACACACTCGTCAACATTATATTTTTTGATCAATTCGGGAAGATCAGACTCTTTGTAAATTGGAATACCGTTAGGATATAAATCTTCACCTGCTAGTTCTTTTGGATAAGGTCTGTTGTCAATTCCGGGAATTTGCTCAGCAGTAAAAGCCACCACGTTGTAGTTAGGATTGTGTCTGAAAAAGGTATTGAAGTTGTGAAAATCTCTACCTGCAGCACCAATGATAATTACGTTTCTTTTCATAAATAATTTAGATTTAGGTTAATATATAAAATAAGTTTAGTCATGTTTTAAACATCCCGCAAAGATATGAAAAAAAAACGACAAAATTGACTCTTTATTTTTTTTGATAAAAAATAAAATTCATAAAAAAGAATTTGAGGATTTTATTGTATCTTTGCCCGATTAATTGATATGAAAGCAGTAGGAAAATATGAGTGATGATACCCTTCAAAATGAAGATTTGGATCCAATAGAATTACAAGAGCAAGATTCTGATTTACACCAGGTTAAACATGTACAATCCATGTTTGAGGATTGGTTCATCGATTATGCCTCGTATGTTATTTTGGATCGTGCTATACCGGATCTGTTGGATGGATTAAAACCGGTACAACGCCGCATTCTGCACTCTATGGATGAGTTGGAGGATGGAAGGTATAATAAAGTGGCGAATATTATCGGTAATACCATGAAATATCACCCTCATGGAGATCAATCTATTGGGGATGCGATTGTACAGTTGGGACAAAAACTACTCACTATCGATACGCAGGGAAACTGGGGAAATATTTATACCGGAGATTCCGCTGCTGCACCGCGTTATATTGAAGCAAGACTCTCTCCATTTGCAAAAGAGGTCTGCTTTAATCATAAAACAACAGAGTGGAAACTTTCTTACGATGGGAGAAATAAAGAACCGATTAGCCTTCCGATTAAGTTTCCTTTGCTTCTGACTCAAGGAGTTGAGGGGATTGCCGTAGGACTGAATACTAAAATCTTACCGCATAACTTTAATGAGTTGATAGATGCATCGATTGCAGTTTTAAAAGGTGAGGATTTTGAAATCTATCCAGATTTTCAAACCGGCGGCTCCATTGATGTAAGTCGCTATAACGATGGAATGAGAGGGGGAAGAGTGCGAGTACGTGCCAAAATATCGATCCTGGATAAACGAACTCTGGTGATTACAGAAATTCCCTTTGGAACGACTACAACTGCGTTGATAAACGAGTCTATTGCACCGGCTATTGAAAGAGGAAAACTGAAAATTCGTAAGATTGATGATAATACTGCCGCGTCAGTTGAGATTTTACTCCATCTGCACCAGGGAGTTTCTCCCGACCAAACTATTGATGCACTTTACGCTTTTACCAAATGTGAGGTACCACACTCTCCCAATGCTTGTGTATTGTACGAAAATAAACCCCATTTCATGTCGGTGAAAGAGATTCTTAAAATCAATACGGAACATACTGTTTCCCTATTGAAAAAAGAGTTGGAGATTCAACTGGCAGAATTGGAAGAGGATTGGCATCGCTGGTCATTGGAGAAAATATTCTTTGAAAAACGGATTTATAAAGAGTTAGAAAAGGAGACTGCCACTTGGGAAAAACAGATCGACAATATTGAAAAAGCATTTAATCCGTACCGTCCGCTCTTTAAACGGGAGATTACACGCGAAGATGTGTTGAAATTGTGTGAAAAACCGGTAAGGAAAATTTCAAAATTTGATATCAAAAAAGCAGAAGATCAGATTGCCAATATTGAAAAAATGATTCAAGAGGTGTTACACCACCTGGAACATCTGATTGACTACGCAATTGAATATTTTACTCACCTGAAAGAGAAATATGGTGCTCAGTTTGAACGGCAAACAGAAATCAAAAGTTTTGATACTATTGACGCAGCAGCCGTTGCCGTTGCCAACCAAAAATTGTATGTTAATGCAAAAGAAGGGTTTGTGGGAACAGGATTGAAGCGAGAGGATGGGGTAGAGTATGTTGAAGATTGTTCCGATATTGACGAGGTGATTGTTTTTAGGGAAAACGGAACCTTTATGGTGAGTAAGGTGAGTGATAAACAGTTCTTTGGAAAAGGGATTATTCATGTTGAGATTTTTAAACGAAATGATGATCGTACTATATACAATATGGTCTATTCCAACGGTCCTTACGGAACTGCCATGGTGAAAAGATTCAATATCGGTGGAGTTACTCGTGATAGAGAGTACGATTTGACAAAAGGGAAAGAGGGCTCTAAAGTGTTGTACTTTACATCAAATCCTAACGGTGAAGCAGAAATTATTAAAGTATTTCTAAGACCTAAACCTAAGCTTAAGAAATTACAGTTTGAATATGACTTTAGCGACCTGGCAATCAAAGGAAGAAGTGCCGGAGGAAATATTTTGTCGAAACACACTGTGAGAAAGATTGAATTGTACCAAAAGGGAGTCTCCACTTTAAGTGCCATGAATATCTACTTCGACGAAACAGTGATGAGGTTGAATAGCGATGAGAGAGGTGTGAAATTGGGTAAGTTTAAAGAGGATGATAAAATAGTATCTATTTATAAATCAGGACATTATAGGGTTACAGGATTTGATCTTTCGACCCATTTTGATGACTCTTTGATGGTGATTCAAAAATTAGATGAAGAAAAACCGATTACGGTAATCTATAAACATTTGAAGGAGGATCGGATTTATATGAAACGATTCTTGCCCGAAAATACGGATAAAATCATGGAGTTTCTGCCTGATATGAAGCAGAATGAAGTGCTCCATGTGATGTATGATTTGGCACCGATGATTGAAATCTCTGTTCAGCCTCCTAAAGGCAAAGAGATAGAAACGGAAGAGATATCATGCTCCGATTTTATTGATGTGATGGGAATTAGAGCCAAAGGGAAACGCCTGCATAGGTATCCGGTAGTGGAGATTAAACTGTTGGATTCACCTGAGGAAGAAGAGGAATCAGATTCGGATGATCCGGATGAACTGGATGAAATTGAGGTAGAAGAAGTTGATTCAGAGGAGATTATTATAAAAACAACAGATTTAGAGCCGGAGCAGCAGGAAGAAAATTCGGATATTCCGGAGCCTAAAGTAGAAAGTAAGCCGGTGAAAGAAAAAACGCCTCCTAAAAAAACTCAATCGAAGAAAAATAATAGTAATAATCATAATGATCAGGACGAATGGGAACAATTAACACTTTTTTAGTTGCACTAAGGAAATCCTGTACACGGGTTTTCTTGTTTTTTTCTTTTTTTTGGTTTTTAATATTATTAGGGGGCTGCGTAGACAAACCGGAACCTTACGAACCGACGCCCTTCTCGCTCGAGATTCCCTCTTTTTTCCCGACTTATTTGAACATACCGGAAGATAATCCGCTGACAGTGGAAGGAATAGCATTGGGACGCCGTCTTTTTTATGACACACGAGTGTGTGGCTATACAGGACTTGATCCGGATTCCATGATGAGTTGTGCAACCTGCCATAAACAGGAAAAGAACTTTAGAATTGGAACAGATGATCCCCGTTTCCCTGGAGGTGATGCCTACGGCTTAACAGGACAATATACGCATCATGCTGTGATGCCTTTGGTGAATTTGGTCTTTAATCATGAAGGATATTTCTGGAATGGTTCTGTGTATAAAAATAATCCTAATGTGAATGCCCGAAATATTGAAGATATTGTCTTGATGGCCATATTAGCACCGGATGAGATGAATAGTACTGCTGCAAAAACAATTGCAGCATTGCAAACGGATTCCAACTATCCTGAAATGTTCGAAAAAGCATTTGGTACACCGGAGATCACTATGGATCGTATAAAAAAGGCTATTGCACAATTTATCCGAACATTAGTGAGTGGAAACTCCAAATTTGACCGCTATCTGAAAGGATTGGAAACTTTGACTCCGGATGAAATGCAAGGCTATATCCTTTTTAGTACTGAGGAGGGAGCAGATTGCTTCCACTGTCATGGTGGTGCAGGAACCCCGCTGTTTACTACTAATCTCTTCTACAATAACGGTCGAACTGATGTTTTTAATGATCCCATGGACCGTTTTAGCGTAACCGGTAATGATTGGGATCATGGGGCATACCGCGCGCCTTCGTTACGTAATGTGATGGTCTCCGGACCTTATATGCACGATGGTCATTTTAAAACTATTGATGAGGTGTTGGAGTTTTATAATGCAGGATTAGTGTATTCCCCCTATATCAGTCCATTGATGCATAAAATAGATCAGGGAGGGATGATGTTAACTCCTATCCAAATTAATCAACTCAAAGCATTCTTGCATACATTAACAGATGAAGAGTTTTTGACCAATCCAAAACATTCAAAACCTTAATGCATAGAGCATAAAAATTTACCGATAAAAAAGGAATACCATGCACGAACGTTACACCAATAGGCAACTCTATTTTAAAGAACAGGTTTTTACCACTGAAAAATATGTTATTCCTTATATTAACGAAGTTTTTCCTATTACTGAAAATACTGAAGTGTTGGAAATTGGCTGTGGTGAGGGAGGTAATCTACAGGCTTTCCTGGATTTGAAGTGCCGCTGTGTCGGTATTGATATTAATGAACAACAGATCGCGAATGCAAGACTCTTTTATGAGGATCATCCGCATAAAGATAAGATAGAGTTTATTAGTTCCGACATCTATAAGGTAGATAGAGAAGATTTGCGCTTTGACCTGATTATGATGCGGGATGTGATTGAGCATATTCCCAATCAGGAGTTTTTTATGCAATATGTAAAAAAGTTCCTGAAACCCAATGGTGTTATTTTTTTTGGCTTTCCACCATGGCAAAATCCTTTTGGAGGACATCAGCAAATTTCTCAAACTAAACTATCTAAATTGCCTTATGTTCACTTACTTCCCACTGCACTTTACCGCCGACTTATTACGTGGTTTGGAGAAATTCCTGCAGGGTTAATGGATATTAAAGCCACAGGAATCTCTATTGAGCGGTTTCATCGGATTTTAAGGAAAGAGAAATATGAGATTTTAAAAAGGGATTACTACTTATTTAATCCTAATTATGAAATAAAGTTCCGTTTAAAACCTAAAAAGGTAATACCTCCATTTAGATGGATATCCCATTTGCGAAACTTTTATACGACAGCTTATTATGCTGTAGTTAAACCGATTGAGTAAAATATTGATACTATGAAAATTTATACAAAAAAAGGAGATCAAGGTTATACTTCTCTGGTTGGTGGTACAAGAGTACCCAAAAATAATCCTTTGCTTCATGTGTATGGAACATTGGATGAGCTGAATTCATTTATAGGCGTGCTGATTGCCTATCAAAATTATCCCTTCTTAACAAAGATTCAACAAGATCTTTTTAAAATTGGTGGTCTGATTGCTACCGAACCTGAATTGAGAGAACGCCATTGGAAAGGTTTGGATCCAAAGGTTATGACTCAACAGGTTGAAGAGGAGATTGATCAGATTTCTGCACAATTGGAACCTTTGAGGAGTTTTATTCTGCCACAAGGCTCCCATGCTATAGCTTACGCACACGTGTGTCGCACTATCTGCCGCAGAACTGAGAGAGAGTTGATTCAGTTGGCTCAAGAAGATCAACAGCTACAATTGTCCTGTAGTTATATCAATAGATTGTCGGATTTTTTCTATATTTTGGCGAGATATTTTCATAAAATTGAAAATATTGACGTAACTAACTGTATATTAGGTGATTAAAAGTTTCAATAGTAGTTGATTTTTTAAATAATAAATAGTACCTTCGCGCCGTTAAACAAGTCATAATTAAATACAGAAGTTTATATGTATTGGACATTAGAATTAGCTTCAAAATTAGAGGATGCTCCTTGGCCCGCTACAAAAGAGGAGTTAATCGATTATGCACTTCGTTCAGGCGCTCCTTTGGAAGTGATTGAAAACTTAAAAGAGATTGAGGATGAAGGTGAGGTTTATGATACCATAGAAGATATCTGGCCTGATTATCCTACCAAAGATGATTTCTTTTTTCACGAAGATGAATATTAACAAAAAAGGGATCCATCGGATCCTTTTTTTCTAATTACTTTTTTTAAAATTAAATTAACAGGCAACAAATAATTTAGTTGTTGCTGCATGAAGATAGTAACAAAACAGAATTTAATATGTATTGGACTTTAGAATTAGCTTCAAAATTGGATGATGCTCCATGGCCTGCCACTAAAGAGGAGTTGATAGATTATGCAATTCGTTCAGGACTTCCCATGGAAGTGGTTGAAAATTTAGAAAAGATTGAATCCGAAGAAGGAGAAATATACGATTCGATACTGGACATCTGGCCGGATTATCCCAGTAAAGAGGATTACTTTTTCCACGAAGACGAATACTAACAAAGGAAGAAGGAAGAAGGTAGAAGGTAGAATTAAAAGGCGGAAGGCGGAGGGCGGAAGGCGGAATAAATTAATTACGAATTACGAATTACGGGTGAAAAATTTGAATTGAATGCGGTTGTTGTAGGGATAGGTCGCGACCTGTCCTGAAAATAATTAATAAAAAGCGCATGGTTGTAGGGGCAGCCCCTTTCCAGAGTGGGGAAATGAAATAAAAAAGGAGCAACCGCCATGCTGCCCCCCATTTATTTTAAATACCAAATAAGAAATAAGAAATAAAAAGTTGGAAGTAATTGAATTTCAATAGGATATATCCTAAAATCATAAAATCCTACTCAAATTCCGAAATCCGAAATCCGCCATCTAAACGAGGTTCGCGAATCCCATAAATGCCAAAGCTAAAATACCTGCTAAAATTAAAGCACTGGGAACTCCCTGAATTCCTTTGGGAATACCAACCAGATCCAACTGCTCTCTGATACCGGCGAAAATAATGATTGCCATAGCGAAACCGGCTGCGCTGAACATGGTGTACAATGTGGAATCAATGATAGAGTAGCCTTTCATGGTAACTAAAATGGCTACCCCTAAAACAGCACAGTTGGTGGTGATTAAAGGTAAATATACTCCTAAAGCCTGATATAGCGGGGGACTGATTTTCTTTAATATCATCTCTACCATTTGTACTAATGCTGCAATCACTAAGATATAAGTGATGGTTTGGAGAAATTGTAAACCAAATGGCATCAAAATATAATAGTTGATGGTAGAAGTGAACAGGGTGGCAATGGTCATCACAAATAACACCGCTACTCCCATTCCTGATGCAGTAGAAACCTTATTAGAAACCCCAACAAAGGGGCAGGTTCCTAAAAATTGTGCCAGAATAATGTTGTTCACAAAAACGGCACCGATAATCATGATTATATAATACATAACGCGCTATATTTTACTTTTTTTGAAGAAATCTGACCAAAGCCATAACATAACCAAATACGAAAAATGCTCCCGGAGCTAAAACGAAAATGAGTATCTCATTTCCTTTCATAAAAGGAATCTCATAACCTAAAATGGCACCACTACCCAAAATCTCTCTTACTGTACCAATGATTACGAGGGCAATAGTAAAACCGATTCCCATTCCCAAACCATCTAACATCGAATCAAAAACACCATTTTTGCTGGCAAAAGCTTCGGCTCTACCCAATACAATACAGTTTACCACAATCAACGGGATGAAAAGCCCCAAACTTTCCGCTAAGGCAGGAACAAAACCCTGAATAAGCAGGTCAACAATCGAAACAAATGTAGCAATAACCACAATAAAAATAGGGATTCTTACCTCGTTAGGAGTGATCTTTCTTAACAATGAGATAAACATATTGGATAAGACAAGAACAAATGTGGTTGCTAATCCCATCCCGATTCCATTTTCAACCGAGGTGGTTACAGCTAAGGTGGGACAGGTTCCTAAAACCAGTACCAATACAGGGTTTTCCTTAATAAAACCTTTTGTTACAATGGATAATTTACTCATAATGCTGCCTCCTCATTTTTATTGGGTTCTGAAGCTGCTTGCTCCGGATTCAAATTCAGTTTTTCTTTGATTAAAAGATAAGCTTTTTGTCCTCTTTCCAAGGCATCACAAAAAGCTTTTGATGAGATGGTTGCAGCAGTAATAGCATCCACTTCACCTCCCTCTTTTTTTACTTTTAAATTCATTTCGGCTAAGTTTTTACCGTTGAATTGAGTGGGAAAATCACTTTTCTTTTTGTCAATTTTATCACCTAAACCGGGGGTTTCACCATGACTTAATACTTCAGTCCCGGTAACAACATCGTTTTCTACATCAAATCCAACCATGATGTCAAAACGACCTCCAAAAGCCTTGTTGGTAAAGGTTTCAACGGCAATTCCAAGTACTGTTTCATCTTGATAAGCAATATGAACCGTTACAGGCTCCTCTTCTCCTTCAATGTTAACAGTTTCGGATTGAATATGCCCGGTTTCAGGATTGTATGATTGAATAATAGCCTGAATAGCATTAGATTTTTTCTTTTGAGACGATTGTGCAATCGGCTCTTTGGTGATCACATACACCGACGCTAAGGCTGCTGCTGCAAATAGTGATACCAACGTTAAGGTAAGCACTAATTTTAGTAATGATGATTCTTTTGCTGCCATGTTTTATGATTTACAATATTTTGTTAATGTCAAATGGGGGGATTACTTCCCGAACTTACTCGTTTTGATCCCTCTGTTAATCAAAGGTGTCACTGCATTCATGAGTAGGATTGCAAATGAAACTCCTTCCGGGTAAGCTCCAAAGACTCGGATTATAATCGTCAGCAATCCACAACCGACTCCAAAGATAATCATCCCTAAAGGTGTTGACGGCGATGTTGCCATATCGGTAGCCATGAAGAATGCACCTAAAATGAGACCACCACTGAGCATGTGTAATATCGGATGAATGTAAATTTCCGGATTAACAGCATACAAAATGGCCGCTAAGACGTAAGCAGATCCTAAAAAGGCAACAGGAATATGCCAGGTAATAACCTTTCTGGCTAATAAAAACAGAGCACCGATTAACAGAGCAATAATGGAGATTTCTCCGATGGAACCGCCTCTTTGTCCTAATAACATTTCAGCATAAGTGGGTAAGTTAGCTGTGAGGTCAGACATTTTTTCACCACTTTTGACACCCTCTTTAAGAGCACTCAAAATAGTGGCTCCTGTGGTAGCCATATCAGGACTCACTAACAGTTTTCCGGCTTGCGGAAGAGGCCAGTTGGTCATTTCTACTGGTCTGGAAATCAATAAAAATACACGTCCCACCAATGCCGGATTGAAGGGATTCTTTCCCAATCCCCCGAAGGTCATTTTCCCTATACCAATCGCTACAAAGGCTCCCAAAACAACCCAGTGTAAGGGCAGATTGGAAGGAAGGTTAAAAGCTAGCAGTACTCCTGTGATGACTGCTGATCCATCCCTAATAGTACTCTTTCCCTTGAGTAAGAAGCGTTGGATGAGATACTCAAACAATAAACAACTTCCGACAGAAACCAGGGTCACGATAATAACAGGTACTCCGAAATAGAAGACAGAGGCTAAAAAAGCAGGAATTAAAGCGATCACAACAGACCACATAATCTTTCTTACAGTTTCACCGCTATGAATGTGGGGAGAACCTGAAATTTGTAATAATCGATTACTCATATATTTATTTTTAAATCTTTTTAAAAAATAAAACTCTAAGCCAATTTACTAACTAAGGATTGCAAAAGTATAAAAAAAAATTATTGTGTAAACACATATTGTAAAATATTTGCACCCATTTGAAGTGCTTTTGTTCTGATCTCTTGTGAATCTTTGTGAACTTCATAATCCTCCCATCCGTCTCCAAGGTCACATTCGTAAGTAAACAGACAAACCAACCGACCTTCCCATATCAATCCGAAGGCTTGCGGAGGCTTGTTGTCATGCTCATGAATCTTGGGCAATCCGTTCCTGAATTGATATTTCTGATTAAAAATAGGGTGATTGTACGGCAGCTCTACCAACTCCAGTTCCGGGAAAAGCGCTTTTAATTGCGGAAGAATAAAGGGACTCATTCCATAGTTGTCGTCAATATGTAAAAATCCTCCCCCAATCAGGTAGTTGCGTAAATTCTTCAGTTCATCTTCAGAAAAAACCACATTTCCATGTCCGGTCATGTGGATAAAGGGATAGCGATACAACTCAACACTGCCCACTTCTACAGTTTCATAGTTAGGGTTCAAGCTCATATCCAGGTTAGTGTTGCAAAAGGCAATTAAATTGGTCAATGAGGTAGGATTCGCGTACCAGTCCCCGCCGCCACGATATTTTAACAGAGCGATGGTTTGAGCCTGGAGCCACAGTCCACCCCCCAATATGAATAAAAACAAAAATAAAAAAACTCTACTTTTCATAAAAAACGTTCCTAATAACTACCACGCCATTTTCTGATAAACCATTCAGCGCTAAATAATAAAATAAGTATCACAAAATAGATGGTGGAGTTGAGTAATAGTGAGAATTTCTTGGAATATGTCGCTACTGTTTTGATTTGATCATCCTTTTTAATCAGTTTTTCAAATTCTGACAGTTGCTCTTTAGAAATCATTTGTCCCTTTGAATTATCGGCAATTCCTTGCAGCAATGCATGGTCTGCAACTAAGTTTTGAGATTCCAGCATCATCTCCTTCACGGTAAAATGTCCTGATTTCTGGTAGTTTTTGCTTCCCCACTGAGCTTGTGCCTGCCAACGGTACTCTCCGGGAGGAAAATGCCCCACAGACAAGCTATAATTGCGATTCTGTTTGGAGAATTGATAACTGAATTTCTTGCCATCCTCAGACTCAATGATTAGCTCCACATCTGCCTCATTTTGAAGTTCATAAGCCTCATTATAAAGGTCAGCATAGAATTGAATCGGCTCAGATTCATCATAACCACTCTTGGCTTCAACCCTGAAAAAGTCACGATCTCCTTTAACGGACAAAAAGAGTACCATCTTCTGTATCAACTCGTTAAATGCTTCATGATTCTGCTCATAAAGATAGTTGTATCTCTTCCAGTCTGCGATACCACTCCCGACAATCACACCATTCTTAACCCCCACATTTTCATTGAACAGAATAAGAGGGTAGGGGGTTTCAACGCCACCAATTTTTTGATATAAAAAGGTAGAAGCAGAAACGCTAGTTTTATACTCTCCAAAAGGAGTGATCAACGGTGGAACCCTTTGCAAAAACTGTTTTAGCTCTTCAGAGTAAGAGAAAAGAATAAAATTATCGTTGTGAAGTGCTGCCGCTTCATTGGTTAGTTTTTTGTTCTGATTGATTGTAACCCCGGTTTGAAGGTTGTTGATGCGGCCATAATCGCTTTTATGTCCCAAGATATAGAGAACAGATCTTTTTTGTTTTTGAAGTTCCTGAGTTAAATCTTGCACAGGCTTACGTACAGAAGGTAATTGATGAAGAATGACCAGTGAATAAGGGTCAATCTTTTTATTAAAATTATCGATGGAATAGACTTCCGTTTCATATTTTTCAACGACATCCAGTGCAGACTTGATGGCAGCCACATCAGGGTGAGGCGCATTGTAAACAATGGCGATTTTCTCCTTCTGATCCACCACCTCAATATATAGGTTGCTTTTGTTGTTTTTATGCGTTAATTCACCCTCCAGCGGAGTTACTTCCACCTGATATCGTTTGATCCCTTTTTCCTTGGTTTCCAGGGTGGTTCGGAAGGTTTCATAGTATTGATTTGAGTTAATGGAAAAGTTCTCCCTGACTAACTCTTTCCCGTTTTCTGATATGGTTAAACTAAATTTTTGTCCCTTTAACTTATTGGCTGCCAGCTTAATCTCTACCGGGAAATGATTTCCTTTAAAGGTCTGTCTGTTATGTATAATTTGCGCAATAAAAAGATCCGGTTCTGCTTCAGGATTGCCTAATCCTACAGTATAAATCGGAGATTTGATCTTTTGTGTTTGATAATAAGGATTAGAACCGCGATTGTAGATTCCATCACTGACCAGGAGTACAGCACCTAAGTTGCGATGTGTGTACAACAGTTCAATTTGATCAAAAAAATCGGAAATATTGGTCGCCTTATCCTGATAATCGAGTTCATCAAAGCTGCCTCTTCGGGATTGATTTCCAATCAGATAGGGTACTACTTCATACTTTCCATCCAATTGATCCTCCAATTTTTTGAGCTGAGTAATCAATTCCGTTTTATAAAACGCAGAATCCTTTGATAAGATGACCGATTCGGAATTATCAACTCCAATCACGATAACCGGTTTTTCAGACTCTTTAACGGTTAATTTGGTTAATGGTCCTAAAAGCAAAAAAGAGACCAATGAGATGGCACTCCAGCGCAGTATAATCAACGCAATTCTGTAATTTTTTCCAAAATCGATCTCTCTGTTTTTATAGTATAGAATAGCTGCATAGACTCCTCCCAACAGTAAACAAAAGATAATCAGCCACAAAGGATACTCAGTGATAATAGTCATCTCGTCATCAATTAACCCGCAAAGATATGAAAAATTACGAATTACGAATTACGATTCCTAAATTTAGAGTTTAGAATTTAGAATTTAGAATTATTTTTTTCGACTTTCGACTTATTTAATTTTTTTCTTCTTTTTGAAATAAAAAAAAAGGGGGGCAGATCATAATTCGCTTTATAGTCATTTTATTTCCCCACTCTGGAAATCGAAACTGTTTGATATTGAGTGCTTCTGATAGGAACTGTATTGCGGTTAATTGGACCGTAAAGTTTCTACTTTTCAATTGATTTTTTTTTTTTTTTTTTTTTTTTTTTTTTTTTTTTTTTTTGAAATAATTGATAATCAGATAGATATACTTATAAGATATTTTCAAAAATAACTTGATTTTATCAAAAAAAACAACTATCTTTGTAGCATAAGAATTGAAAATTTTATCGATATGAAAAAGTCAATTTTAGCCCTATTGTTTTTAATGTCCATGGCATTATCCGCTCAAAATCAATGGACATATTTGCGTACTCTTACCTATATTTCTTCCGATGATTCTCCCGGGAATTATAGTTATCCTTTTGATGGTGTTGGGTATGCTTCCATGAATTTTGGTCTTTATCAAGCTTCGCTTCTGAATGAACAAATTATGACTGCAATTACAACAGTATATAAAATTAATGAATCGACAGGGGAAATGACAGTTGTTCACTCACAGAGTGGTGTTGGCATGCAGGGATTGTTCATGGTTACAGAAAAAAAGTTAGGCAAAGTGTATCGATTTGGAAGTTATCAAGGGTGGCCATCAACACATGTTTTAGATAGTAATGGGAATTTTGCTGCTGTGGGAATCCATCCTCGGGGATGGTCTCGTTGTTTCAGTGCATTGGATGAAAATCATTTGTATTCCATTATTATTCAAGATAATCGCTGGCTATTCAACGCCAGGATTAATAATGTTGATGAAATAATAGATACTATTACTACTTTTAAACCCCAAAAAATTGATTTTCCTGCAACAGATCGAGGTTATATGTCTATCATTGAAAATAACACCGGAATATGGAAGATAATAAGAAGTTCGACCGATTTGCGTTCCTGGAATACGATATACCAAACATCGGATTCCATTGCTGATTTTGTCTTTGATGAAGTGAATACAGGATATGCCCTTGTACGTCCCGGAATCATTATCAAAACAACAGATGGAGGAGAAACATGGGATACTATCTATAATAATCCAAATCAGACTTTAAATCGAGTTGATGTTGTAGATGAAAATATTGTTTTTGCTTGTGGTAATAATGGACTGATATTAAGAACAATAGATGGAGGAGCGCAATGGACACAAGATCCTTTCGCCTCAACTGATAACCTGGATCAGATCATTATGTTTGATGAAAATAACGGATATGCAATGAGCGGACGTAATTGCTATCGATTAACATCTTCTACGGTTCCTGTTCCTGATATAAATAATCCTCAATTTAATATAGCTCCTAATCCAAGTGTAGGTGCAACAAAGATAACCTCAAAAGATGAGATAAAAACTCTTGAAATTATTGACAATGCCGGAAAGGTTTTACTTGTACAAAAGGTTGATAGCGAGGAGTTTATACTCAATTATACGCCCCAATCCACCGGAATCTATTTCCTAAGGGTAACCTTTGCCAATGGAAAACAAAAAACAGAAAAGATTCTTTTTGCTCATTAATAATAATGAATCACGAATGAATTATCCTAACTTCTAAACTCAAAAAACTTGAATCTAAAAATTCGTTTTATAGCCTTAATTCTTCTTTTTCAAGCAAATATCTTATTCTCTTTTTCGCAAGAAGAAACAACATCTCTTCCAATTATTAGCGTTGAAACTACTGGTCAATCTGATTTATCCTGGGAAAACTATTTGAATTATAGAAATAGTGTTTCTATATCTGTGATGGCGAATCTATCAAGCTCAAATGTAGTAAATAATGAACTTATTTTTGCAGCCCTTTTTAATAGAGGAGATTCTATTTCAATTTTTAATACTAATACTAACGAACAAGCTAATGTTAAAATCCCCAATGCGGAAATTGTCGCAAATCTCTATTTTCATAATTATGATTCCATTTTTATTTTTTTAGATAGAAGTTTTGTTCATAACCAATGGGTGAATGGTCAAAAAATAGCAGACTTCTATATGATTGATACATTGGGTGAAATCAAAGGGTTATACTCCTTGGATTCAGTACCCTTTATTTACAAAGGAAGTCAGGATACAATGATATTTATTAGAAAATTTCGTCTGGAAGGACTTAAAATTAAAAATAATATTTTTTATATCCCATTTTCACATTATAGACCAACTCTCTCTGATACCTCATTAGTGACTTTAAAAATTCGCCTTTTATGTGCTTTTGATTTAGAAAGTAAAAAAATAAAAATGTATAATGTGAAATTGCCACTTAAAGATATTGGAACAGTTTATCTAAGAGAAGTGGCGGACAATGGATTTGACTACATTTTTGTCGATGATTCAACAATCGTGTACTCATTTGATTACTCAACTGATATCTACAGGCTTAATCTAAATACTGATTCTGTGGAATTAATAAAAAGTTTTCCGGATTTTCCGTTCAATAATGTTCCCAATCCAACTAATGATTGCCATTCGACAATGGTGGGGCAGTTAAACTATTCTCCGCTTGAGAAAAAGTATATCAGAGATTTATTCGTTAGAAATTATGAAAATTATGAGGATTTCACACTTACACAGGTACTGGATGAAAATTTTAATCTTATTGGTTACTACATTGGAAACTCTCTTTTTTCTTTTTTAAAATTCAATGCTCAAGATCAGTTTATTCTATTGAATAAAAGTGATAATTATCATGGATCTGTTGTGAAAGTGAATGAGGTCAATGAATTAAATATCAATGATTTAAAAAATAATTATTTGCAAAAAAAGAATACTGTTCCTAAAAAAAATATTACTTTTGATTATTCTCTATTGAATCAAACCCAAAAAATAGAACTCTATATATCCCATTTCCAAATTCCGAAAAACTCTAAAATAGTAATATTATCCCTGGATAATTGCGGTTATGTGTTAGATTATGTTTTTTCAACATTATTGCCAAAAATTGAAGAACTTAATCTTCATTGTATCATATATGCCGAAAGTACGGATATGTTAAAGCAATTAATGAAAAGTAATAACATTCAATTAGATAAGAATATTCATATTGATTATTCAGCTTTGTATAAAGATTTGATAGAAAGCGATATACAGTCTAATTTGATTCTGGTCAATCAAAATAAAAAGGATGATAAAATCGTTTTTTCGACTTATAAAACATTAATTAAAGATCTCAAAAATTTTTAACTCAAGTTTATTCCTTCTTTCTTATATTTCATATTTTTTATTTGGAAATTTAAATAAAAGGGGGGCAGGATAGAACTCCCTTTTCAGTCATTCCATTTCCCTACTCTGGAAATCGAAACTGTTTGATATTGAGTGCTTCTGATAGGAACAGTATTGCGGTTAATTGTACCGTAAAGTTTCTACTTTTCAATTGATTTTTTTTTTTTTTTTTTTTTTTTTTTTTTTTTTTTTTTTTTTTTTTTTTTTTTGAAGTGATTGATAATCAGATAGATATATTTATAAAATATTTTCAAATATAACTTGATTTTCTCAAAAAAAACAATTAAATTTGTAGCATAAGAATTGAAAATTTTTATCGATATGAAAAAGTCAATTTTCGCCCTATTGCTTTTAATGTCCATGGCATTATCCGCTCAAAATCAGTGGACATATTTGCGTACTCTTTCCTATAATCTTCCCGAAGGTCCTCCTCCAAATCATATAATGGGTTATAGTTGTGATTTTGATGGAGTAGGTTATGCTTCCATGGATTTTGGGTTGTACGGAACAACGATTTATACAATATACAGTTATGGTGGAGGTCCAACATCAAGCGACGCCACAGTTTATAAAATTGATGAATTGACAGGGGAAATGACAGTTGTTTACTCGGAATCCGGGTATGGAGTAGTCGGAACATTTATGTTCACAGAGAAAAAATTGGGCAAAGTGTATCGATTTGGATCTTATCAAGGAATTCCTAATTTTCGGGTATTAGACTCTCTTGGAAATGTTTCCGCTATAATGGTGCATCCGTGGGGATGGTCTCGTTGTTTCAGTGCATTGGATGAAAATCATTTGTATTCCATTTATGATGTTAACTATTCCGGTGGATATCATCATATACTCTACTCCATGATCAATGGTGTTGGTACTGCAATAGATACTTTTTCTACTTTTACATCTAAGAAAATTGATTTTCCCGCAGTAGATCGAGGTTATATGTATGTTGTTGATCATAATACGGCAATGAGGAAGCTACTGCGCAGTTCAACAGATTTGCGTTCATGGGATACTATTTATAAAACATCGAATCCTATTGTTGACTTTACCTTTGATGAAGTGAATACAGGATATGCCGTTATATATCCCGGAATAATTATTAAAACAACAGATGGAGGAGAGGTATGGGATACCATCTATAATAACATATCCGACACATTGTATAAAATAGATGTTGTCAATGAAAATATTCTGTTTGCCTGCGGTAATAATGGACTGATATTAAGAACAATAGATGGAGGAGCGGAATGGACACAAGATCCTTTCACCTCAACTGATAATCTATATCAGATCATTATGTTTGATGAAAATAACGGATATGCAATGAGCGGACGTAATTGCTACCGATTAACATCTTCTACGGTTTCTGCTCCTGATATTAATAATCCTCAATTTAGCATAGCTCCTAATCCAAGTGTAGGTGCAACAAAGATAACCTCAAAAGATGAGATAAAAACTCTTGAAATTATTGATAATACCGGAAAAGTTTTACTTGTACAAAAGGTTGATAGCGAGGAGTTTATACTCAATTATACGCCCCAATCCACCGGAATCTATTTCATAAAGGTTACTTTTTTTAATGGAAAACAAAAGACAGAAAAGATCCTTTTTGCTCATTAATTAAAATCCGTAATTCGTAATTCGTAATTCGTAATTGGATCATTCCGCCTTCCGCCTTCTTTTTTATCCTAAAATCCTTTAATCCTATTAATCCTAGTCTTTTTTTTATTACCTTTGCAGACTTAAACTATTTTAAGTCGGAAGTCGAAAGTCGAAATGGTTTGACGTGAAAATATAATTTACTGATTATCAATCAAATAATTCTAAATTCTAATTTCTAAATTCTAAATTTAACAAATCCGAAATTTGAAAGATGTCACAAAAGTATATAGATCCAGGTTGGTTATCCGTATTAAA
>Ga0208694_1002773_pt1 | contig 17832 bp, 21 predicted proteins | sample AD_UKC078_MetaG_FD_184442 | JGI IMG/M metagenome (GOLD analysis project Ga0208694, IMG submission 184442) | Active sludge microbial communities of municipal wastewater-treating anaerobic digesters from USA - AD_UKC078_MetaG (SPAdes) (version 2) | ecosystem: Engineered > Bioreactor > Anaerobic >...
CAATGAGCGGGAACATGATTTTCTGTGCGATGGTGAACCGCCAGCCCTTGAGCTTCTTCAACTCAACAAGGTAGAACTTGCCGCCTGGCATGAACAGCAGCCGGTCAGGGAAGCCGCCCGCACCGAGGATGACCACCTTCAGGCACAGCCCACCTCGGGTTACGACGCCTTCCTTCAGCAAGGACTCACTGTCGGCCTCAATGACTTTGGAGTAGCGTGTCATTGGGACTCCCAAATAAAGTCTGCCAGCCAAATCTGTAGGCGATGGTACCAACGTGTGATGTTGGGATCGTTGCGGTGCAGCCGGGTGTAGGTGAGGGCGCCATCGGGGTAGAGGTCTACCACGCCGACGGCGAGGCGTACCCCGTGCGCACGAATGCGTATCAAGCGCTTCTTCGTTGGAGGCTCGGGCGGCTTCAGGTGAGGCGGCGCGCGCCACGCCCAGTAGGTTGTTTCATTGGTCCACATTACCAAATCCTCATCTGCGGTGCGCCACTTGGCAGCACGTCGAACACGGCTTGCAATGCCATCTGCTCGGGGCCGGTCAGCTTGCCGCCGTTCAACAACCCTTGAAGCGTCATGCGCGCGGTGGCCAGCTTGATCGACGCGCCCATCACAATGCTATCGCGCTCACCTTCGAGTTGGCGAACTCGGCGGCGCAGGGTTGCAATCTCTTCGTCTTGCGATGGGGTGAGTGACTTGATGAGGTCCGGCCCACCCTTGGCCCTCTCGGCTACTTCGTAGGATGTAGGTGCTGCGTTCACGGGTGTGTACTTCGCAATGAACTCATCCTCGGTGTAGACCGAGGACGACTGCGAGCCGGGGCGGGTGACGATGACTTCACGGTCGCTGCCACCGGTGATGGTGATCTCTTCGTCACCGGCTTGGCGCAGGCATTCGGCGGCAGCGGCTATCACTGCTTTCTCTTTGTCGGGGTTCATGTCAGGTTTCCTTCACGGGCTATGGTTGATACAAGGGAATGATGGGTGCGCAACCAGAATTTGTAGGCCGACTTGATGCTTACTGGTGCGGGGTCTTGCAGTTGGAACGAACGGCACAGGGCATACCAATCGTTAACTACCTTGGTGGTAGGGAACTCATGGGCTTCACGTCGCCCGTCGCGGGGGATGACCACGGCCTTGCAGCCGAACACGAACTTGGCCATGCCGCGAAGCATGTAGAGTTCAAGCACGTTGCCAAACGGGACGTAGAGCACCTTGCCGTTGGGCTTGGTCCACTCGACGGCGAGTGAGAAGTCTGGGTCGTCTTTGGGGTAGCTCATGGCGGGCTTTCGGTTGTGTACGCATAGTCTAGCACAGAACTCTGCGCTAAAAAATAAAATTCTTTGCGATACGCTCTTGTTGCAGCGGGCCGTACTCCGGGTTGAGTTCGCACCCAAGGTACTGGCGGCGGTTCTTCAGGGCAACCCCCGCAGTGGTGCCGCTGCCCATGAACGGGTCTAGCACGGTGTCACCTGGGCGGCTGCCAGCCAAGACGCACGGTTCGATCAACGCTTCAGGGAACACCGCGAAGTGGGCGCCCTTGTATGGCTTGGTCGCCACGGTCCAGACGCTGCGCTTGTTACGTTTTTCGGTCGGCTCTCTCTGCGCGTAGCCCAGCAGGCCCGCCTTGGTCCGGTGTGATTCATCACCAGCTTCGTATGCAGCCTGCCCTTTTGGTGGGTTCACGTTGCCCGCGCGGCGTGGCTTCGTGCTGGCGCGGCCCATCTGGTGCTCACCAGTTTTTCCGGTGTGGAACTCGGAGCCCTTCGCGCCGCCCACCGCTGGTTCTTTCAACCCCTCCGGGTCAATGAAATACTTCGGCTGTTTCGCCAGAAGGAATATGGATTCATGCGCCTTGGTGCAGCGGTCGGTCACGCTCTCGGGCATGGGATTGGGCTTGCAGTTGTGCGTCAGAACACCAGACGCCAGAGCAAACAAATGAGGTTCATCCTCAACAGCAATATCCCAAAACTGGCGAGCGCGACTGGCGCGAAGTTCGACAATCTCACCGCGATCTTTTTCGTTGTGATGCCCGCTGCGATCCCAGCGCCATTCGCCGCGAAATGCGGGCTTTTCCCCGCCTTGGTAAGTGGACACGCACGGATTGAGAGTCAACGTCGCCCCAAGCCGCGCAGCCAACGCGCGCAGATCGCGCTCCAAGGCGTAGTTACGGCAGAAACCAAGCCGGATACGACTTCCCTCGTCGTGTCCGTCGCCATGCAGGTAGCCCTGAGCAACCAATCGCAGCGCGGCATCAGGAAGCATCCACGCTTTTGTGGTCAGGTGCTTGTCGATGGCGGTTTCACCGCCGATGTATTCATCCAAGACAGCATTCAAGACCTTGCCGTACAGGCGAACATGCAGCGCATCGCCTTCTTCGTGATATGTGGTCGTTGCGCCAACCTGTTCAGCGGCCATATCTATCAGCGGCACCCACGGCTTTTCATCACCATGCAATGAAAGCTGGATCGTGTCGCCCGAATGGCTCCCTTCTGCCAGGTAAAGGCCAATCAACCACAGCAAGCCATCCGTCAGGTAGGCCGGGCGCTTGGTGTTTGCAGGCTCAGGAAGTCGGCAAGTCCTGATGGCATCCCCGACTTGAAGATCACGCGCTGCTACGTTGCCACGCTGCGTCGGCCACAAATGCCCCCCTGTGCAGCCAATGCGCTCACCAGATCGCAACACCAACTCAATACGCTGGCTGGTGTCGCTACTTGCGCCCCACCCAAGAACGCGCGTCCACTTCTCGCCACTCCAAAGCTGGACGGTCGCGGGATCAAGACGAACCAAGTCTTTGACCATGACCGGCATATCGCCTTTTTGTGTTCTGGCATACACCCACACGCCACCTGAAACGCACCAGATGATCTCCTGGCGCAAGTACCAGCCATCAGCACGCAGGGCAAAGGCCAGCATCCACGGTATGCCGATCAGGTCTTTCTGCTTGAGCCCGGACGCAGCGAGGTCACATGTTGCGCTCGCCCTGCCACCTCCGCTGTCGTAAACCTTTGCGTTCTTCCCTGTACTGCCGGGTTTGTGCTGCCCCTTGGCGGCGTCCCGCGCATAGCTGTCCCCAATGTTCAGCCACAGCGTACCGTCATCGGCCAGCACATCCCAGACGCAGCGGAACACCTCGACCATCGCGGCGATGTACTGCTCCGGGGTTTCCTCAAGGCCAATCTGCCCCTCAACTTTGTAGTCTCTTAAGCCAAAATAAGGGGGGCTGGTTACACACATCTGCGCCTTGACGCCTTGCTCTTTCCAACGGCGCATCGTTTCGCGGCAGTCGCCAAATTCAATTTTGTTCATGATTTATTTCTGGTAACGGTAAAGGTCTTCACCCACAGCAGCAAGGGGCAGGTCGGGGCACCATGAGTGGGGCAGTGACATGATGCGGGCCAGCGCCTGGCCGCTGTGCGTCATGTCGTCCGGTACCTCAGCGATGAATTCATCGTGCACGCGCATGACGATCTCGTAGCCTTGGTGCTCGGCCTCGGGGATGGCCCACATGAGCACGTCGCGGGCCACGGCCTGTGTGATGTTTTCCACCAGTTTCCCGGAATATGTGTAGATCAAACCCCACCGTTTGGTGAAGGGGTTGACACCGTAGAACGCAAGCTGTGTACCTTTGCCGAACTTGGCTTCGACTAAGTGCGCGTGCGGGTACACCAGTTGGCGACCGGACGGCAAGGTGACGAACACCCAGCCTTGTTCACTGTGTACGGTGGTGCGGGTTGCCATAGGGAAGCGAACGCCGGGATTCTCAATGGCGCTGCGGAAACTATCCTCCGCGCGCTTCCATCCTGTGACCGTGGCTGGGTGGCGCTTGCGCCATGCCTTGACGATGTACTGGCAGCCGGTCCATGTCTCATGACTTAACCCATAGGTTAAGCCTTTCTCTTCGTACCAATCGAACGATGCCCAGCACTCGTCCCACAGACCTTGCTCTGCTTTCTCCCTGGCGCCGCGCGCCATTGCGTCGATGTCAATACGGTACAACACCGCGAAGGTGATCAGCGCGCCGACAGCACCTTGGTAGCCCGTGGCCAACTCAATTGGCTTGCCTTCTGTACGCTGCGCCTTGGTGACGGTAGACGGGTCAACGCCGAACGCCACAGAGTAGGCCAGTTGATAGCCGTCGTACTTCACCTTGCCTGCATCGAGGTCACGGAAATACTGCACCTTCCATTCCTCTTGCATGAGCCACGGCAACACCCGGCCCTCGATGGCTGACAAGTCAGCGGTGCAGAACTTCTTGCCCTTGGGTGCTGCGATGGCGCCGCGCACGCAGTCGGCGTACAGCTGCATCGGGTTGTCCACATGGATGAAAGCGGTGCCGTCAATCACCATCTGGCAGGCCCGCTCCATCGTCAGGTTTTTACCGTCCACGTACACAGGGCGGGCCAAGTTTTGCGGCTGAACTCTACGCCCACTATCCCGGCCTGATCTGTTCGCCCCGTAGAAAGTTATCAGCCCCCGGCACCGGTCATCCGTGTTGGCGCCGGTGAGGATGGCCTTGTACTTTGAGGTGGCCGCCTTGTTGGTGCGCACACGCAGGCCCAGCAGTTTGCGGAACACGGGTGGCAGCAGCACGGCATCGGCGCTGTCCAGCATCTTCTCCAGCGTGGCGGCGCGTGCGTCCTCCAGCTTGATACCATAGTCGGCAGCGAGCTCGATGATGGCCTTCTGTGACGCGGGGTTGAACTCTTCCTCGGGGTCCATCTCCCAGTCTTCGTTCACCAGCCGGGTGGCTTCCCGCTTCGCTGCGACCTTGGCCATGTCGGCCTGGCGCATGGCAGCGGTGGCCAACTGGCGATCGATCGGCAGGCCACGGTCGTTCATCATGTCGCTGTAGGCCATGAGGGCCTGCTCGACAGGGTTGTAGGTCTGAGGGATGCGGCGCATGGCCTCGCGCATGGCTTCCACATCGCGGATGCCGTAGGCAATGAAGTCGGCCCACTTATCGGGGTGGTCGTGCGGCTGGTTGTAAACGCTGGTGCCCTTGATGGGGACGCAGAACCAGCGGATCAATGCGTTGCCGTCTTTCTTGCTGTAGTTCTCGGGCATGCCCAGCGCTTGACACAGAGCATCCAAACCTCCGGGCATACCGGCGAGACGGGCGGCGGTGGCTGTGCAGAACCAGCGGGTCACGTTCAGGTCGTATTTGCGCGCCCATTGCCAGTACATCATCTGCACCCGGTCGAACGAGGTGTTGTGCGCTGCGATCTGTACGAGGTGGCTGGCGCTGAAGTAATCGTGCAGGTCTTTGGGCATCGGCTGGCCCATCCCCGCATCCCAGATTTGCACCGGGCCGTCGTCCAAGGCGTACTGCCCCATGATGACCTCGCTGTGCTCAGCGTAGACGTAGCTGCCACGTTTGATATCGATGGGGCTTCTAGTTTCCCAGTCGAGCCATAGGCGGTGGGGGAACGCGGGGATCTGGATGGTCATACGCCGCTGCTGCCGAAACCGCCAGCACCCCGTGCTGTCGCAGCGGCTGCGAACTGTGTCTCCCGCAGATCCATCAAGTAGGCGGGCACCAGCTTGGCCTGCGCCACGCGCTGACCATGGTGGAGGGTGAGCGGGCCGTGGAAGTTGGTGCGGTGCACCAGCGTCAAGGCCATCATCACTTCGCCGTTGTAGTCTCGGTCGATCTGCCCTACGGTGTTGGCCAGTTGCAGTCCGTACTTGGTGCTGTAGCCGCTGCGTGAGTGGATCTCCACGCCGAACCCCTCGGGGATTTGGAACTGCCAGCCAGTACCTACCATGGTGACTTCACCCCGGTGCACTTTGACTTCTGACACACCGTCGAGACAAGCGTACAGGTCAAAGCACATCGCGTCTTTAGAGCCGACTGTTGGGAGCGTTGCGCCTTCGTGCAGGCGAAAGAATTTGAGGGGCAGCGGGTATCGCCCCATGGTGACGGTTGCCATTTTGGTTTCCTTTGGTGAACTTAGGGATGGGCAGCACGCCGCCCATCGCAAAGGTCACTTAGCCGGGATCAGCGGGAGGATGAAGTCTTCAACGGCGCACACCACCCCGATGACAGGGCCGACGCCGATGGGCACCCATTTCCACGCGGTCTCGGCCCGCACGATGGCGTAGACCCACAGCAGGAGGAAGAAGAAAGGTACGAGGTATTTCATGGTCAGTCCTTCCAAGTCAACGCCTTGACACACCTCATTTGCGCGTCACCAAAATTCATTTCGTCGTTCACGTTGTGCTCCAAAGAAAGGGGCCGAAGCCCCGGGGGGTTTACTTACCGGGAGGGGTCCAACCACCAGGCGCAGCGCCGAAGCCTTGCGTCGGGGCGGGGAAGCCTTGTGGTGCGGCTTGCTGCACGGGGGGTGCTGCGAACTGCTGCGGTGCTGCGAACTGCTGTGGCTGTTGCGGTGCGAACTGCTGTGGCTGTTGCCCGGGAGCGGGGAACTGCTGTGCAGGCTGCGGTGCGAACTGCTGCGGTGCGAACTGCTGCGGCGCTGCGAACTGCTGAGCGGGCTGCGGTGCGAACTGCTGAGCAGGCTGCGGTGCTGCGAACTGCTGTGGCTGTTGCGGTGCGAAACCCCCGGTACCAGCTGCGCCGAAGCTACCAGCAGGTGCAGGCTGTGCGCTGAACGCACTGCGGTTGGCAGCAACGCCACCGGCACCGAAGGCATCACCGGCGCGCTCGAATTGAACAGCTGCGATCTCGCAGTTCACTCGCTTGCCAAAGCGGTTATCTTGAACCCAAAAATCTAGCTGCGCATTGACGTAGCAGCCTGCGTAGAGCATGGATTGTGGGCGGGGCAGCACAGCGGGTGCACCGTCTGGGCCTGCGAAGTTGCTCAGCAGTTCAGGCGGGCGCTTGTCAGCAGGCGTGGATGCGGAGATGAACTGGCAACCCGGGAAGCCGTCGTACTCGCTCTTGGTCATGCCGTCGCGCAAGGCCAGCTTGCCCACGCTAGCCAAGCCTTGCCAGATACCGGTGGCTTTGTCTTGCCACTTGGCCGTGGCTTGATTCCACATCACGCCCATGATGGCGTTGATGGCTTCAGTCTGATCGTTGGGGATCAGGAACATGGCGCCGTACTTGGCGGGGCCAGGCTGGCCGGTCTGCTCGCTGATCTGGCCAGGCTGCGGTTCGTTGAGCCATGCGAATGCAATGCGCACGTTTTTGAGGATGACACGGCCCGGGACGTTGGGGTCTACGACCACCGAAACTGCGGTGTTGATGTTGCTCATGATGTTTTCCAATGACCGGGTTTGAAAAGCTGCGAGGTGCGGTCAGTACCTCTCAGCGGGTGATGCTATCTTAGCACAGAACTTAGCGTTGGATGGCGGAGAACGCAGAGATATCTGCGCCCTTGATGATGGCTGGCCGTGGGTCGTCGGCGAGAGCCAACTTGGGTGAGCCGGGAGGTGATGCCACGATCTTGAGCACGTCAGGCTGGGGCATGCCCACACGGATGAACGCGTCGCGGATCTTGGCTGGCGTCTCCCACACTTCTTTGGTCTCCACCACGCTGGACTCCATGCCCAGACCTTTGGCAATTTCCCGCACCTGGGCATAGGGCACCAGCAACTTAGGGTTGCCGTTCTTACCCGCCACCAGCTTGGTGCCAGGCAGCGGCGTACCGGCCATCGCTTTGGCCGTGGCCATGTCTTCCATCTCGGTGAACAATTGCTTGAACACATCGGCCATGCGGTACAGCTGCTCGTCCCACACAGCGGGCTTGCCTTGCGCGGCCAGCACCTTGGCTTTGTAGCGTTTGATCTCTCCGCAGTCGGGCTTGCGACGGCAGTAGTGGCAGTGCGCACCGGCTATCTCAGGGAACTGCGCCCACGTTTCCTGCGTGGCCGTGCCGTTGTGATAGGCCACGGCTGCGGCTGCTGCCGGTTGCATGTCTTTCAGCATGTCTTGCACGGTGCCTACCGTGGTCAGCCAAGAGAACGGCGTGTGCGACAGGCGGGGCTGGAAGATGGTGATGCGCACGCGATGGTCGCGGGGCAGCACGATGAGGGGGAACAGCCCATCGAGCACACCCCCCGCGTAGCGCACGCCTTGCTTGTTGCGCTCGGGGTTCACGGGCTTGCGGCCCATCTTCAGGTCGATGACTTCGAGGATCTGGCCTTGCGCGTCTTGCGAGAAACCCCAGCAGTCGGACGTACCGAAGGCCAGGTTGTAGGGCACGCCGAGTGAGCGCGAATAGTTGACGCGACCCTCGACGTTGTAGCCGCGCACCCAGTTGATGGACTGCACGTACTTGACGTAGGCGTACACATCATTCAGGAACGATTCCTCGATGGTGAAGGTGTGACCCTCGACCGTGTGCTTCGAACCGATGGCAGGCCAGGGCAGGCCGCGCAGCACGTCTTCACCAATCTTGTGGCCGAGGGTACCTTCGGCAGCGGCTGCACTGGTGGTGTCTTCAGTGTCGCCGAGCACGCTGATAGGGCAGATGGTGTCACGCTCGGCGGCGGACGCGGAGATTAGGGCGTGTTCGGACATGGTTTTCCTTTCGGTCGGTGGGGTTAGGGATGGGCAGCACGCCGCCCATCGCAAACCCTACAGCTTAGAAGCTGGGCTTGGCTGCGTCAATCTGCGCCGCCGTGGTGTGCAGGGCGTAGTAGATGCCCCAGCGCGAGGCCACCGGTGCGTTGATGTAATGGGCAGCGGGCAGATTGGAGTCGGAGATGTCGCTCATCGGCATCTGCATCTGCCCGTCGTTGGCAGCCTTCATGTAAGCCTGCTGCATCATGAGGTTGTCGCCCTTGGTCTTGAACAACTCCAACGTAGCGCGGAACTGATCCTGCGGGCTGGCCAGTGCAAAGCCTTGCGCCATGGCGGCATAGTCCACGCCGTTGGGACCGGGTGCTGGCGCAGCGGGGGCTGCAACAGGTGCGGGGGCTGCAACTGGAGGCGTGAAGGTCGGGACTGCTGCGCCGCCAGGGAACACCGATGGGTTGAACGCTGGGGGCGCAGCGCTCAGCACTGCGTCGACGATGTTTGACGCTTCAGGGCCTTTGGCTTCGGCGGCTGCTTTGTCGGCGGCGATCTCGGCTTTGCTGCGGCGCTTGCGCTTGGTCTCGGTGACGGCACCCCCCGCCGCAGCATTCGAGGTAGTTTCAGCGGGCACGCCGAAGCCGCTCTCGCCGTCCACGTTGCCCGCCATGATGTCGAGCGAGTCGGCGATGCGGCCGACACTCTCAACCAAAGAATAAAAAGCGGCGATGAGTTTTTGGAAGTCCATGATGTTTTCCTTTGACCGGGGTTGAAAAGCTGAGTCGGTTGGTCAGGCTGACTCAGCGGGTGAAGCTATCTTAGCACAGAGTTCTGCGCTTCGCTAAAAAACAAATGGCCTGTTGCTATTTTGAAACACATCGGCCCACGACACTTGTATCGGTTGACATCTGAACGCGGCTAAGTTCGGTGGCGGCGCAATGAAGTCGTCGGAGTCGACCGTTATGCAGGTGAACGCGGCTAAGTTCGGTGGCGGCGCAATGAAGTCGTCGGAGTCGACCGTGATGCATGTGAACGCACTGCGGTTCGGCGGCGGGAACGTAGGGTCGTCCTCGACTGGCGGCGGCGTAGCCGTGAACGCATAGACGTTCGGCGCAAACCCGGTAGTGTTCGTTGGTGGGGGCGGCTGCACAAATGGCATCGTGCCGTCTGCGTCCAGTTCGTCTTGCACATCGGCGGTCGGCGCGTCGTCGGTCGGCTCATCGTCCACCGTGGGGAACACTTTGGGGATGCGCCAGGCGTCGTGGCCGGATTCCTCTAGCCCCATCATCGTCATCACGGTGCGAATGCGGGCAATCTTGAAGTGGTCCAACGCCAGCACGGAGCCCCCGAGGATGGCGAACAGTGCTTGTGCGGTGACGCGGGTGCCGGGGCGTTGAGCGCGCACGAACTTGGATATCACGGCGTGCCACGGGTCAAACGCGGTGGCGGCCAGCACGTAGGGCTCGGCGGCGATTCGCAGTTGCGTACTGAAGTGCTCCACTGCATGCTCCGGCGAGGGGAAACCTTTGATGATCTCTACAGCCTCGGCCCAATACTGGTCGATGCTCTGCGCCATGCGGGGGTGGTCGCAGAACTTGTCTGTGACGGCCACGCGGATGGGCGCCCAGCGGCGGTTGCCGGTTGGGTCTTTCAGCATGCGGGTTCTGTTGTCGGTACCAATGAAGAGGCAGCGGCGCGGGGACTCGACTGCGTACTCTCGGTACTTGGGTGTCCACTGGTCGACGGTCTTTGTGAGGTACGCCTTGGTGGCGCTGGCGTCTCGGCCATCCAGTCCACGCAACTCGGCGATCTCGACCACACACTTGCCGCGCAGCGCACGGGACAAGTCATCGTCTCGGCTGCTCAAGTCTTGCACTGTGGCCCAGCCCGGTACCAGCCCCATCGCTGCCACGGTAGATGACTTGCCGGTGGATTGCTTTGGGGAGATGAAGATGGGCGAGATGTCGGCCTTGCACCCGGGTTGCAACACCCTGGCGGCTAAAGCAACCCATGTGTACTGGCCTATGAGGTCTGCGTAGGGCGAGGGCTCAGCCTTCAGGATGTCGGTGGCAAAGGCTTTGATTCGATTGGTTCCGTCCCACGTCTGCTGCTCCAGCAACACCTGTGCTGAATCGTAGTTGTTCTCATCGGCTGCGGCGCAGATACCCTTGCCTACATCGTCGGCGCTCCACTTCGCGTCGAGGGCAGCCTCCAGCATGCGGCGAACCGTGGTGATAACGGGGTCGCTCACCGCTTTCCACTCTCCGCCCGCGACGCTGATCTGGTCAACTGCCTGGAAGGTGTCGCGGCGCGCGTCGAATGCCTCGGGGGATGAGGTCAGCGCGATGTGCAGGTTGGTCACTGACACCTGCGTCTTGCCGGTTTTTGGGTCTTTGTTGTACGGCGTACCCTCCCCCGGTTCGGACCCGCCCAGTGCCATGACTTCACCGGCCAGCTTGACAAGATCGTTGACCTGCTTGGTGTGGGCCTTGCGGCTCGACAGTTCAGGGGTCAGACGTAGCACTCGGCTTGGCGCACGGGGGACGACAGGCGCGATGCTGTAGGTGGGTGCCTCGAAGGTTGGCGCTGTGGCTTGCGACACGGGCGCTGGCGCGCATGAAAACGCCGATAGGTTAGCAGGGGGGCGGGAATCGTCTTGCGCCTGCTGTAGAGGCTGTGGTGCCACCATGGCGCGCAGCTGGTCGACCGGGTTGGGCGGCGCTGGCAGGGTCGTTGGCATAAACGCTGCCTTGGCGCTGGCCTCGGCGTAGCCGATGTGGTCCAAGAACAGTCGGGTGTTGCGGTCGGCGCAGTGGGCATGCAGGCAGCGAAACCCTCCGCGCTCTTTGCCGCCCAGGCCTGCGGGCAGCCAGCTGGTGGCGTTGGCGTTGCCGCCGTCGCTGTGCTCGGCCTCCCATGGGCAGCGGATGTTGGCCGTGCCGTTGCCTTCGTAGCTCTTGACAAAGCCCTCACCCTCCAGCCACGTCAACACGGGATCGTTCTTCACGGTACCGCCGGTGCGGGCCACGAATTCGTACTGCGCCTCTTCGGGCACGATCAGGGGCTTGCTGCCTGGATCGTAGGCGTTGCGCAGCTGGTCCCACAGCACCGCCAAGCGTTGCAAGGAAACAACAGGTATGCCCTTTACGTGATCGATGCCACGCCACTGGAAGCGCGCACCGCTGGGGTGGGTGCCGCACAGCGCGGTCTGCTGGCCGCTGGCGAGCAGTTCGATAGCCTGTTGTTTTGTTACAACAACCTTACCTTCCATGACCTTGTGGGAGACGATGACAGCGCGCCGGTTGAGAGGGGTCGGGTCGTCGACACGGAATATCAGGGTGCGGTTGCCGCTGTTCTCACGGAAGCGCACGGGCAACGAGGTGCCCAGCGCCTGGCAAATCATCGCCTCGATCTGATCAGCGAACGCGCGGTCCGAGATATCGATATCGATGGCGCGCATGTTGCGCGTGACCAGCAGGATGTTGTAGTCGGGATTGGCTGACCACAGCCGCATGTCATCGGTGGTGGCTACGTGCTGTGCCCATGCCTTGATGCCGCGAACGTAGGGGTAGTCCCATTCGGTCGGGGTTTTGTGCAGTTCTTTGAGGTGGCGGATTGAACTCGTCAACCGGCGAGGCGCAACTTGGCCTTCAGGTGAGGCTACAGCGGGGAGAAGATCAGCGCCACCGTTGGTCAGGTGAGCCCAGAGGTACCATTCGTCGAGAGTGGCACCCCATCGGATGGGGTTGTTGTTTTTCACGGAACGCCTTGGGTTAGAAAGGGTGACTAAAGGGGAGAGCGTTCAGCAGGTTCGGTAACCAGCCACATGCCCGCGTGGACATGAACCCGTCCGGCAAAGGCTTCGCCGTGAGCGAAAAAGACCTTCGGGGTTTCCCCCCCCGAACAACTCTCCCCCGTCGTCAACAAAAATTGTACCACCAGTTTGCGCTCCAAAAACGTACTGTTGCTTTTATGGCACAACCCGCACAAGTGCGCCCTGAATGGTGAAGTAGTAAACAATCCCGCGCCACATCACCGTGCCGCCTGCCATGCCCACGACATCCTCCATTGGCTCGCCGGTGGGCGACAGGTACCAGTGGATGCGCACGATGCGAGCCGGGAAGTCGAGCTCGTACCATGCCAGTTCACCGGGCACCCGTGGCGCGTTGGGCGGGGCGTTCTCGTAGAACACCATGGTGGCCTCGTTGATGCCCTGCCCCGACGCGTTCTGAATCGCGTAGGTGTAGATATCCTCCACGGCACCCTTGCGGTACAGGGTTTTGCCGTCGGGAGCAACATGATACTCGACGCCGTAGAGCAGGGCCGTGCCGATGATGGGGCAGCTGGGGATCTTTTTGATGTACCGGTCGCTGCTGTCCCCGATGCCCTCTTCGGGGTTTTTTACGGCCCATGTCGTGGCCTTGGCCAGCGTCACCGTATGGAAGTGTTTATCCCCCGCCGGCGGTATGACCTTGTACGCGAGCGGGCGGGTAGCGCCTGGCAAACTGGTGAAACCGGGGGGCATGTGCAGGTGCAACGCCTTGGCTTGTTTCTGCTTGTACACAGCGCGTTGCCCATCTGAATACTTCTTTATCATGGGGTCAACGATTACTTCATTGAGTAGCTTGCCGTGCTTCGCAGTGAATGGGGTAAGAGTGGCCTCACGACGTTTCTCAACGCTCATGCCCTGATCATCGCGCGGGATGTGGTCGCACCAGATATCCAAGCTGGCCGGGTCCAGTTGCCAACGCACTGGGGTGCGTTCCCCGTTCACCTGCCTGAATCCATACTCGAATTCTATGGTCCCCTCGGGGGTGAAGCCCTTGCCTGTGAGCACCAGCCGGTTCTGCGATGCGCGCCCTGTCGACTGCCAGCGGTACAGGTTGAGCACGTGCTGTGCAGTGGTTCCTACCCCTTGCGCGAAGATTTGTTCTTCGGATATGAAGTAAGCGATGGGGTGTTTGGCGAAGCGGCGTCCGCCCGACTGCCCCTCCAGCGCCATGTCGCGCTGATCGATCGCACCCTGGCGCGTGCGATCTATCTTTGCGCGGTTCAGTTCGCGCAGCTGGGCGATGTTTTCTTCGGGTGTCACTTGACGGCGACCACACGGACCGCACGGATAGCGCGGTGGAGGTAAGTAAAAGCGGCGGGGCTAAGGGCTTCGATCTTGATGAGGTTGCCCTCGGTGTCGTAGCTCTTCAGCAGGCGGTTGTAGCCTGCATCTACGCCGTCTTCCACTGTACTCAGAATGGCGCCGGGGTACTCGCGCATTTTGTCCAACTTAGCAGCAAGGGTCTTTTGCCGCATCCGGCACATGGGCCTCAGCGTTCGCCACGGCGAACCGCCGGCCACGTTGCGGGCCCCCAAAACCACGGAGTGGGGGTAGTCGTAGCGGTTCTCTGATGCGACGGGCGGCGGGCAGTCTTCCGGGGCCACGACCATGCACCAGACAGGTACCCCCCGGTCCCAACGGTCGATGTACATGTCGGTCATCGCGGCTAAGTGCTCTGCAACGGCGTTAGGGCGGTGGCGGGTGGCCCTTACGACTTCCATGGTGGTGAAGCCGTCGTCAAGGCGGGTCAGCGCGAAAGCGCGTATGCGATCGTGGGCGACGCTCATTTGTCCGCTCCCTCTGCAATGACGGCGGCGTCTTGCTCGTCAGTCAGGGTGTCGATACGGTCGCGCAGCATCGTGGCCTTCAGGCGCAGCTTGCTGGCCTCGCATTCGTACTCTTCTGCGGTGCGGGTTGCGCTGAATATCTCGCGCTCGGCGTCGTCGATGGCCTGCATGGTCAGCTTGGCCACGGAGGGCATGAAGAAATGGTTCAGGAATCTCATGGGTTCACCTTTAGGTTGGGGAAAAAAGAAAACCCAGTATAGCGCAGAATTCTACGCCGTACTGGGTTTTCTTGTGAGTGTTGCTTTTAGAACACGAATGGTTTTGGGGTAGCCGCAGCAGGCGTCAACGGTGCGCCGGTGAAAGGGCAGCGTTGTACCGTAGGTGCAACAGGCTCCGGCGCTACGTGCTCGACCGGTTCGTTGAACAGCGCGGAGTAGAACGACTGTGTGTTCTTGATGGGTTCGGCGGGGCGGGCCATGATGGCCTTGATGTCGGCGGCGAAGTCATCGATGTGGGCGAAGCGCAAGCGGCCCCAGGCGATGGGCTCACGGGCGTGCGCTTCGAGCAGTTGCTGTTCGAGCAGGAAAGTGTTGCGATAAAACACCACATCGTACTTCACCGCCCGTTCAACGATCTGAGTTATCAGGTCTTGCTCATCTTGGCTTAAGTATTCGTTTCCAGCGGGGGATTTCATGATTATTTCCTTCAGGTTTTTGTCGTGCTGGCCATAGGCGAACTGGCGCGCGGCCAGTTGTGTGATGGCGTAGCGAATGTTCTTGACCCAGCGCTCACGCTCCGACGGGTCGGAGGTGGCGAGGTGGCTGGCCATGTCCACCACTGAGGTCACGGCGGCCTCAGTCGGGCCTTGTCTCACGGCCGGAACTCCGCACCGTTGTTGCACTCGACCGTGTTGGTCATGCGTACCGTGATGTGGCGCAGGCCCTCGTTGGGGGCGCACAGGGCGGAGAACTTGGCCAGTTCGGCGGCGGTCAGGTCAGTGGGTCTCGATATGCCAAGCGCTACCCCTATGCCCAGCGCGATTACAACCGTCGCTACGGCCCCTAAGAAGTCGTCCATCTCATCGGCCCTCTACCAGTCGCACGGGCGCCCAACTTGCCTGCGCGAGCTTCAAAAGCAGGGCCGCCGAAATACTGGATTGCAGCGCGCGGTCGGCCCATTCGTCGGTTGGGCAGTACGCCTCCGCCGCTACCCACAACACGTGGCCAATCTCTTGGGCGGTCTGAACCGGCACATTGATACCTTGGGCGCGCAGTTCATTGGAGAGGGCTTGGCGCTCGGTCACAGAGAGCACGGTGAGGGCCAGCAGGCCGTCTTTCAGGACAAGGCGTGCCCAAGGTATGCGACGGGCCATGACGGCCTCACTGGCGTCGCTGTGGCGTGCGTCCAGCACCCGACGGATATCCGCATCGGACAACCCAACGACGTACAAGTCGCCGTAACCTACCGAGCGCTCATGGTACCGGCTGGTCTTGAACACGTCGGCGGTCACAGGCGCGGGTGCGGGGTCTGCAATCAGCTTCTTGCCCCCGCCCAGGTGCTTGGCTTCCAACTCTTCGGCCGTCTTGGGGTACAGGGGTGCGATCGATCGGATATAGGCGGCGACTGCGACGCGGCCATGGCTGTCGGCGTTTGTGTCGACGGTGAAATACTTCGCGCCTTCGGCGTCAGGCTGGCCATCGGCCCGGGTGACGGTGTAGTCGCGGTGGACGGGTTGTTGTTCGGTCATGGTGTTTACCTTTGAGTCGGGGCGCTCGATTATCGGGCACGGTCACTGTGGTGTCTGTCGTATCCGGGCCACACATTGCGGGCAGAAGAAGGATGCCCCGTCTGTGTAGCCGGTGTCGGCCATTACCTTGCGGTCACAGCGCGCACGGTAGGGGAGCGAGGCGTGGAAAAGCGGGATCAGCGCATCGCACTGCCCCACGGTGTGGCCGGCCTGCATGCGCCCTCCGTGGCGGGCTTTCAGCTTGGGGCTGAGAATCAGGTGCATCTCAGTGCGTGGTGCAACGGGTTTCACCTGTGCCGGGGTACGTGAAGCACGTTGTGTTATAGGACGGGGGCGGCGTGTACGTCGGGGCTGGCGTGTACATCGGAGGCGGCGGCGGCGCACGGCGGGCCGACCGGTTGGGGTACTGCGCAAACGTCTTGTCGAAGTCCACGTATCCATCCGCGCCGACGACTGCGTGGGAATACGGGCTGGTGCACCCCACAGTCATCACAGAGACGACGGTAAGGGCGATGAGGGAAACTTTTTTCATGGTGGTGCTTTCGGTAATGTCAGGTCAGGCCCTGACGTGCGGCCGGTATGGTCACACTGGATAGCGTCCGGGCGGGCGCTATGCGGTGGGTCATGATTCTGTGGTGTGCACACTGGGAAGGGTTCATTTTTGTAAACCCTTCGCGGTGTGTAGTCAGGTCAGGCCCTGACGCTCAAAAATAAATCAAACCGTCGTCGCCCTGATAAGCGTCAACGCCCCCAGCGTGGCGCGCGGTCTCGCTCAGTTTGTCGCCCAGGTCACCCAGGCCACGGTCCCAAAATCCGGCGCCGTGACCGTTACGGGTCAACCAAAAATCATGCCCCATTTGTTGCCATGCGTTGGGCACAGCGGCCAGGTAAGGGGCCAGCAGGTTTTGGGCCTGACAATCTACGATAAACGCCACGCAATCCCGCAGGGCTTCCCATTGGGCACTGTCTGACAACAGCGCGTCAGTGGGGGGCTGTTCGTCTTCGCCGGTGTCGGTGAAGTAGACACACGCCAGGTAGTGCTGAACCATCTCAGTGGCGCCATCGGTCACAGCGCGAAGGGTTGAGGGCAATGCGGCCATTGTGGCGGCTTGTGCCGGGTTTTTGATGCCTGAAACGTCGATCATGGTTTGTTGCTTTCAATAATTTGTAACGCTGCTTCCTTGGCCAAGCACACCCCCGTACTGAGAGAGTACCAATCCCCCGCAGCGGCAAAGCCTCCAGACCCAGGCAGTCTTGGGACGATAGCGTCCCACTTGGCTAGTGGGATCTCGTTCAAGTTGCCCGACTCACACGCCAGCAAAGCGGGCAGGCCAAACGCGCTCAAAACCCGTGCTTTCGTGCCAGGGGTGACAAATTGCCCGTAATACTTACGGTGCGCGTTTTTGGGGTCGTTTTGTGCATCGGCCATGTATTCGGCCCGGGTATAGATTGCCATGGTGGTTCCTTTTGGTTGGTTTAGCGGGTCAATTGGCCCACACTGCAACGCCCGGTTGAAGGCGCTGGGTGTGTGGGTCAAGCGGTCATAACGTCGCGAGTTTCCCAGTATTTGCGGGCACGGGCTTCAGTCAACGCTGCGCGCCACTCTTTGCGCTTTGTGTACAGGATTTCCCCTGCGAGTCCGCACGCGCACTCCTTCACGTAGTCGGCGCCTTCGCGGGAATAACCACTATCGATGCCGCCCAGGTATTCCGATTCACTGCATTTTTTGCCGTCGCGGTCGACTTGAAACACTTCTATATACACATAGAAGCGGTCACCGTTGAGCCAGTCGGTGATGTATTTGATATCGGCTTCCACCGATACAGCAGCGCGCTGACCTTTGGACATATCAGGGGTAACCTTGTCACAGCTCCAGCCGTCGGTCTTTGCGGTGGCAACAGCGGCGGCCACGTCGTAAATCCAATAGGTGTTGCGCTCCTTGTGAATGATGCGCTCCCCGGGTTTCGTGTCGGGCCTACCAT
>Ga0208694_1002777_pt1 | contig 17802 bp, 18 predicted proteins | sample AD_UKC078_MetaG_FD_184442 | JGI IMG/M metagenome (GOLD analysis project Ga0208694, IMG submission 184442) | Active sludge microbial communities of municipal wastewater-treating anaerobic digesters from USA - AD_UKC078_MetaG (SPAdes) (version 2) | ecosystem: Engineered > Bioreactor > Anaerobic >...
CGCCGAACAAAGGTATCAATCAGCTGCTCGCCGCGCGGAGTGTGATTCACCTCCGGATGGAACTGCACTCCATAAAGACGGCGATTTTCATCCTGAATGGCACAGACCGGGGCATTTGCAGTTTCCGCCACCACCTGGAAACCTGCCGGCACCCTGGCCACATGGTCACCATGGCTCATCCAGACCGGACTTTTCCCTTCCACAAAGAAACCATCAAACAGCGGGCCGGGGTTGCCAACAGCCAGCAGATCGGCATGACCGAATTCCCGCTTGCCGGCCGGCACGACCTCACCGCCAAAATGGCGACTCAGCAGTTGCATGCCGTAGCAGATCCCCAGCACCGGAACACCGAGTTCAAAAAGCTCCTCTGCCACCCCCGGCGCGCCCTCTTCGTAAACCGACTTCGGTCCGCCTGAGAGGATGATCCCCTTGGGCGCGAACTTGCGGATGGCCTGCATATCCATATCAAAAGGATGCAGTTCGCAGTACACATGGGCTTCGCGCACCCTTCTGGCTATCAGCTGGGTATACTGGGATCCGAAGTCAAGTATCAGTATCTTTTCACTATGTATATCAGTAGTCATATGGCTCAGATTCCAACCCGGTAGTTGGGCGATTCTTTGGTAATGGTTACATCATGCACATGGGACTCCTTGAGGCCAGCGCCGGTGATGCGGACAAATTGTGCCTTCTCCTGTAGTTCACCAATGGTCGCACACCCTGTATAGCCCATGCCGGAGCGCAGACCACCCAGCAGCTGATGGATGTTGGCCGATAGGGGACCGCGCTGTGGCACCATCCCCTCGATACCTTCCGGCACCAGCTTGATATCCTCGCCCACATCGGACTGAAAGTAGCGATCCTTGCTGCCATCCTTCATTGCGCCGATGGATCCCATGCCACGATAACTCTTGTAGGTCCTGCCCTGGTAAAGCACAGTGTCACCCGGGGCCTCTTCTGTACCTGCGAACAGTGAGCCAATCATGATACTGTCGGCACCTGCCGCAACAGCCTTGGGCAGATCGCCGGAAAACTTGATGCCACCATCGGCTATCACCGGTACCCCGTACTTGTGTGCAATCCGCGAGCACTCCATGATGGCCGTTATCTGAGGCACCCCTACGCCAGCAACGATACGGGTCGTACAGATCGAACCGGGGCCGATGCCCACCTTGACCGCATCAGCACCGGCCTTGATCAGCGCTTCCGCGGCATCTGCAGTGGCAATATTGCCGGCAATGATCTCACAGCCCGGAAAAGTTGACTTGGCACGGCTTACAGCATCAATCACACCCTGAGAATGCCCATGGGCCGTATCGATCACGATCACGTCCACCCCGACCTTGATCAGGGCTTCCATGCGCGCCTCCATCTCGTCGGTTGGGCCAACCGCAGCACCCACCCTCAGACGCCCCAGACTGTCCTTGCAGGCATTTGGGTATTTCTTGACCTTTTCAATATCCTTGATGGTAATCAATCCCTTGAGATAACGCGCATCATCTACCACCAACAGTTTTTCAACACGCGTGTTCTTAAGGTGCTCCTTGGCCTGTTCCAAGGTGGTGCCGACCGAAACAGTCACCAGATTGCGCTTGGTCATGCGTGCCGAAATGGGCAGGTCATAATCGGTCTCAAACCGCAGATCCCGGTTGGTCAGGATACCCACCAGCTTCCCGTCCGCCTTGGTAATCGGCACACCGGAAATGCGGTAACGGGACATGATCTCCAGCGCCTCCCTGATCTTCTGGTTGGGCCGCATAGTTATCGGATCAACAATCATTCCGGATTCACTTTTCTTGACCTTGTCCACCTCACAGGCCTGTTCCCCGATGGAAAGGTTTTTGTGTATGATGCCGATCCCCCCTTCCCGTGCCATGCAAATGGCTGTGCGGGCCTCGGTAACAGAGTCCATGGCGGCACTAAGCAAAGGGATATTCAGAGAGATGTTGCGGCTTAGTTTTGTGGCAAGATTTGCATCTCGGGGGAGAATCAGGGAGTGGGCAGGTACCAGAAGGACATCGTCAAACGTCAGACCTTCCTGCAGCTTCTCGTGGGACATATACAGGCTCCTGGATTTTGTTTAATTTTATAAAAGTTAGTACAGTGAAGGTATCAAGTCAAGTCAAAAACCAGTTCATGAGCAGTGCTTATCTGTGCCTGATGCGCGGATCGGCCAGGGCATAACAAACATCGGCGATCAGATTGCCGATCAGGGTCAGGAAGGCTCCAATCACCAGAATCCCCATCACAACCGGATAATCACGCGACATAACCCCTTGAAAGAAGAGTTGTCCCATCCCAGGAATGGAGAAGATGGTTTCAAAAATCACACTGCCACCGATCAGCCCTGGTATGGAAAACCCGGCCAACGTAATCAAAGGCAGCAAGGCATTACGCAAGGCGTGCCTGTAAATCACAACCCGTTCAGAAAGTCCCTTGGCCCTGGCAGTGGTAATGTAATCCTGGCTGATCACGTTGAGCATGGATGAGCGCATGTAACGCGAAAGGCCTGCCAGGCTGCCAAAGGAGGCCACCATGACCGGCATGACTAGATGGCGGGCCATATCCAGAAGATATCGCAAGGCTCCAAATGAATCGCTGCCCATGCTGTGAAGGCCGGAAATCGGCAGCCAGTCGAGCTTTACGCCAAAAAGATACATCATTAGCAACGCAAGCCAGAATGTCGGGACAGCAAAACCGATAAAAACAAACACGGTGATACCCTTGTCCAGCAGCGTATCCCTGTGGATGGCCGCCAGAATGCCGATCGGTATGGCCAGTCCAAATTCAAGCAGCAGGGCAATCACGTTCAACGAAAGGGTGATTGGCAGACGTTCCCGGATTTTGTCGATTACCGGTCGATTATCGGAGGAAAAGGAGCGGCCCAGATCAAATCGTGCCAGTTTGCTGACCCAATCCAGGTACTGGACGTGCAGAGGCCTGTCCAGCCCATAGAAATGCCTGAGCCGTTCGCGGGCCTCCTTACCCACATTGGGGTTCATAGCCATCTGCATCTCGACCGGTTCACCCGGAGCCAGGTGGATAACGGAGAAGGTAATCAGTGTGATACCGATCATCAAAGGGAAAAGCAGCAGGATTCGCTTGAAGAGATACCGAATCATGGCCTGGTACAACTGCAGAACAGATACCCTGGACAATCACGGAAAGCAGGCGCAAGGTCTCCCGCCAGATATGCCCTGACCATAATACAGCCTTCCGTCACAACTGATCCCTGCCAAAAGGAGACATCTGGCGCAGCCTGTTCACAATTAAAGGCAGTTCGCGGATCACGGTATCGATTTCCCCGTCGGTGGTAAAACGTGATAGCGAAAAACGGATCGATCCATGGGCACAGGTAAATGGCACCCCCATGGCCCTGAGAACATGGGACGGCTCCAGTGAGCCGGAAGTGCAGGCACTTCCGGAGGAAGCGCAGATACCAAGCTCCGAAAGCAGCAAAAGTATGGCCTCCCCCTCAACGAATTCAAAAGCGACAGAGGTTGTATTAGGTATTCGCTCGGCACCCGCACCGTTGATACGGGCATTGGGTATGGCAACCATCAGAGACTGTTCCAGACGGTCGCGCATGGCCTTAACCGTTGTATTTTCCTTTTCCATATACTGCCCGGCCAGTTCGCATGCCTTGCCCAACGCAATGATGGCGGCTGTATTTTCCGTGCCGGCACGGCGGCTGCGTTCCTGATGACCGCCAACCATGAAAGGGCGAAACGGTGTGCCGCGTCGCAGATAAAGTGCGCCGATCCCCTTGGGTGCATGCAGTTTGTGTCCAGACAGGGAGAGCATGTCTATGGCGGAATGTGCCAGGTCAATACCAATCTTGCCGACTGCCTGGACCGCATCAGTATGGAAAAGCGCACCTTTGGCTTTGGCAATGGCGGCCGCCTCCTCGACAGGAAAGACCACACCGGTCTCATTATTGGCCCACATCAGAGACACGATGGCCGTGTCTTCATCCACTGCCGCCTTCAAAGCCGTCATATCCAGACAGCCGGCACTGTCTACACCGATTTCAGTCACCCGATAGCCCTGCTGGATCAGGTTGCGGCATTGGGTCAATACAGCCGGGTGTTCAACCCTTGATGTCACCACATGCCGCCTATCCGGAAAAACCGCCAGTGACGATCTGATGGCGGCATTATCACTCTCCGTGCCACAGGCGGTAAAAATGACCTCGTCCGGAGAAGCACCGAGCAATTCAGCCACACAGCCGCGAGCCTCGTCCACCTTCTTCTGTACCTGGCCACCGAAGAAATGCATTGAACTTGGATTGCCGTAAAGTTCGGTAAAATAGGGGCGCATCTCTTCAAAAACCGTCTCATCCACCTTGGTAGTTGCATTGTTGTCGAGATAGATTTCCTTCATCCGGCCACCTCCTCGACCACAATATCCTCTGCCACAAACTCACGCAGTTTCTGCTGAACCATCAGGGCGGTATTGCCGGAAGCAGCGCATCCGGCACAGGCTTTGCGAAAAGCCACCATAACCCGGGAGCCGTCAATGTCGATCAGCTCCATATCACCGCCATCGGCCCAAAGCAAGGGACGGATATCCTTTTCCAGCACATCCTGAATCATCTGCATCTTTTTGAGATTGGACAGCTTATCCGGACGTTTGCGTGGTTGCTGTGTATTCTGCCCCAACACCTCGTCGATCAGTTCTCTGATCCTCGGCAAACAACCGCCACAAGCACCACCGGCCTTGGTGAAGTGGGTTACCTGTTCAACAGTCGTGAGTTTGTTGGTTTCAATCACCTTCTTGAGAAAGGTATCGGTTATGCCAAAACACTTGCAGACCACCGTACCCTCATTATCCGGATAGGCATGTCCATGGTCATGCTCACTGTCGTGCTCGGGCACTGGTTCGCCGCGGAACTTGGCAATCGCAACCTCCAAGGCCTCCTGTCCCATTACTGAACAATGCATCTTCTCTTCCGGCAACCCTCCCAGAAACTCGGCAATATCCTGATTACTGATCGCCAGAGCCTCATCCAGGGTCTTGCCCTTGACCATTTCGGTCAAGGCCGAGGATGACGCAATAGCACTGGCACAGCCAAAAGTCTGGAATCGTGCATCCACAATACGTTGTTTATTCTCATCCAGCTTCAGATAGAGCTTGAGGGCATCGCCACAAGCCAGACTGCCGACTTCACCAACTGCATCTGCATCGGGAATATCACCCACATTGCGCGGGTTAAGAAAATGGTCTTTAACTATCGGTGTATAATCCCACATAATATTTCTGGTTTCCTCCGTAACGGTTGACAATCTGAATGGGCTACATTGTAAAATACGCTATAAACAATCACCGGCGACCTGGACGCCTTTCATCCCAGTATGAAACGGCGTCCAGCGGCCATCACCTCATTTAGGCGTATTTCGGTCGAGGCCTCACCATAAAGCCTGACGACCGGTTCAGTGCCTGATTTGCGGAACAGCATCCAACTGTCATCTTCCAACAGCAGTTTAACACCATCGATGCGGATAACCTCTTTTACTTTGGCTCCGGCAATCACCGATGGCAGCCTTTCCACCTTGCCGGCATAGGCCGCTTCAAGTTCGGGCGAGAGCTTGAGATTATCGCGCCGCGTAATGACCCTGCCCACCTCGCTATAAAGCCTTTCCAGAAGTTCACCGACGGTCTTGCCTTCGCGGGCCACCATTTCGGCCACCAGAAAGCAGGCCAGGATACCGTCCTTCTCCGGGACATGTCCCTTGATGGTTAGCCCTGCGCTCTCCTCGCCGCCGATCACGATCTTGTCCTGACAGATCAACTCGCCGATGTACTTGAAGCCGACCGGGGTCTCAAAAACAGGCACACCATGCTTTCTTGCCACCGCATCAATCAGGTGCGACGTTGCCACGCTGCGAGCCACGCCGCCTTCAAGCTTGCGAACTCTGATCAGGTAATCCAGCAGCAGTGCGATGATATAATTGGGCTCGATAAAACTGCCATCGGCATCAATAATGCCAAATCGATCAGCATCCCCGTCGGTAGCAAGACCAAGACGTATGTCAGCATCGGATCTGACAAGGCTGATGAAATCCGGGATATGGCTTTCGGAAGGCTCGGGGGGCTGACCTCCAAAATAGGGATCTAGGTGGTCATTGATCATCACGAACGGGATGCCGCGCCGGGAAAGGGGTGCATCCAGATAGCCGCGGGCCGTTCCATAAAGCGGATTGAGGGCCAGCTTGCCAATGCGTGCAATAGCGTCAAAATCTATCTTTTGCTCAAGTGCCTGCAGATAGGCGGGCTGCGGATCAATCTGTTCCAGCAGGCCGGAACGGGTCGCCTCATCAATGGTTAACTGTCTGTAACAGGAGGTCCCCAGCATACGGTTGGCACGTTGTTCAATGTCGCTAGTCGTCTCCGGCAATGCCGGGCCGCCCCAGGAGGGAGAGAATTTGACACCATTGTATTCGGGAGGATTGTGACTGGCGGTAAAATTGATGCCTCCGGCGGCATTCCTGCGCAGGATTTCAAACGATATTACCGGTGTGGGTGTGTCCCGACCACAAAGCAGCGCCTTGATACCAGCCCCGGCCAGCACCCTGGCCGCCTCTTGGGCAAATCGCTGGCCCATGAAACGTGTATCGTAACCAATCACTACAGGCTTGTGGCACTCACCTGCGGCAATGATGTGATCAGCGATGGCCTGAACCACAACCTTGACATTATCCAGGGTAAAGTCATCACATAATACGCCTCGCCATCCGGAAGTTCCGAAAACTATTCGGCTCATTTGACCTCCACCCTGACTGAATAATAAGACAGCTTTAGTCGTATTAGATTAATACAGGGATGCCACTCCGTCAAGTCAAAGAGCCTTTTTGACAAAGGATTTTTACTATTGACTTTATAAACCCATACTTGTTACATTTGTTCTTCAGTTTATGAACAAACTTCAGGAGGAAGAAGCATGCAGTGTCAGACCGTTCTTTCAGGTACCGAGTGTACCTTTTGGGGTAAACAGGGATGTATTTTCCCGGAAGGCTCTTGCCAGACCATAGTTGAAAACTGTGAAGGATGCGAGCGCGTTGTGGAAGGCACAATCGGCAAGGTGTGCAGTGCTTATCCTGCCCCGGCAAAGAAATGGAGCAACGGCATCTGCAACTTTGCAACCCACGTAAAGGTGGAAATCAAGGTTGAAGATCTGTGATTTTTCACGACCATTCCCCCACTTTTTGACCTGATTTTTCAGGAGCATTCCACCACCCCATTTTCAAGAGCATTCCCCCACCCAGGCAGGATTATTTACCCGGCGCTCTGTACAACCTGTAGCATTGTTCCTTCATAACTTTCATGGAGGAAGCGATGGCACACAAGGAGTATGGCGTGACGGACATTCTCGACATTTTACGTAGAGCACAAGCCGGCGACAGCATACGGCGAATAGCCAAGGCAACCGGCATGGACCGCAAGACCATCAGCAACTATCTGCGGATTGCCGCCGAACATGGTTTTTCTGCAGGTGCGGCGGAAGATCAGCTGGCAGATATTGCATCGGCAGTATTCCGGGCGGTACATGGACCGCAGCTGAAGCCGTCTCCCTCGACTTCTGCTTCTGCCCCGCTTATTCCTCACCGTGACCTGATCTCAGATTGGCTGGAGAAGGACGGACTGACCCTGACCAAGTCTCATATCAAACTTGGCCGTATGGGAGTAGCCGTCAGCTACAGCGCACTGTACCGCTATGCCCGTGATGAGTTCGGATTCGGCAGCAAGAAGGTCACGGTGCGGATGGCCGATACGGAACCGGGCGAAGTAGCCCAGGTCGATTTCGGGCGCATGGGGATGGTATTCGATCCAGAGACCGGCAAACAGCGGGCTCTGCATGCCTTGGTGGTGACCCTCGTGTTCAGCCGCCACCAGTATGTGTATCTTACCCACCGGCAGGATCTGGATGCCTTGATCAGCGGCATGGAGGAGGCCTGGGAATTCTTCGCCGGAGTCACCCGGCGTCTTGTTCTGGACAACATGAAGGTCGCGGTGGTGAAGAGCGACCGCTATGAACCGATATTCAACCGGACCTTCCAGGAATACTCACAGCACCGGGGCTTCATTATCGATCCGGCGCCGGTCAGGCATCCAGAAGCCAAAGGATGCGTGGAAAACCAGATCAAGTATGTGCGTGACAACTTCTTTGCCGGTGAAGAGTTCAGCAACCGGGCACATGCCCAGAGAGCAGCACTGACCTGGTGCCGCACCACTGCCGGTCTGCGCCTGCATGGCACTACCCGCAAGCGTCCGCTCATGGTCTTTGAGGAAGAGGAACAAAAGACCTTACTCCCTCTGTCGCCGGAGCGGTTTGACGTACCTGCATGGGCTAATTGTAAAGTCCACCGTGATCACCATGTCCGCTTCAAGCACGCCCTTTACTCCGTACCGACCTGCTATGTGGGCAAAGAGGTGGAGGTAAAGGGAACCAAGATGCTGGTGCGGATCTACCACCAGCAGCAGCTGATCAAGACCCACCCCAAAAAAGAAATAGGTCAGAAGTCAACGGATTTCGACGACTACCCGAAGGAGAAGAGTGCTTATGCCATGCGGGATGTGAACTACTACATCAGCACGGCACAGAGTCGCGGCCAGAAGCAGGGAATCTTCATGTACGAGCTGCTCTCCGGAGATGTCCCCTGGACCTATATCCGTCAGGCACAAGCACTGCTGCGGCTGGGCGACAAGTATGGCGTAACCCGAGTTGAAACAGCCTGCACCCGTGCCTTGGCCTTTGGCCTGATGAATGTCAAACGGGTGGAAGGAATCATCAAACAGTCACTGGAAAAAGAATCGGTTCCGGAGCCGAAGGGAACCAGGGTCTTCAACCTGTCACCGCCCCGCTTCGAGCGGGACGCTGATTACTTCAGTCATCACACTACAAAGGAGCATGAGAATGGAAACAACCGTAGAACTGAAGCAGTATCTGAAAGCACTGCGCCTCTCTCCCTTGCTTGACACCCTGCCGGAGCGGGTGGCCTATGCAAGGGGGAACAAACTGACCCACCTGGAATTCATGGAGATGGTCCTCTCCGATGAAGTGCAGCGGCGCGACCAGGGGGCGCTCACGAGAAGGCTGCAATCAGCCAGGGTCAGTCACGATCAGGTGATGGAGCATTTCGACTGGGATGCCAAGATCACCCTTGACCGCGATCTGCTCAAAGGACTGATCAGTCTTGACTGGATCGAGCGCAAAGAAAACGTCATCCTCACCGGACCGGTTGGCGTTGGTAAAACCTTTATCGCCAATGCCCTGGCCCATGTGGCCTGCCGCAGAAACAAAAGCGTGGTTATCGTCAAGGCGGCCCAGATGTTCAAAAACCTCTATGCTGCCCGAGCCGACAACTCGCTGGATAAAGAACTGGTCCGGTTGATCGCTCCCAGCCTACTGGTTATCGATGACTTCGGTCTGGAAAGGCTCAAGCCGGAGCAGGCTCACGACTTCTACGAGATTATTGCCGAACGCTACGAGCGGAAATCAACCATCATCACCAGCAACCGGCACATCACCGAGTGGGTCAATCTCTTTGACGATTCAATCCTGGCCAACTCGGCACTGGATCGTCTGGCGCACAATGCACACCAGATGATTATCGAAGGTGAAAGCTATCGCAAAAAAAAGGGAACCATGAAAACTATCATGTGATAGGCTGACAACACAATTCAGAGCGCCGGGCCTGGTGGAATGGTCGTGAAAAACAGGTGGCGGAATGCTCGTGAAAAATCACAAACACAATCCCAGTAAAATACAAACGGGATAATTTTGGTCCGAGAACACTGACCGTCATTGACCACAACCACATAATCCCGCCAATCCTTCCATCCTTTTACCTTGACAATGCAAGTATAATTTGTTAGTTGTTGCCGCCTTAAAAATCACCATGCTTTCCCGTATTTCGTTTTTAATTTACAGAATTTCGGAGCATTACTATGGCCACAAGCAAGAAAAACAAGTGGGATGAAATCACAAAAATTCTTCAGCAGATGAAGGAAGATACCTTGAAGGAGATTCAGAAGAATCTCAAATGCGGTGCCGACACGCTGGCGGTTGCCGATCCCAGCGGAGATATCTATGATCAGGCATCATCCGAAAGGGATCGTGAGTTGGGTCTGCTGCTGGGTGATCGTGAGCGAGAAAAACTGCACAGCATCGATGAAGCACTGCTGCGCATCAGTGAAGGAGAGTATGGCATCTGTGAGGAGTGCGACGAGGAAATACCGCTCGGCCGGCTTAAGGCCATGCCATTTGCCCGTCACTGTGTAAAATGCAAATCGGATCTGGAGAAGCTGCAGGCACAGACCAAACGTTTTGAAGAGGACCGGGCCTATCGAGAAATACCGGTCGGATCGGAAGAAGAGGAGGCCTGATCCAGGCAGGTCGATTCGTAGAAAATCCATCTAGAAACACAAAAAACTGTTGACACTAATTTGGCGATGTAATATAAAGTATTTCTTCTTCGAGCCGCTAGCTCAGTCGGTAGAGCACCTGACTTTTAATCAGGTGGTCGTTGGTTCGACCCCAACGCGGCTCACCAAAATCAATAGGGTTACAGTTCGCTGTAACCCTTTATTTTTGGACACATAGCTTAGTTGGTAGAGCAGCCGACTCTTAATCGGCAGGTCCTTGGTTCGAACCCAAGTGTGTCCACCATATCAAAAAGCCGCACTGCATATGCAGTGCGGCTTTTTCAGTGATGCGTCTAAATTTCTGCATTGACTGCAAGACTAACTTCGCCAGCAGGACAAAACAACTCATTAACATCGCGATTCAGTTTCTACTCCAGGACGGCTGCGAGGCAGACCCACCCCCGCGACTGACTCGGATCTGTCCGCTGCCGTCAGTCCGCATCACATAAATAGCTTCCGAACCGGTTCTTGTCGAACTGAATGCAATAAAGCGCCCGTCCGGAGACCAGGTCGGGTTTTCATTGTTGCCAAGCGATGTCAGCTGCGTATCCTCACTGCCATCCAGCTTGATACTGTATATCTGAAAGCTGCCGCCACCCATGCGCACATAGGCAATTCTGTCACCTTTGGGAGACCAGCGCGGATTGACATTATAACCACCCGCTGTTGTCAGTCTCCTCACGTTGCCGCCGTTCGCATCCATAACAAATATATGCGGCTTGCCCAGGCGGTCAGAAACAAACGCGATCTGACTTCCGTCCGGTGACCAGGCCGGATATACCTCCAGGGAAGTGCCTACAGTCAGACGTTTGGGGGCACTACCGTCCCTGGCAATGGTGTAGATTTCCGAATCCCCATCCTTGCTCATCGCCAAGGCAATCCTTGTGCCGTTCGGAGACCAGGTGCCGGTAATATTCAACCCTCGGCGACCGGACAAAAGGGTTTCTGCATTAATCGACAGAACCCGCTTGTACAGGTCGGGATTACCGCGCCGGTACGACGTGTAGATAATTTCTCGGCCATCCGGGGAGATGTCAGGATTCAGGTTGATTGACCCATTCCTGGTCAGCATGGCCATGTTGTGGCCATCCCAATCCATAATTGCAATTTCCTTATTGCGCCTCTGTTTCATCACCAGAGCGATACGCGACGTGAAGCAGCCCTTCTCACCGGTCAGGCTGCGCATGATCTCATCGGAAAAGGCATGGGCAAATTGCCGCAATTCCTTGCGGTTGCCCAGAAAGCGTTTGGCAGTAAGCATCTTACGGTTAAGCACGTCAAACAGACGGAATTCCACCGTCAGATCGTTGCCCCTGATGCTGTACTCGCTACGTACCAGCAGATCATACCCGGCAGCCATCCAGGGCGTAAAATCGGTTTGGGAAAACATGATGCCGCCGGGCAAAGGCAGTTTTTCCCTTGTCTCGGCTGACACCAGGCCGGTCATGTTCATGTCAAAGGCAATGACATCGGACATCTCTTTGGCTGCATCCGCAGCTACCGAGCTATCCGAGCTGCGCGGGGCATCCACCGCAAGACGCATCAGGCGGTTACCAGGAGCCGTGACCTCTATGTACCCGTTGGCGGCACGCAATTCATGGGGCACCAGCAGGCACACCAACAACAAGACTATTTTTATTACGTTTATGCGCATTAGATTATTTCCTGTTTGAGACGCCCTGAGGTTTAAAGCTGAAACCACCTTCAAACGGTTTACGATTGGGGGTTGGTCGGAAATCCCTGCGGGCCCGCTCTATTGCATTGCGAACTGCAATCTCGAACACTGTGTCACCGCTGCTGTACTCAACCTTTTGACGGGAAAGCTGCCCATTTGCAGCAATAAACAGCCGAATTCGCACCTCCGGTCGGCGACTGGAATAACTGATCGTTTGCGCAAGTGCATCCTCAAGCCTGGATTTGATATAGGCCTCATAGCTGCTACCCGCCTCCGTCCCGAATGCCCCCGGCATACCACTTCGGCCAGTACCGCTACCCCTGCCGCCACTACGCAGCCGCTCAATCGCCGCCTCGGCCTGCTGTGCTTCCGCCTTGCTCTGAACCTTGGCCAACGCCTTGCTTAGCGGGTCAAACTGATCTGTTCTGGAAACGGCTGGTGATTTTGCTGTTTCCTTCCCACTAGCAGCTTGCGGCATGGTCATCCGCTGCGAAACGGCAACGCCGGGTGATTCCTGCCCATCTCCTCGCTGTGTCGGACTGCCGGACCTTGGCGAGGCCACGGGCAAATTGACCACATCCACATAGTAGGTTTCCCTGACAGTCAGATCCGGCGGGAACAGACCCCCCCACCAGCTCATTAACAAAAAAACCGTCACATGAATGACGGTAGAGAGCATGAAGCAGGGGGTGATTTTTTTATCCGAAGTCCGCCGGGGGGCCATTATTTCCCAGCCGCCGGTTCCGTCACCATGCCCAGCCGTTCAATGCCGGCGCCCTTGATGTCAGCCATGGCACGTACCACCTCGCCATATGGCACCCCGGCATCAGCCTTAAGAAAGATCTCCTTCTTCTCGCGGCTGGCAAACATTTCTGTCAAACGGGGACGCAATTCGGAGGCGGGCACCTGATCCTTGTTGATAAATACACGTCCGTTTTTGTCAACGGTCACAATTACGGTTTCTTCCGCCTGCGTCATGGCGCGCGTCTCAGCCTTGGGCAGGTTTACCTGCACCCCCTGCTGCATCATGGGAGCGGTAACCATGAATATAACCAATAGCACCAGCATGACGTCGACAAAGGGAGTGACGTTGATTTCAGACATCGTGCGACGGTTGTCGTCCTGTGGGCCTGTCATTGCCATGATCTATTTCCCCGCCAGATTACGCTGGACAATATTGAGGAATTCGGTGGTGAAGCTGTCCATTTCCTTGAGTAGTACACGGATTTTGTGCTGAAAGTGGTTGTAGGCCATTACGGCCGGGATGGCGGCAACCAGACCAATGGCTGTGGCAATCAGCGCCTCGGCAATGCCGGGGGCGACGACAGCTAGCGACGCAGAGCCGGTTTTACCGATACCTTCAAAGGCGCTCATGATCCCCCAGACAGTGCCAAACAAACCGATGAAAGGGGAGGTGGATCCGGTGGTTGCCAAGAAGGTCAGATACTTCTCTAGTCGGGTAATCTCCAGGTTTGTTGCACGGCGCAATGAGCGGGTCACATTATCCATGGTGCCAAGGTCAGTGCTGATGGCGCCTCTATCTCCCTTGTCCTCTGTTTCGGTGACCTTCTTCAGCTCGGCATGACCTTCGTTGAAAAGCACGGTCAGGGGTGAGTTGGGAAAACGATCCACTTGGGAGGCAATCGTATCAAAACTTTTTGCTTTCCAGAACAGGTCCATAAAACGGACCGATTCCGCATTGGCACGGTGCACCTGGTAAAATTTAAACATAATGATAGTCCATGAGACCACCGAGAAAGATATCAGAACAAACAGGACCAACTTGACAACAATGCCTGTGCCGAGCAGTAGGGCCACGTAACACCTCCAACCAAAATTTATCAAAAAAATCTATTCCTAACAGGTGTTCAAGTCAAGTTGAAAATGGCTGGAAATCGCCAGCTTAATGGCAGTTTATCGACCACATGTCCGACTTCATTGCGCCCGGATTGCTCAAAAAGCTTACTTTCTCGATAAGGCTGTGGTAAATACTTGAATCTTGAATATTAACGCTGTTAATAGCAAGCAGCTATTGGTGCAGTTGCTATGTCATTGTTTCACAATACACAAGAAGGAGCCGGTTATGTCAAAGAATAATGAGAATGCCGCTGCCGCTGTAATTGCTTTTGTATCAGGTGCTGTCATTGGCTCTGTAGCTGCGCTTCTGCTAACACCCAAGCCGGGTAGCGAAGTGCGGGCAAAGCTTGCTCTGTTTGGAGAAAATGCCGCGGACAGACTCAAAAAATACGGTAGCGAAGCCCGTTCCAGGGCCTGTTCGAAGCGCACAGGATCCGAACTCCGATATGACGGCGGGGATGGCTGGATTTAGGTTTAACATGCAGCCAGCCTGATATGATTCACCAATACAAAGGGCCGTTACAGGGAGAACAATCCCGAAAACGGCCCTTTGTTTCAATGATGGTATGGCTCTCCATTGATAATGGTGAAGGCTCTGTATATCTGCTCAAGCAGAAACACACGCACCATTTGGTGGGTGAACGTCATTCTGGACAACGAAAGCAGCCTTCCACGCCTGCGAAACTCATCCGAAAAACCATATGCCCCGCCGACAACAAACACCAGTTCGCCAAGACCGCTGTCGCGCTGCTTGCTAATATAAGCTGCCAAGCCTGCCGAGTCTGTCTGTTCCCCCCGTTCATCCATAATCACCACAGCAGCTCCGGCCGGCAAGCACTTTGTCAGCCGCTCACATTCGCGGCGTCTCATCTCTTCCGCTGCAGTGCCTTTCTCGTCACGCACCTCGCACATTTCGAACGGGGAATAACGCCGAATGCGGCCGACATAATCGCCTACAGCATCCTTGACCCATTGCTCGCGGCTTTTCCCAACGCAAACAACACGCAGCTTCATGGCCGCCCCTCCGCCTGCATCAGTTTTGATGTCAACAGCACGCACATCAAACAGGCAGCTCTGCCGGCAGGCCCAGTCTGTATAAGCCAGGCACTAATCGCGCGGCCTGCCCGCTTCATGTATGGTCATCGGCAACTCCACCACCTGAGCCATTTTCCACAGCCCATCCAGATCATAGTAACTGCGCAGCGGTTCATGGAATATGTGGACCAATACATCACCGTAGTCCATAACCACCCACTTGCCTTCGCTTTCACCCTCAATGTCATTCACCTTGCCGAATTTCTTCAGGCCAATGCGAATGCTATCGGTAACTGCCTGAACGTGACGATCGGACGTTCCAGAGGCAATCACCAGGTAATCTGCAATCGACGAGAGTCGGGATATTTCCAGCACTCTAATATCATAGGCCTTTTTGTCGAAGGCCAGCTCAGCACATTTAAGTGCCCGCTCCAGCGAAGTCAGTACTGCTTTAGGCTGCAATGCAACCGATTTGCTTGTGGTCATCAGATATAGATCCTTTGTTTCTTGATGTAAGCTTCCACTTGTGGTGGCAATAAATAACGTATCGAACTTTCACTACGCATCCTGGATCTGATCTCACTTGATGAAATACCCAGCAAGCAGCTATCCAGAAACTGCACCGTTGTTCCAGAACAGTGTACAACAGCAGCCTGTTCATCCAGCCGTTCGAATTGATGGCGGATAGCTGAAGGCAGTGCCATAAGCGGGTTGACGACCACATATCCGGGGCGCTGTACAACAATCAGGTTGCAGGAGGCAAATATCTGTTCATAGCAGTGCCACTGTGCCAGCTCGGAAAACGAGTCACTACCGATGATAAAAAACAGCTCATCCCCTTGGTTTTCCGCTTGAAATGCATTAATCGTATCTATGGAATACGATTTCCCGCCACGTTTGGCTTCCATGTCCGATATTTCAAAAAACGGATTGCCTTGAATAGCAAGCCGTACCATCTCAAATCGGTCTGTAAATGCAACCTCATCCACCAAAGGTTTGTGCGGAGGATCAGCAGCCGGAATAAACACTATTCGATCAAGCCCGCACACATCCCTGGCTTCTTCCGCTATCCGCAGATGACCAAGATGTATTGGATTGAACGTGCCCCCCATCAGGCCGGTTTTCATCACATCAGCTCTTTCTGGCCTTAACATCAGCCTGCAGCTTGAAACAACCTGAACGGGTGTGACATTTTGATGGCAAGCCCAGCATCACCATTCAAGACCTCAACCTATTTTACACCTATTGTCACACAGGCAGTCAAACCGTCAGAACCACAGCAGCGAGCAGCAAACACAACGAACGTTCAAAAAAACGAACACTGATACAACCAACAGGTTCTGCCACATGTTCGGCAGCCTCTGACCACCTTGCATGTTCACATTACGAACACTGCGCCTGTTGATTACAGAAATTCACTCAGTTTTTCGCGTTCATCCACAAGGTAGAATTCCAATGTTTTGCGCAAAGCTTCATCCGCGCTTGTAACCGGCATCCAGCCCAGGCACTCCTTGGCGCGTTTGATCGAAGGCACCCGTGTCAGCATGTCCTGATACCCCTTGCCATAGAACTTGTCCGAACTGATTTCTTCGATGCGGCATTTTTCTGCCTTGTGCCGATACAGCGGAAACTCCGAGACCATATCACGCAGTTTGCAGGCCAGTTCCCTGACCGAGAGGTCATTATCAGGATTACCGATATTGAAGATCTGACCATCAGCACAACCGTTTTCGTTCGCAATGATCTTCATCAGGCAGTCAATACCATCTTCGATAAAAGTGAATGATCGTCTTTGATTGCCGCCATCCACCAGCAAGATCGGCTCTTCCGCCAAAATATTGTAAAGAAATTGGGTTAAAACACGCGAACTGCCTTCTTTGGCGGTATGGATGCTGTCAAGTTTGGGGCCAATCCAGTTGAATGGCCTGAACAGTGTAAATTTCAAACCCTCATGCATGCCGTAGGCATAAATGACGCGGTCCAGCATCTGTTTGGCACAGGAATAAATCCAACGCTCCTTGGCAATCGGGCCAAGCATCAGAGGCGAATTCTCTTCATCAAACTCCCGATCTGGCGACATGCCGTACACTTCGGAGGTGGAAGGAAAAATTACACGTTTATTGTATTTATGACAAAGTCTGATGATCTTGAGGTTTTCTTCAAAATCCAGCTCGAAAACCCGCAGCGGAGCCTTCACATAGGTAACTGGCGTTGCAATTGCCACCAGCGGAAGTACAACATCACATTTTTTGATGTTGTACTCAATCCACTCCTTGTTAATGGTGATATCGCCTTCCAGGAAGTGGAAGCGTGGATCTCCCAGGGAACGTTCCAATTTGTCAAAGGCCATGTCAAGCCCGTACACCTCCCAGTCGGTCGTGGTCAGGATACGATGCGTCAAGGCATTACCGATAAAGCCGTTAACTCCCAGAATCAGCACTTTCATTTGATTATCTCCTCGAGCGGATGCGGGGCGGGGTCAACGCCTTTTCAGGCGCATTACCGCTAAACCGTAGCGTTATTCAAATACCATACAAGCATCAACCTCAAGATCTGCTGCGGCGAATTCCTTACCACCTTCCAGTTGCAACGAACGGAGCTCCAGCAAACCGTCACCCGTGCCGATCCTCAGCGGGGTTCGGTCAACTATCGTACCCGGTTCACCATGGCCCTCAACCGGCCAGGCCGACCAGATCAGCAGCTTTTTACCCCCGATGGTGGTGAATGCGCCGGGGTAGGGGTGGGTAACTCCACGAATCAGGTTGTATATCTGCACCGCGCTTTGCGTCCAGTCAATACGGCCATCAGCA
>Ga0208694_1002787_pt1 | contig 17764 bp, 9 predicted proteins | sample AD_UKC078_MetaG_FD_184442 | JGI IMG/M metagenome (GOLD analysis project Ga0208694, IMG submission 184442) | Active sludge microbial communities of municipal wastewater-treating anaerobic digesters from USA - AD_UKC078_MetaG (SPAdes) (version 2) | ecosystem: Engineered > Bioreactor > Anaerobic >...
CGAGCGCAAGCGTACGGGAGGTTTGCGGCGCGGGCGGGACGGCAGCGGGTGGAGGCGGTGCGTCGGTGAAGGCCAGCAGCAGCGGCGAGCCGTCGGCGTCGAGATGCACGGAGGTCGTGCCGTTTGTGTGGGCGATGGCACCGGCGATGGGGGTTTGTTCGCCGGTCCACGCATTCCAGCGCTCGGGGGTGCCGTGCGCGCGGAACGTGCAGACGGCGGGTTCGCGCAGGTCCATGATGAAGTAGACGTCGGTACGGCCGATGCGGCGGTGCAGGGCTTTCGCTCCGGCGGGACCGCTGAAATCAGGGGTGCCGATCAGGGCGCGGATGGCGTGCGCCGCAGCGGGTTGCGGTGCGGGCGGCGGAGTCCAGTGAAGGGCGCCGGAGTCCGGGGCGAGCAGCCGCTTGACGAGGGCGGCGGTTTGCGGGTCGTCGCTGCCCGCGCGGTCGGTGGCTTCGGGAAGTTCCCCGAGCGCGATCACGCGTCCGCCAGCCTGCTGGAAGGCCAGCGCCTTCTCAAGGGATGCGTGGCGGATCGCGAACATGCCGGGCAGCACCAGCGCACGGTAGGCTTCACCGGCCACGCAGAGGCGTGCGTGTGTATCTGGGCGGAGGCGTGTGCGTGACTCGCCCGGCGGCACGATCTCGGCGCGAGCGAGCGATTCGGCATCGATGAAATCAAAGTCGATCTGCTGTGCGATCAGGTCGGCGGCCAGGGCATAGGCGCAGGATTGCGCCGTTTTACCGCGTGCCGGATCGACCACCAGGGGCTCGTGCGGCTGGATGATCGCGACGTCCGCGACGTGATCGCCTTGGCTGAGCAGGTAGCTGAGGCGCTCGAAGTATTTGAAGAACACCGGCATGTGACGCCAGTAGGGCATGCGGAAGTGGTAGCAGGGCGGTGCCCACTCCCACCAGCCGCCGAAGGTGGTGTAGTAAAGTCCGTGCAGGTTGAGGAGGGTTGAACCGTAGAGGAAGTTGCGGTTGCTCGAATCGAAAAGCACGGTCGGCGAGGCTTGCCAGCCGAGACTGTGATAGCCCTCGACCCAGACGCGGGGGCGCTGATACAGGTGGGCGATTGATGAGCCGACCTTGTTCTTGATCAGGTCGGCGCTGGAGCCGGGCGTGTCGAAACCCGGCGCGGTGTACCAGCGCATGGCGCGCATGTAGTCGCCGAACTCCATCGGGTCGCGACCGCGCGAGGCCGGGTCACATGCGTAGATCATGCCGCGGCTGTTATGCCACTCGAAGATCGGTTTGAAGTAGTAGGCTTCGCTGAGCGAGACCATCACGTCGTTGAAGTCGAGCCGGACTTTGGCGGTCTCAGGGCCGATGTCCATAAAGAGCGCAGCCAGTTTCGGACGAACGTCATACCCCTTGCGTGTTTTGAACTGAGCGGCAAACTCCGTGCTCCAGAGATGCTTGTCGCCGGCAAGGCGCAACTCATCCTGAAAGAAGTAGTTCAGCGCGCTGCGGGCCTCGGGCGGTGTGCGCGCGAGGAACCGATCGAAGAAACGCTTGATCACGCGCTGGCCGGACTCGGGGTTGAGCGGGTCGAGCGTCGCGGGGCGCAGCGCGGCGGTAACGGTGACGATGCGCCATGCGCCCTGTGGTAGTTCCCACTGCGCGGCTTGGGGATCAAGCGAACGCGCGGTACCCGGCACAATACGGCCTTCCTTCAGTTCGAAGGCGGTGGCGGAAACCGCGTCGGTGCCCGGCCCTGCGGGCATACGGCCGCCGGTCACATCGCGCGTCGCCGCACTCAAGACGCGGGCGTGGAGGTCATCACCGGTGATACCGAGTTGACGGAAGAGGTTGTCGCGGCCCGGCCAGTCGAGCGTATAACCGCTCATTCCGATACCCATGCCGCGCTTGGCTGATTCTTTGGCCATAAAGACGAACACATCCCACCACGCTTCGGAGAAGATCGGGGGCTCCACCGTCTCGGTTTTCCAGCCGTCCGAGCGCGTGTGCGCGTAGTTGATCTGCGTGCCGGAGATTCCGGCCTTATGCAGCTGCTCCAACTGCCAGAGCAGGCGCTCCTTGTCCAGCCGCTCGCCGGTCCACCACCAGAAAGGCACTTCACCATAACCTGGCGGCGGCGTGACGAACGCACGGCGGATGTCGGCATCCGGCCCGCGACTTGGGAACCCCGCGCCTTGTGAACCCAAGCCGCTGGTCGCCACAGTCAGAAGGGCCGCCAGACATGTGGCCGTCCCGAAAGAAACTTGGTAAAGGCCCTCCGTTTTTTTCCGTCGGTTACACATGTCTGGTCCTTTCGTTCTGCTAGTTCAGGAACAGAACCGAACCTTTACTCTTCCATCCACCGCTTCTCGCCTTTCGTCGGCTCATGCTTGCCGATGTCAGGCGTTTGTCCTGTTCTGTCTGAAGCAAAGCAGGGTCGGCTATGCGGAAACCGGTTCAAGCCGCTCGAGGCCGCGCAGGTAAGGGCGGATCGCCTCGGGCAGCACCACGGAGCCGTCGGCCTGCTGGAACTGTTCCAGAATCGCGATCATCAGGCGCGGCAGCGCCACACCCGAGCCGTTGAGCGTATGCACGAGGCGCGTCTTGCCGTTCGCGTCGCGGTAACGGCAGTTCAGGCGGCGGGCCTGGAAGTCCTCGAAGTTCGAGCAGGAGGAGACCTCCAGCCAGGCCTGCTGGCCCGGTGCCCACAACTCGATGTCGTAGCACTTCGCGGCCGCGAAGCTGATGTCGCCTGAGCAGAGTTCAAGGATGCGGTAGTGCAGGCCCAGTCCTGTGAGCACGTCCTCGGCGTTCGCGACCAGGGTCTCCAACTCGGCGTACGAGGTTTCCGGCTCCACGAACTTTACCATCTCCACCTTGTCGAACTGGTGCACGCGCAGGATCCCGCGCGTATCTTTGCCCGCCGAACCCGCCTCACGGCGGAAGCAAGGCGTGTAGGCGGTAAAGTAGATCGGGAGCGGGCGGTCGATGATCTCGTCGCGGTAATAGTTGGTCACCGGCACTTCGGCTGTGGGGATCAGCCAGAAGTCATCGATCTCGCAGTGGTACATGTCCTCTGCCATCTTGGGCAATTGACCCGTGCCGCGCATGGAGGCGGTGTTGACGAGAAAGGGCGGCAGCATCTCGGTGTAGCCGTGGCGTTCGGTGTGCAGGTCCAGCATATACTGGATCAGCGCGCGCTGGAGTTTGGAGCCGTTGCCCAACAGCAGCGGGAACCCCGAGCCCGTGAGCTTCACGCCACGCGGCAGATCGAAGAGGCCGAGCTTTTCTCCCAGTGCGATATGGTCGAGCGGCTTGAAATCGAACGTTTTGGCGGTTCCCTGTACCTTTGCCACGCGGTTGGCCGAGGCGTCCGGCCCGGTCGGGATGGTGGCGCACGGCACATTCGGGATCATCAGCATGGCCTTTTCCAACGCCTCCTCGACGGTGCGGATTTGGGCATCAAGATCCGTGATCCGGTCCCCGATCGCGCGCACCTCGGCCTGCACCACCGCTGTATCCTGTCCGGCTTTTTTGAGTGCGCCGATCTCTTTCGATCGCGCGTTACGAAGCGTTTTGAGTTCGTCCGTCTGCGTGACCAGCGTTCGCCTCTGCGCATCCAGATCGCGGGCGCTTTCCGCCAACGCCACTGGTGCGCCACGCCGGCGCAAGCCCTCGGCAACCTCATCGAAATGCTCTCGGATCCGTTTGATGTCTAACATAGAAAACCTCGCGTTTTTGAAAAGAAAAGTATATTCCATCCTCCCTCTCCGCGCAAGCTTATGACTGCGCCTGCCGCCGTGACCTCACTTGGCAAAGTAAATGCGACTGGGGTGGTCGCATTCACTTCTTCCGAACGGGGTTGATGCGACCAGTGACATTTAGTTGCTCCAGGGAGGGGCGGGGGGCGGCGGAGAGGGACGGGCGGGATGCCTTCCCTTCCCCCATGGGGGAAGGTCGCATTTACTTTGAGAATCTCGTTGTTGCCTTTTCAGGGTAATCGGTTAGTAACAGGGGTGCGATCAAAGGTCATGCGTTTCAGGGGTTCCATTGCGGTGCCATCGCTATCGCCATCGGGATCGGGATCGGGATCGCCGCCATCATTACACTTGTCGCTGCGAGCCACTGCGTGGGCGCAACAGTCGATTTCGAACCCGATAGCGATAGCGATACCGACACCGATCTGGAGAACGTGAACGTACACCGCTGCGCTGTGAACGTGAACGTTGGCCATACCCCGTTCACGTACTCGTACGCGACAACTCTTCCCCCTGTCACTAACCGATTGCCTTTTCCGGCTTGTCTCAGAGTGTAAATCTGGCTACCCTCTATCCGCAATGTGTGTGTAAGACGCTTCAATCTTACCTGTTTGCCGCACGAATGCGAGGTCGCCTCCAAAACCTTAAGAGTTGCGATAGCCAGTCGCACACGTGCCCCTGAAAACCCGGTCGCATCGACCTGTTCCGAAAAAACATGGTGCGCCCGGGAAGGGTGGACTGTGCCCAAAAACAACCCCGGCGAAGGCCGCCGCGCTGCGCGGAGCGCGTTCCGCGCCGTTTTCGGAACAACTAAATGCATATTCGGAGCAACTGAATGCGACCGTGCGTCATAAAGACCCAGTTTTGGTCGCATTTACTTTGCCAAGTGACCGCACGCATGGCAGTCCAGTCGGGGTCGATGAAACACAGAAGCTTCATGAAATCAGGCCGGGGGCAAGAATGTGGGTGCATCAACCCCGTTTTTACGAAAAGTCCTTGCTGGTTGCGAAGGTGGCGCCAAAGAACCCGGAAAGGGTCGTTAAATTGCGACACCAAAAGTTTTTCTGAAAAGGTCAATTCAAGCCCAAAGTAGCGTTGACGGCCTGCAGGGCAATTGGTTATGATGACCACCATGAAGTATGAAACAACCCACCCGTGGCTGACGTTTTCACTCCGCCTCCCGCCTGAAGACTATCGTCTCTGGCTCTTGCTGGGGGAGGTCTCGTCTAAGGTTCAGCACTTAACCGGGGTGCCGTTGCGACCGGACGTTGCGGCTGATCTGCACCGTGTCTATCTGGCTAAGGGTGTGCTGGCCACCACTGCTATCGAGGGCAACACCCTGAGCGAAACACAGGTGCGGCGATTGGTTGACGGCAAACTGGATTTGCCGAAATCCCAGCAGTACCTCCAGCAGGAGGTGCAGAACATCCTTGATGTTTGTAATCGTGAGGCACGGGAACTGACAAGGGTGGAGGGTGGGGACCGGAAACTCTGCCGTACGTTGATTGAGCAGTACAACCGCGATGTGCTCAAAGGGCTGGAGCTTTCGGAAGGAACCGTGCCGGGAAAACTGCGGCCGCACTCGGTGTTGGTCGGCAATGTCTACCGCGGCGCGCCTGCGGAGGATTGCGAGTTCCTGTTGGAAAAGCTCTGCACATGGCTCAACAGTGATGATTTCTCGCCAGCAGAAGAGGAGTTCCGTATTCCGTTCGCACTCATCAAGGCCATTGTGGCGCACGTCTATCTGGCATGGATCCACCCCTTCGGAGACGGCAATGGGCGGACGGCGCGCTTGCTCGAATTTCATATCCTCTTCGCCAACGGAATCCCGCTTCCCGCCGCCCATCTGCTGAGCGACCATTACAACTTGACGCGCGTCGGCTATTACCGAGAGCTGGCAAGGGCAAGCGCGTCCGGCGGAGATCTCCTGCCCTTTATCCGCTATGCGGTGCGGGGCTTCCTTGATGGCATCCGCGAACAAATCGGGCGCATCCGCGAACAGCAGATGCGGGTGGCGTGGGAAAACTATGTGTATGACCGTTTCAGGGATGCGAAGAACTCCCCCGCGCAGAAGCGTCGCCGGGATCTCGTCTTCGCCCTCACCGATCGAAGCGGCTGGGTTGACGTGACGGACATTCCCTTGCTCACACCGAAGCTTGCGCGCGAATACGCTACAGCGGGCGAGCGGATGGTGCAGCGGGATCTTAACGCGCTCGCGAAAATGGAGCTGATTTCCCGGCGTCACGGAAAAGCCAGAGCCAATCAACACGTCATCGAAGCCTTTCTGCCGCGTCGCGTGGAAACGTCAAAATAATCGATTCCTCACGTACCGGGATAACCCCCCCCAATACGGGAGCGCCTATGCCAGAACTTCCTGAAGTCGAAACCGTTGTCCGCGAACTCCGTGCCCAAGGAATGGTCGGTGCCGTGATCCGCGAAGTGCGGTTCCGCTGGCCGCGGATCGCGGCCGGCCGGTCGCCCGCGTCGCTCGCCCGCGCACTGCGGGGCCGGACCGTCACCAGCGTGACACGCCGCGCCAAGTACATCGTATTCACGCTCGACACGGGCGACCGCCTGCTGATCCACCTGCGCATGACCGGGAAACTGCGTTTCCTTGGTGCGGAGGAACGGCCCGGCCGCCATGACCACGCGCTTCTGCTTCTGGAAGACTCCCGCCGACTCGTATTCAATGACACCCGCAAGTTTGGGCGCCTCCGGTTGTGCGGTGCAGACACGGACCCCTTTGCAACGCTCGGACCGGAACCGCTGGAGCCGGCCTTCACGACAGCCGTGCTGCGCGCGCGCCTTGCCGGCAAACGGGGCAAAATCAAGCCGTTGCTCCTGAACCAGACCGTTGTGGCCGGGCTCGGCAATATCTACGCGGACGAATCCCTGTGGCACGCCGGGATCCATCCGGAACGCCGCGCCGACTCGCTGACGGAAACCGAGATCCAGCGGTTGTGCCGGGCCATCCGCACGATCCTGCGGCGCGCCATCACGAAGGGCGGCACCACGCTCGGCGGGGGCGAGACGAATTTTTACAGTGTGGCGGGACGCCGCGGACGCAACGCCGACGATCTGCGGGTCTTCCGGCGTGACGGCCTGCCGTGCCCGCGCTGCGGCCGTCCGATCGCGCGAAGCGTTGTGGGACAGCGTGGCACGCATTTCTGCCCCGTCTGCCAGCGCCCCCCTACTTCACGGTGAAGGGAACAGACTGCGTCACCGCCATCACGGGGCCTTTCGGCGCCTTTTTTTCCACACAACCGAGGATGAGATATCCAGAGGCGCCAGCCTGCAGCACGGACGGATCTGTGCGAAGCATCACCCGCGCGCGTTCCTGACGGTTCGTCCGCTGCACGTCCTGAACCGTGATCCCCCGCTCAGGCCAGACCACCACGGTCTTGCATCCGTTCCCCAGGCGCGCCGCCAATGTGGAGCTGATCATCATCAGTTCCATCGGCTTCCCCGTCGAGAGGGAAAGCGGTTTGCGGGGCGCGACGTTCAGGTGCAGCGCATACAGGGTAGGATTGACCCTGGCTGCCGACTCGTCAAAAGATTGCGGCCGCGCGGCCGTATTCCCCTCACGTTGCCGCACCGGCACGACAGGCCGCTTGACCGGCTGCCCGTTGATCTCCGCCGTGGCGGTGAGGGGCAGACTGAAGACCGTGCGCGGATACCGGGCGCCGTCGGTGGAAACGGTCATCAGGCAGAAACTCTCCCCGGCGGGAATCAGTCCGCCTTGGCTCGCGATACTGAGCGGCGGAAAATCGAGTTCCACGCGCACCGCACCCTCGAATCCGTTCCGACGCCGCACCTCCACCCGTACCAGCGCGCTGCCGTCAGGCGGAATGTTCAGCGATGCCGGAGTCAGGGTCGCCTCGAATCCCGGAGCCTGCGCTTCGTTGGCCAGATCGAAACGCAACGAAGGCAGGGCCAACGCGCCCTCGGTGAGCGTCGCCAGGCACCGCGCGCTGTCCTTGCCGCCTGTGAAAAGACGCAGGCGGCTCCGCGCGAGATTATGTCCGGCCAAACGCACATTCAGACTCTCGCCCTCCCGTGCCCTGTCAGGCGTCAACCCCGTGACCAGCGGCAGCGCGCCGAGTTTGATCCGGTACACGCACCCGTCCCCGCCTTCCGCATCCGATCCCGCCGCCACCAGCAATCTGTACTCGCCCTCCTCCCGCACTTCGAGCACGAGCACCGGCGCATCCTCCCCGTCATACGCCTTCATGTTTGCGCACGGTTTTCCCGCGGCGTCCGTGAATGTGAGGGCGGGCACAAAACCGTTGGCCGACACGGTCCGCGACTCCACAAACGCGACCACCGCGCTCCCTGGGGCAGCGCGAAAGCGGTACACGTCCGCACCCCGGCCGTGGCATCGGCCGTTCAGACAGGCCGGCAGATTGGACAGCACGACCTCGCCCGTTTCGGTGCGAAGGGTCGCTGGTTCGCTCGACTCGGACATCGTGCCCACCTCAAACCGCACGGGCTCGCTGAGGTGATGCGCCGTGGCCACACGCAACGCGCGGATACCCGGCGCGGCCTCGGGATCGGCGACCACGCGGAACCGATACCGGTCCGGCAGGACGACGGGCACCTCGCGCCCCTTTTGGTTCCGGGTCACCGTCCGAACCGGACCCAGAAAAAACGCCTTGACCCCTTCACCGCTGATCACCGCTTGCGTCACATTCCCCAGATGCGTCCCGCCGATTTCGACCTCGCACGCCGAATCCGCACACACGCCTGCGGGATATACGTATTCCAGACAAGGCTCCGCCGCGAGAACCGTCCCCCATCCGATCACCATTCCCCACACGATTCCGATCCGCATCCCGTTCCTCCCCCTTCCGTCCTCTGCCGCGCCCCACTCCCCCATCGAGCCATACCGCTCTTCCGTTCCGCTCCGCACACAGCAGAAAGGCCTTTCCTTATACCACACCGCGCCGGACACTGACAAGGAACCGCCGCACAAGAATCATTGGGCGCGTAGCCGCTTTCCGACCGCAGCCCCCCTCACGGTGTTCTGTCCTTTGTGCAGACAAATACCCGCTTGTTTCAGCGTCATAACAGTCATACACTTACCAAGGAAGAAGGAAGCTTATGTCTCTATACCTTGTACAAGGCGCGGTTTACGGTTTTGCGGCTGCGGTGCAGCCCGGCCCGTTTCTGGCCTATCTGGTTTCTTTGGCGTTGAGTCGGGGCTGGAGGCGGGCGTTGCCTGCCGTGCTGGCACCGCTGCTGAGCGATGGCCCGATCATCGTGCTGGTACTGATCGTGCTGAGCCGCGTCCCGCCGTGGTGGATACAACTGTTGCGGTTCGCTGGCGGTTTCTTCATCCTCTATCTTGCGGCGGGGGCGTTGCGTTTCTGGCGACACCCTGAGACGGTTGCGCCGTCAGACCGTTCTGATCGGAAAGGCGTGTTCCGTGCCGTGCTCCTGAACCTGCTAAACCCATCCCCCTATGTGTATTGGGGGTTAGTAGGCGGGCCGCTGCTGTTGTCAGGGTGGCGCGAAACGCCTGTCAACGGGATCGGTTTTCTGGCGGGGTTTTACGGCGCGATGGTGGCGAGTATGGCGGGGATCATCCTGCTGTGCGCATGCGCCGGGAGAAGGGACGAGCGGTTGAACCGGCTTCTGTCCGGCGTCTCGGGGTTCGCACTGGCCGGTTTCGGGCTGTATCAAATCGCGCTGGGGATTACGAATTGGCGCTGGCCGGGCTGAGGTGAACGCTTTTTTCATGCGAAGGCACCAAGGGAGCGAAGGTTTTGGGGGGCAGGGCTGGCCGCCAGTCGCGGGTCGCGGGTCACCCTCTCTTGTTGCGGCCACGCAGTGGCTCGCAACCATGAGAGGAAAAGCGCTGCTCGGTTGTTTCGCGCAAGGCGGCACCCGCATTGGTTTCATGGCACATATAGCGTGACTTTTCGGCTGGAACCGCTCCCTCCATATTGGTATGGTATGCCAGAATACAATGATTGACGGTCCGGTATCGGAAATGGGGCCGCGTGTTGTGCATCGAAACGCAGGACGAATACGAAATGACGAGCAGGAATGACGCTGATAGCCATGACGTCAGATAGATGGCAGGTGATCACGCCACACAAGAAAGGGAAAACCATGTTCAGGCAAATCGCTTTTTTGGTAATCACGATCGTATGGGCCAGCTCCTCGGCAGCGTTGACGGATGTCAAATGGGCCTCGTCCAACGGACAACCCGTTTCTGGGTCCCTGCTCGATGATGCCAGTTGGGAAGGGGGCTCAGCGCCTGTCCCGGGAACAGGGATCGGCAAGTTATATGTCCAAAGCGGGCCTTACGCAGTCACCCTCCCTGGGGCGACGGCAAGTTTCCCGTTCTGGGTGCGCGTGCCATCCGCCGACGTCGGCAAGGTAACGCTAGACGGCCGCGGCAATTGTTTCATCATGGCACCGCGCGCGAGCGCTATCCAGGGAAACCAGCCGTTTCGCATCGATTCGACGGAATACGGCGGGCACATCTTCAACATGCAGGGCTACGACGATACTGCTGACGCCGTATTGCGGTTCGAGAATCTGTTGTTGGAGGCATGGACCACATCCGAACCCAAACGGACAACCATCGACGTCCGCGGGGGCCTCATGGATTTTAGACGGCCAATGGACGGTGTGTCGACGGTCAAGTCGTGGCTGCAGCTCGGCAACAATGTCGGCGGCAATGAACTCGTCTATCGTATCGGACCGGGCGCGACGAACCGGTTCTCCACCGCAGATCTGGCGATGAGCGCACCCCAAAAAGGTTACATTGTCGTCGACGGCGGCTTGCTCGAAGTCGACGGGTTGCTGGCACTCAACGGGAACAACACACTCTGCAAGGAGTTTGTGATCACCAACGGCGGTGTGGTGACAGCGAACCAGCTCTTTTTAGGCAATGTGACCGGTGGCAGCCGCTGGCGCGTGGATGTTGTCAACGGTTCAACGCTCGCCGCAGCCGGGACTTTCAAACAGTGTTCGTTCACAGGCAGCCTGTTCGACATCAACATCGGAGCCCATTCGCGGTTGATCCTCAGCAAGCAGGATCAAACTTACTTCGGCAATGTTGAAGGGGCGACGCTGAACGTGAATCTTTTCGATGGAGGCACACTTCTCGTCACGAATGATTTTGACTTCACCATGAAAAATCAGACTCGGCCGGTGAACGGCGGTGCGTTTCTGAATGTTTCCAACGGCACATTACGCATTGCTCCGACCGGCATCTTCCGGATGGCCCAGAACTTATACGGAACCCATAATTTCACAATCCGCAATGAGGGCAAGCTTTTCATCGGACATTCGCGTCCGGATGGGGATCTGACAACTTGGGACCTTTCGTCCGCACACTTCGATTTCACCGATGATTCGGTCCTCTACATCGGCTGTTACGGTAACGATGGCGCGCACGTCATCATCACCAACGGCACGAACACGATCCGCGGCAAGGAATTCGTCCTCGGCAAGGACGGCTCGCCAAACTCGGCACTCACGATCGGCGGCAATGCCGACATCACCTTTGGACCGATCACCGACAAAGCCGTCTTCAATCACCTCGACCGCGGGGACGGAACCACGTTCAATCTGATTGGCGGACGGACGACATGGCTGGAGAAGCCGACGTTCGGGAGCAAGAACGTTGGACGGCTGACTGTGAATGTCACGGGCGGGGTCCATGCGTTCAACACAGCGGTGAGCATTGGTTACTTTGGTCTCTGCGACTGGTTCCAGTCTGGCGGCGATGTCACCGTTAAGGATAGTTTGACGGTTGGAAACTGGCCCGGATTCCCCGAGGCGCATCGGCCCCAGTATTTCCGTTTGACCGGCGGCTCGCTCACGACGCTCGAGAACCTCGTGGTGGCGGACGGCGGCAACCGTGCGGCGATCGTCGAACTCAACGGCGGCATACTCAAGGCGAAACGCGTCTATGGGTGGAACGGCGCGACGGTGCGTAAACCGGATGCAGGCGGTCTCGCGATTCTGCATGGCGATGGCGGTACGCTTGAGGCTCTTTCCGCTCAAAATGCGTTCATGGTCTTTCTCGACGAGGCGAAGGTCGGCACGACCGGTCTGGTCATCCGCACGGACTTTGACATCACGCTCTGCGCACCCTGGGCCGATCTCGATGGGGCGGAAGGCGAAGGTCGCCTGATCTTGTGCGGGCCCGGCAAGAAGACATTCGTGAAGAATCTGGTGGACGCGAATTTAACGTGCTCAAACGGTGCGCTTACGAACGGCATCACGGTCTGCGCGGGCGGGCTCGTCCACTTCGCGGACGAGCTTCCCATTACGACGAAGCTCGTGGTCACGAACAACGCGATGGTCTCCTTCGCAGGCACGTCGACGGGCGCAACATTAAAAGGGCTTGTCCTCGGTGACGCGACGAGTGGCGGCACGCTGCGGCTTGATCCTGGCGATCACTTCACGGTCGACGGCCCGGTCTCGTTCCTGAATGCGGCGCTTGAATTCACATCCCCGCCAGAGCCGGCGGACTACGTGTTTCTCACGGTTTCTCAGGGCGTTCCGGTCGATGCGGCGACGAAAACGGCCTGGGAACAGATGCTCATTGCCGCAGGACATGGCAAGGGCAAGACGTATTCCTTCTCGGTAACGGAGGACGAGTCAGGCAATCAGATCTTCGGGCTCAAGGTCGAAACAGCTGAACCGCTTGCCGACACAACGACGTGGCAAGGCCCCGGCACGGCTTGGGAGACCAACGAAAACTGGTCCGCCATGAGCCCGGGTTCCCACGCTGTGGCCGTGTTCTCCTCCGATACGGCTCCGGCGGCGGTAACACTCGATACGCCGGTCACAATCGGTGCCCTATGCTTCACGAACGCGGGAACGTCGATCGGCGGCGCAGGCGGCATCGGCTTCACCGATTCGGGTTATGCGGAAGTGTCCGCCGAAGCGGGTTTGCATGAAATCGGTGTCGGCCTTTTGCCGACCTTCGAATTGCCGTTTGCGCTTGCCGAGGGCTCGCGCGTCCGCATAGCAGGACCCATCACGGGAGGCGCGATCAATAAGACAGGCGAAGGCATCCTCGCTCTCGCTAATGAGAACAATTCCCTGCGTGGCGCGATTCGCATCGACGGCGGCGCCGTTGTGGCGGAATCGATCGCGACGCTTGGCATGCGGAACGGCGGTGCAAACAAGGTGACGCTTAAAAAGGGTGTCTTCGCCATCTCAAACGACGTCGCGGACGCGACGCTGCCGCAGACGTTTGAACTCGATGCTGGAGCGAAGACGTCGGCTGTGATGCGCGTGGATGAAGACCTCACGGTTTCCGCCTTCTCGTGCGCTTCCGGTAACCTCGTCAAACGCGGCCGCGGACGACTCACGCTCGCCTACGGGACAGGAACGGTTCATCTCGCACGAGATGACGGCTATTCCGCACGGTCGTTCTCCGTGAACGAAATCGTCTACAAAGAGAACGGGTCCGTTCCAGATGATCTCACGGGGTTCTCCGGCATCAACGTTATCGAAGGCGAACTGGTGCTCAAGGGAACAGCCGGGAAGCCCGAAGACACCATCTTCTGGCTCCACAACGTCGATTGGCGCATCGGCCAGAACACAGCCACCGTGGCGGACCCGATCTTTACCCTCGACCATGCCAAACTTTATAACTCGGATTCGCATTGCGCGCTGGGTTATGGCGTCAACGTAACCGGCGGGACGAAGACCGCCTCGCTCAACCTGCGCAACGGCGCGTGGTTCTACGGGAATTCGATCTTTTCGGGAAGCAATGCATCCGGAATGACCGGCGCACCCGAGGATGACGTCTACTGCCGGATCCATGTGTCCGGCGCGTCGACGCTCGAAACCGAATACATTCTGTTACTCTCGTCCGCACACAAGGGCTGGGGTGAGCATCTTTTTGAAGAAGGTTCGGAGGTCTTGGCTCGGTTGGGCGTCGGCGTGGAGGTCCGCTATCCTGTCCGTGCGACATGGGACGATGGATCCATTCTCGCCGCGACGCGCAACAACGGCGTTTATACGCCGACTCGGCTCAACGTGAAGGACGGCGGTCGCGGTTCGTTCACGTTCCAGAACGGTTCGACATTGTATGCCAATCTTTTCACCCACAACTGCAATGCCGCGTTTGCGTTCGTGTTCGACGACGGCACATGGGATGCCTGCGGGGATATGGACTTCTGTTTCCGCTACGCGTCCAAGGTGTCCATCGAGACAACCGGAAAAGGCCTCACGCTGCCGCCAGCCGACAAACAAACCTACCGGATGGCGGCGAAGATCAGCGGAACGGGCGGCGTCGTGAAGACCGGTGCCGGCACGCTTGCGTTCGTGCCGCACGAGACGCTGGACGCTGCAACGGGCACGACGCCCGAGCCGTTAGTCGATGATCCCGTGACCTGGGATTTCGACGGGACGCTGGACATCCGCGAAGGCGTTGTCACCGTCGCGAACGGCTGCACGCGTTCGGGCCTGTTGCCCGTGAAGGTGGCGTCCGAAGCCGAACTGCGTTTGGCATCCGGTTCCGACGTGACGCTATCCATGGATCTGGGATATTCGGAGGACGCGCCGATGCCGGAGAGTCTGCTGGGCAAAACGGTGGCGTTACCCATCACCTACGATGGCGACGCGCCGACAAAACTGGCGGATTGGGAAGTCGGTCCGGTTGGAATCCCTCAAACGACGGTTCGCTTGTTGGCTGAAAACGGCGGCATATTCCTGCTTGTCGAACGCGATGTTGGGTTCAGGCTGATCCTTAAATAAGCAAATCAGGATAGATTGCCGAGTGGACTGCAAATGCCACTTTGTCGCGTGCGGCACCACGGATGTGTCTTCGGTGGGGACGCGGGCGTGCGTTCCGCGAAAGGAGCCGGAAAATGATCCATTTCTTTTGCATGGCAGCATTGACGTTGACCGCACCTGCTGGCCGTTTCCGCAAACCGCCGCCGGTCCCTACCTTGAGCGGACGCCTCGGGGATGCGTGAACCTAAAAAGAGCGTTGAAAGCAACGCTCTTTGGTTTCAGGGTTTCTGGTTTCAGGGTTTCTGGTTTCTGGGTTTCATCCAAATCGGGGTCGGGGTCGGTATCGGTATCGCTATCGCTATCGGGATCGTCGACCCGCGACCCGCGACATTCGACCCGCGACGATCGACAGGGACGCCCGCGTTTCCGACACCGCAGGTCGCTCGTCGCGGGTCGCGGGTCGACATAAGGTCTGTCGGGAGCGTGGGCGTCCCCGCCCGTTGACGGGACGGTTCCCCGAACCGTCCGCGGACGCCTCGGGGATGCGTCCCTGCCGGAAGCGGCCTCCGGGCCTATGTTACCGTTTGGAGTGTAATGGGAGGAAAACATGAGAAAGAAACTGGACAGGGATATGGTTTTGGACATGGTGCGCGGATTTCAGCCCGCGTGCATTGTGATCGCGGCGGCGGAGTTGGATGCCTTTACGATCCTCAGTGCCCGGCCTATGGCCGCGGCAACGCTGGCCCGCCGGATCAAGGGTGATGTCAGGGCCGTGACCATCCTGTTGGACGCGCTCGCCGCCATCGGTTTCCTGCATAAGGCCGTTCGGGCCGAGCCCGTCTACAGCGTACCCAAGGCCGTGGCGGAGATTTTGGCCGAGGGCGGGTCTCGGTGCATGTTGGGTATGGTCCGCCACCTCGGCAACTGCCTGCGGGGCTGGAGTCAATTGGGTGCCGCTGTGCTCAGCGGAAAACCCGCCAGGCGTCGCCCCAGCGTTTTGGGTGCCGACGGTGATTTGGCTTCATTCATCCGCGCCATGCACGAGATATCCGGGCCCTTGGCAATGCCGCTTGTCGCCGACCTCGGCAAACTCAAATTCACGCATGTTCTGGATCTGGGCGGCGCTTCGGGCACGTGGACACAGGCCTTCCTCCAGCTCTACCCCGAAGCCTGCGCGACCATTATGGACCGGCCCGAGGTCATACCCATGGCTAAGCGGCTGATGAAGAAAGCAAGGCTTGCGGACAGGGTGAGGCTGTTTCCGGGTGACTTTATGAAAAACACGTTGCCGAAGGGCGCGGACCTGGCCTGGGTAAGCGCGATCGTCCACCAGAACTCGAGGGCGCAAAACCGGAGACTGTTCGCAAAGGTGTTCTCGGCGCTTGAGCCCGGCGGACTGATTCTGATCCGTGACGTCGTTGTGGATGCATCCCGCACGCGTCCGGAAGCCGGCGCGCTGTTCGCGGTCAACATGCTGGTCAACACACCCGGGGGCGGGACGTTCACGTTCAACGAGCTTCGCGACGACCTGTCGATAGCGGGGTTTTCGAAGATCAGGTTCCTGCGCCGAGGCCAAGCGATGGACTCCGTGGTCTGCGCCACGAAGTCCGCAGAGGGACCCGGGGCTTGAAAAATGGTCGGGGCGGAGGGATTTGAACCCCCGACATACAGCTCCCAAAGCTGGACGACAAACCACAAAAATACCAATAAAATCGGCGTTTTCTTGGCGGTCAAAACCGTGTTTGTGTGTTTGTTTGTGTTTTCTGCTTGTCATTCGGTGCCGCTTGGTTCAAACTGTGTTCCATTGTTTCAAACAACCGGAAGGAACGCAACCTTGGCACTTGAAATCAGACGCGGGCGGGACAACCAATTGATCGGGAACTGGTACGGTTCTTTTGTAGACAGCAACGGCAAGCGGCGGGTTGTCGCATTGACCGAGCGGCTACCGGTCAAGCACTACCCCGGCAGTCTGCGGGAAACCGGCAACGCCATTTTTGAGGCAAGCCGGGCGCGGGCGGAAAAGGAACTCGAAACCTTCCAGAGGGAAGCGCGGACAAAGGGGCGGGCGGCAGACCTTACCGCCAAGCTTGTCTCGATCAAAACCGGGCGCGAATGGAAGGAAACCCCGCTTGCCGACCTTCCCGGCATGACGGAGGGCAACACGCGCCGGGCGCGGTCACAGCAACACGAGACGTGGAAGCGGCGCACGGTTGAAGCCTTTGCGGACTGGGCTTCCGGGCGCGGGCTGGTCACGGTGCTTGAAATCACGCCGGACATTGCGCGGGAGTATATCGAAAGCCTTTACGCGCCGAACGAGGCGGGGCGCACAATGACGGCGGCAACCATCCGCAAACACAAGGCGGCAATCGGTCAGGCTCTAAAGCGGGCGTTGCCCCACGGCGTAGAAAACCCGTTTTCGGGCGTTGCGGTGGACGCTACCGAGGGCGACCGGGTATACAACCGGAAACCGTTGAACCCCGCCGAAGTTGAAGCCCTGCTCGAAGCGGCGGCGGGCGACCGCACGGCGTTTGATTTGATCGTTACCGGGCTTTCAACGGGACTGCGGCGCGGGGACGTGTGCCGGTTGCGGTGGGAAAGCGTTGACCTGCGGGGCGGCGTGTTGCGTCTGGTCACGTCCAAAACGAAAGCCGAGCTTTACTTGCCGATTTTGCCCCGCCTGCGAGAAGTGCTGGAGGCCCGGCTTGCCGAACGGACGGAAGATGCGGTCTTTGTGTTTCCGGAAGCCGAGCGGGAACTGCGGACGAACCCGAGCGGCGTGTCACGGCGAATTAAAAAAGCTTTCGCGTTGGCTTTCGCAACGCCACAGGACGCGCCACAAGCCGCACAGGACGCGCCGGAGCGTGTTCCCCTTGCCGACATACTCCCCCAAGTGCTGCAAGCCGTACAGCAAGCGAAAATGGCCGAAACCAAGCGGGCAAAGATGGTTGACCTGCTGACGCGGTACGCGGGCGGCGAATCCTACCGGGACATCCAAAAGGCGCGGCGCATATCGCGGGGCGGAATCTCCATGCTGATGCACGAAGCCGAACGGCTGGCCGGAGTGCGCTTCCTTCCCGACGCGCAAGCCCCCGGCGTGAACGCGGCAATTCGGGACGTGACCCGGACGCGGCGGGCGGTCGGTCTGAAAGCGGCAAGCCGGTATGACTTCCACGCGCTGAGAACAACCTTTGTCACGCTGGCACTGAACGCGGGTATCAGCGTTGAAAAGCTAAAGGCACTGACCGGACACAGCCTTGTTGAAACCGTCATGCGGCACTACTACAAGCCGAGGGGCACGGATTCAAGAGCCGAGCTTGAAGCGGCATTCCC
>Ga0208694_1002789_pt1 | contig 17749 bp, 15 predicted proteins | sample AD_UKC078_MetaG_FD_184442 | JGI IMG/M metagenome (GOLD analysis project Ga0208694, IMG submission 184442) | Active sludge microbial communities of municipal wastewater-treating anaerobic digesters from USA - AD_UKC078_MetaG (SPAdes) (version 2) | ecosystem: Engineered > Bioreactor > Anaerobic >...
CCCTGCTGCCCTTCAGTATGGGGACAGGTACCGTAATTATTCCAAGATGAGTTTTCTCAGAAGCGTCTGTGACATCATTCCCGACCTGTTCAGGGAAGCGTTTTCCCAGTGTCATACCCAGGATCGCGGATGTATTTGCGATCACTCCTGTCGGCAGTTCAGAATCTATTACCATGACACATTTTTCGGCCTTATTGCTCATTTATTGCTTCTCCTTTGTTAAACAAGAATTTGTCGGTTTACTTACTTGTCACCGGACGGATCAATGAAAATATTCATATATTGCTTTGGAGTCAGCCCGATAAATTTCTTAAAAAAGTTTGAAAAATGGCTCTGGTCGGCAAACCCCGTCTGCAAAGCCGCTTCTATCGGCAATACTCCCTGTTCAAGCAGTTTTTTCGCCCTGTCGATCCTTATTGTTTCCAGATAACGGTATGGAGAAATACCCCTTTGCTTGGTGAATGACCGCAGAAGATAATATTTGCTCAAGCCTGTCAGTTCGCTCAGCTCGTCCAGGGTGATATTCTTCATGTAATTCCTTTCAAGATGGCTGCAGATAATGCCTATTTCTCTGCTCTCTTCAGTGCGCGGTCTATCCGTTTTTTTCTCACAGTGCTCCTCGATCAGCTGCTCGAGAAGAAAGAAAAAAATCTCTTCCTTTCTGAAATCCTTTTCTTCTTCCATTATTATCATGTGAAGTTCACGAAGCAAAGAAGCCAGTTCGCTGTGGAAGATCACCGTAGGGGCAAAGTATGGAAGGTATTCTTTTCCCGTGATCTCGAAAGTCACCTTGCCCATCGTCTCAGAAGAGACATTGATACAGCGGTAATCCAGGGGTGTAGAAATTGTCTGTTCGCAGGTATGGCTGTCTCTTGGATTGAAGAGCAGAAGATCTCCCGGTTTCACTATGTATTCCCTGTTTTTGCACGACAGCGAGCGTTCTCCACTTTCAATGAAGCCGATAACGTAATAGTCATGAAAGTGGTTGGGAAATTTTTGCATTATGCCCATGAAAGAATAAGCTTCTACCTTCAGTTCAGGGTCATACTTTACTGTTCTTGTCTCCTGTTCCATTTCATTTTCCTCTTTTCAAAAGAACTTGATATCACTTTATATCAAACCGGAACGATATTCTTGTACGATATTGCCCTCTGTTATTTTAGTTTATTGCTCTGCCCTTGCAAGCTTTTCACAGAAACTGATCCAGAGCAGTCAACCCCTATGCTTCCGGCTATCTTCACGGGTGTAAAATGTATAAATAACGGCCCGAATAAAGGTCTCGGATAAAGGATAAAAGGATAAGGTGAGAACAGAATGGATTTTTTGACGCTTGCAAAAAACAGATGCACTACTCGCGGATTTAGAGACAAAAAGATAGAAAAAGATGCGCTCAATAAGATATTGGAGGCGGGCCGTGTCGCCCCAAGCGCTTGCAACAGGCAGCCGCAGCGGATCATAGTTGTCGAAAAGCCTGAAAATATCAGGAAGGTGGAGAAAGCATACAAGACCTTCGGCTCTCCCTGTGTCCTGATAGTCTGCCAGGATAAAAGCGATCCGCTGATCCGTCCCTTTGACGGAAAATGTTCGGGGGATCTTGATATCGGGATCATATGTGATCATATGATGCTGGCAGCAAGGGAGCTCAACATCGGAAGCGTCATGGTGGGACTCTTTGATCCGGTCATAATAAGAAAAGAATTCGGGATACCCGAATACATCGAGCCGACAGCTCTTTTGCTGCTTGGGTATCCCTCAGACAGATTCCTCAGTTCTGACCGGCACAGCAGAGAAAGAAAGGCCATAAGTGAAACTGTAATGTTTGAGCAGTGGAAAGACCGGTCAGCCGAAAATTAAAAATGTATCATATCACGGTTTTAAGCTCAACATTTGATCCGGGAGAGAAGAGGCGCACGTAAGACTCGATATCATCCATATGAGAAATGATCTCTTTCCCCTCTATCCCTGCCGGGGCGTATATCGTGTACAAAACCTGCTCCGTTTCCTCGTCTATCGAGGTCCTGGCATCAGGTCCCCGCAAAATGCTCGAGAGAACGGACTCATCGTCAGTGATCATGATATCGCCCTGGATCGTCTTTGCCTCCCTGCCGTTCATGCAGGCGTAGGACTCCTCACCTGTTGCGACTTTGAGTGAGACAGCTCCGCTGATCTTTGCAAGGTCGTGCCCCGCAGTCAGGATCATGTTTTTCATCTCAGCCATGAACATGGAATCTACCAGCCCTGAGACGCTCATGGACTTCTTTCCTTTTGCAACGGACTCGACCTGTTGGAGAACGTGGTATGTATATCCGAATTTTTTATAATATGAGACGTAAACGGACATAGGGTGGATGGATCTGAGTTCCTGCCTCTCGATTTGTGCGTATTTACATCTTAGATCCGCTTCAAGCAAGGATTTCGCCTTTTCCAGTGCCTCGCTTGTTTTTGGATTCGTAACGTTGGTAACGGCCAGAATGCCTATACGGCAGCCGTTCGCTTTCTCATCAAGTTCATTTTTGATTTCAGGTCCCATGATCACAGCTCCCTCTTATATTCTTTAACCGTTCAGTTTATTCTTTTTACGGCGGGATATTTTTACTGATATGTCTTGACGATAGATTTTACAAGCACCAGCTTTTTGCCCGAATATTTGTAGACATCTTTCCTGTACTTGTTTGCGCTCTCTCTGCTGCTTGATGTCACTGTCTTCGCTTTGCTGTCAAATTCGGGCGAAGTTATGTCGTCAAGGAAATCCGCGTGGATAAACTTTCCGGATTTTTTGTCCCAAAGGAAGCAGATGTAGGGAATGTTAGGCCCGGGAGGAAGCATGGCAATGATCCTGAAGTCGTTTATCCCGTCAAAGTCCATGTCCTCAATTATTATGTCGCTCCCGGTCCCGGGTTCGGGAGAGGTCGTAGTCTCGTCGCCGAAAGAGTTTACCTCCGCAATGTTTATAGTCTGGATCTGCTTTTTGTTTCCTTCATGCACCTCAATATTCCTGTATCCCCCAGTGGCTGTTTCACCGAAAATCAAACCTTTAAATGTCAAAGTAAGGATGCGTTTGTCAGAGATCTCGATCTTCTTTGATATTGTGAAAGTTTTATTAACAGCCGCTAAAGAGTTACCTGCAAATAGAATGGAAGCTGTGAGCAGGATCACGGTAATTAATTTTGAATTTCGGCATTTTGACATTAAAATTCCTCCTGTGACAGAGCTTTTTCTATTATACGCGCATCTTAGGAATGTAAGGTTGATCAATAAAATAATATTTTCACCAAAAATAGAGAAGAGGAGGATCAAGAGTTTTATGACTGATATAAAAATCTGGATGAAAGATCTTACTGAAAAATTGCAGGGCGCTTTCGGGGAAAAGCTTGAGTTTGTGGGTCTTCAGGGAAGTTATGGCAGAGGAGAGGCTACGGAGAGCAGTGACATCGACGTTGTCGTGATTTTCAGGGAGCTTGTCATGGGCGATCTTGAAAAGTATAAGGATCTGATCGGCAAAATGCCGTACAGGGAAAAGATCTGCGGTTTTGTCTCCGGCAGGGGCGAGCTTATAAATTGGGATAAAGCTGACCTCTTCCAGTTTTACCATGATACGACCCCTTACTTTGGCAGCATCGACTATCTGCTCCCGCTTGTAAACAGGCCTGATGCCAAAAGGGCTGTCTTGGTGGGAGCCTGCAACATCTACCACATGTGCGTCCATAACTTCCTCCACGAATATGATGCCCAGATCCTGCGCTCGCTCTGCAAGACATCATTCTTTGTAATGATCGCAAAGCATTTTTACGAGACGGGTGATTTTATAAAGAAAAAATCTGATCTTATTTTTCTCCTGTCGGAAGAAGAGCAAGAACTTCTTGGGTCAATTTCCATTTTTGATCGGACTTCTCCGGATAAAGATCTATTCAGGGAACTGTCAGAAAAATTGCTTATGTGGTCAGGCGGACTTATCAATGCCTTTGGAGACTAGTTGGGGATGAATTTGATGCATGCGCAGATATTATAGAAAGAGACGAGGGGCATATGTCTTCCCCCTCGCCTCTTTCTCTCTTGCTAAGCCGTCCTTATGATGTTGGATAGCTGATCGTGTCAGGAGACTAATTGCTTACTTTTTCAAATGTCCCGAAAACCAGAGGTTTTTTGCCGCTTACCATAACTTTGCCTTTGGCGATCACAGTGTCGATGTCGATGCTGCTGTCAAGGAGACAGAGATCGGCATCCATGCCGGCCATGATCCTTCCCTTTGTCTTAAGTTTCAGGATCTTGGCAGGATTGCAGGTCAATGCCCTGATCGCCGTCTCCAGAGGAATATTCTCCCTGAAAACGCACTCTTTGATCGCTTTGATCAGGCAGCTTGACTTGCCTACTCCCAACCCCAAGTACTCCTTTTTCTCGTTGAAGATAGGAAGGCTGCCCTGACCGTCGGACGAAATCGTAAAATTATCCATACCGACTCTCTCATCCAGGAGTCTCTTAAGTCCTTTGCTGAAGCGGACCTCCCCGTCGGTTTTTTCCCAGAAGTCAGGATCATCGCTCCCGGTAAAATCGATGTAGCCCCCTTCCTTGGCATAGGCCACGCATTCTTCGAAGAGCTCCTGATTCCGGTTGATGTGGGTCGGCAAAAACTGTGCCAGCGGTATCTCGGTCTCCTTTACGGTCCTCTTGATCAGGTCGATCTTTCTTCTGCCGTCCCCCAGATGGACGTTGATTATGCCTGCTTTGCCAGAAAGCATTCCTCCGACACGCGCATCCGAGACGGCCCTGACGAACTCTTCAAAAGTGGGCTGAGAAGAGCGATGGTCTGATACCGCTATCTCTCCGATCCCTATGACCTTGTCGATGACCATTATGTCCTTCATGATCTCTCCGGTTATGGTTTTTACAGGGATCCTGTATGAGCCGGTGTATATGTATGTTGTGATGCCTTCCTCTTCCAGCCCTCTTGCCTTTGCAAGCAGGGAGACCATGTCCCTTGCGGTGCCGTCAGTTCCGAGGCAGCCGACTACGGTCGTTACGCCCGCTGTTGTGAAATCGGTGAGGACTGCTTCAGGTGTCCTGGTAGAAAAACCGCCCTCTCCGCCGCCTCCCTGAATATGGGAGTGCGAATCTATGAATCCCGGGATAAGCGCTTTCCCTCCGGCATCTATCTCTGAAACTTCCACCGGGCCATTGATGTTGAATGAGATATGTTCATCGACTGCAGCTATCTTGCTTCCGAGCAGCAGAACGTCCTTTTTGCCCAGATGCTCCGGGGCGTAAACTTCTGCGTTTCTGATTATCGTGATCATTTCGACACTCACCCCCGAGATCCTTTACATATTCCGATCATTGGAAATTGATGGCAATTGCGATGATTATCGCCACTGTACCCATAAGGAAGAAGAATCCCTGCATCTTGATCTGGAATTTTGCCCAGGTCGACCAGTCTATGCGCGCGACTCCGAGAACACCGATAAGGCTTGCGGATACAGGAGTAAATGCATCAACAAATCCCGCCCCCATCTGATAGGCAAGTACAGCTATCTGTCTTGAGACACCCACGACATCCGAAAGCGGTGCCATGATCGGCATTGTAAGTGCCGCCTGTCCCGAGTTTGATGTGACGACGAGGTTGAAAAGGCTCTGGAAGATGTACATGCACCAGGCTGTAACGAAAGCAGGGACTCCTTTTAGGAGATTTCCTATGCTGTAGAGTATGGTGTTCAGAGCTGAGGCCACAGTCGCATCTGCACCACCGAGGACGAGGAGTATGCCTTTTGCCATTCCTACGACCACCGCGGTCCCTGCAAGGTCGGCCACCCCGCCCTGGAAGGCGGATGCCATTTCATTTATTCCCATGTTGTTAAGTTTGAAGATTACTGCGGTTACGCCTGCGGCAAGTCCCATCACGAAGAACTGGGAAGCTATCTCGGGGATGTAGTATTCCTTTTGAGTGACCCCCCAGATTATCCAGATCAGCACTGCAAGCATTTCGAGGAGGATGAGCTTGTGCCCCAGAGTGAAGCGCATCTCCTCTTCCGTCGTGTTTTCTATCTTGTCTCTGAAATAACTGTCAGAATTGTAAACGACGGAGAGTTTTGGGTCCTTCCTTATTTTCTCCGCATATAGCATCATGTAGCCTGCGGAAAGCGCCGTCACTATGCACCAGAGTATGAGCCTGAACTTTGCTCCGGATAGTACAGGTATGTCAGCGATACCCTGCGCGATCGCCACGCTGAAGGGGCTCATCCAGGAAACGGCATTTCCTACCTGCGATGCCACAAACGTCACAGTTACAGCTACGATGGAGTCATAGCCAAGCGCTATGACAAAGGGGACCATGATCATGGCGAATGGAATAACTTCCTCTGACATGCCGAATGTAGCTCCGCCGAGCGAGAAAAGGAAGAAAAGAAGCGGCAGGGCCAGCCTCTCAAGGCCCTTTGTCTTTCTGATAAAAGCATAAATGCCGGCCTCTACAGCCCCGGTCTTCATAATGATGCCGAAAGCACCGCCAACCACAAGGATAAGCGCGACGATCCCGACAGCCGATCCATACTTGCTTCCGGTGACAAGTCCTTCAAATATGTAGTTAAGGAATCCGAATCCGTAAAAATCATCCGTGCCCCAAATTTTTGCAGTCTTGTGGAGCTTTTTGCTTGTGTCATAAATAGAAGTTCCATAAAGTTTGTAGAGTGCGTCGTCGTTAAGGCCAAGATCACTCAGGTCAGACCGGCTCCATTTTGCAGGATCGGTTGCGACAAACTCCTGAAGCGCTGCCTGATCGATGCCGGCCTCTTTTGCGGCATCTGCATTCTCTGCAAGCTTTTTCAGTTCTACCGAGAGATTTTCAGTGTTAAGGTTGTAGCTGTACCTGAAAGTCTCGGGCATCAGGACCGTACGCGTCTTTGTCTCCCCGCCCGCTCCCTTGTACTCGATATCATGGACGCTGAACCTTCCTGCCGGAACTATGAATGTCAGCATCCAGCAGAAAAGCACCACAAAAAAGATGATCGCATAGGTATGTGGAGTACGCATTTTTGTCAGTTCGTTGCTGCTTTTAAGCCCGCTGTCTTTTTTAAAAAACATCTTGATCCCTCCAATTAAATATCTCCCGCAGATGGTTGCAGGACAAAAAGAGACGTTCCTCAGCCGGACTGCCGCCAATTACCTGATATTGATCTTATGTTATCTTTACCTGGCGCAATATGCCTCCTTCGTAATGATATTGTATGGATCGGAGTAAAGGGTTACTCAATAAATTTTAAATAGTTAATACTCCCTAATAAAGGTTATTAAAGTAATAATTTTAAGATAGATGTTATAAATTTGCTGAATTGATAATATATTAATTCTAAAATTGATTATTATGTGAACAAGAATTAAAAGTTGTGTTGTCAAGAATGGTTGCGGATTTTTTTTGCTGTCCTATCATCACTGAATTATACTCCTGTTGTCATAAAACGACCCATATCTTTCCGAACCGGGTCAAATTTTTACAAAGAACTTGCTCTTTTTGTGTAAGCTCCGCCGGTCCAGCTCTTCCGCACACTGATATGAACCCTTTTATTCAGATCCATATTTACGTGAAAAATCATTAAGATAAAATATAGGGGTATGAGATCCTAAAAAATTTTTAGGTAGCCAATTGAGCAGGCGTCAGTACTGTAGTTATTGATGCAGGGGAGGATTTGATTTGGATCTGCCTGTCAAAAAAAAGGCCGTGCAGTTGATAGGTCTTTTCATCACAGCCTTTGCTGTATATTTCCTCCACAAGGAAATTTCTCAGTACAGCTACGCGGAGATAAGGGGAGCCGTCGCTGATATCCCTTACTGCAGGCTCCTTTTTGCCTTGTTATTTACCGTAGTTAACTATGCAATACTCACCCTCAATGACGGTCTGGCCCTGAAATATATAGGAAAAAAACTCCACTGGGCAAAGGTCGGGTTTGCCTCATTCGTCAGCAACGCCATTTCGTTCAATCTGGGGATGTCACTGCTGACAGGCGGTTCTACGAGATACGGCATATACAGCGCTTACGGGCTGAATGTTTCGGAAACGGCAAAAGTCCTGGGTTTCTGTGATCTCACGATAGGACTTGGATCTGCAGGAATACTGGGCGTGCTTTTACTTTCCGAACCTGCAGGCATGATCGCCCGGATACCTCTGCTGAAAGAATGGGGAAAGATCCCGGGATTCCTGCTCCTTTTATTTGTGTTTTTTGCGGCGTTTCTCAGCTGGTCAGGAAAAAGCATAAAAGTAAGGGGAGAAGAGATATCCCTGCCGCCTCTTAAATATTTCATAGCACAGATCATGATATCCGGAGCCGACTATTTTTGTGCATCGATGGTCCTCTTCTCACTCCTCCCGGGCAGCGACATCTCGATTTTCCACTACACCGGATGCTACGTAATTTCCGTGCTTCTTGGCGGGATGAGCCAGGTGCCCGGCGGGCTTGGAGTCCTGGATTCTACGCTTATGGTGACCCTCTCTCCGTGGTACTCCGGGACAGAGATGATAGGTGCGCTTCTGCTCTACAGAGTAGTCTATTATCTTTTTCCTCTTTGCCTTTCCGCCCTTTTGATGGGAGGACGCCAATTACATCCCTCAGGCAGGGATGTAAAAAGTGCTGCTCTGAGCTTTGGAAAAGGATTTATTGGGATCTACCCTCCGATATTGTCTCTCGGGGTATTCGCCTCCGGAGCAGTCCTGCTATTTTCAGGATCAACACCGGGACTGGCGCATCGCCTTGCCTTTCTCAATAAAGTTATACCGATAGACATTATCGAAATATCACACTTCCTGAGCAGCCTCGCAGGACTCATACTCCTATTTCTCGCGCAGGGCATAAGGAGAAGGCTTCGCATCGCATGGCAGCTCACAATTGCTCTGATGGCTGCGGGAATCGGCCTCTCTCTCTTAAAAGGCCTGGACTATGAAGAAGCTATGATACTAGTGATCATGGTGCTGCCTCTCATTGCGGGCCGGGAAAAGTTTGACAGGGATTCCAAGCTTCTTTCAGCAGGAATATCATTTGACTGGCTGTTGCCGGCGGCAGTTGTTCTGGCATCTTCGGCATGGCTTGGCTATTTTTCCTTCAGGCACTCGGAATACTCAAGCCTCAGCATACTTCAGTTTGCCCTTTCCGGAAAGGCACCCTGGTTTTTGAGGGGAACTGTGACGCTATCGATCGCTGCGCTGGTCCTTCCCCTATTGAAGCTTTTCAGGGTCAAGTCCGGTATCTCAATGGTACCTACATCAGCGGATATGGGAAATGCTCTTCAGATCGCAAGGTCATCCGAGGATGCTTCGGCATTCCTGGCGCTGACAGGAGACAAATCATTTTTCTTCAGCCGGACTGGCAGATCGATGATATGTTTTGCTGAAGAGGGTCCGTACTGGTTCGTGATGGGAGATCCCATGGGAGACCGGGAAGAATTCTCCGACCTGGTCTGGTCTTTCAAGGAGAGGGCTGAGGCCAGCGGAAGAAAAGCAGTTTATTACGAAGTCTCGGAGAGGGACCTCTCGCTATACGCAGAACAGGGACTTGCACCTGTAAAGATAGGGGAGAGCGCCAAGGTGCCCCTTGCGGATCTCTCCTTTGAAAAGGGATCAGAATGGCACGGACAGAGGCATACATTGAAAAAGCTTGCCAGGGATGGATCGACATTCCGTATCCTTTCCGACGAAGAAGTCAAAGCCGTTCTTCCGAGGCTCAAAGAGATCTCAGCACAGTGGCTCAAATCAAAGCAGGGACATGAAAAGGGATTTTCCCTGGGTTTTTTCAGCGAAGAGTACATTTGCAATTTTAAGATCGCTGTGGTTGAGCGCAACGGAGAAATTCAGGCATTCGCGAATGTATGGACGAGTGCGGACAAAAATGAGGTCTCGCCCGACATGATGAGATACATGGACAATGCTCCCTCGGACACGATGGAATTCCTCTTCCTGAATCTGATGCTGTGGGCAAAAGATGAGGGGTACGCATTTTTTGACCTCGGGATGGCTCCGCTTTCGGGAGTTACAGGAGGACCTCACGGTTCGCTTTGGGGCAGGACCGCGGAAATTTTATATGAGCACGGAAATGCATTTTATAACTTCCAGGGGTTAAGGCAATACAAAGAAAAATACAAACCTGTATGGGAGCCGAGATACGTGGCAGTCCCACATGAACTGTCCCTTCCTGCTGTCCTTGCCGCGGCTGCAGTGCTTATCTCTAAAGGTCCAAGGGGGATAAGGGTAAGGGCTTGATCCGTAAAATGAATATATTGAGCAGGTGATCTGAATCAGCAAATATGATCGGCTTTGGGAACATATAAAGAATGAGGGCAGGGATACCCTCATCCTTTCTTTTGAGGAAATCGGGAAAATTGCGGGAGTTCCGATCGATCACTCTTTCCTGAATTACAAAAAGGAACTGCCTGATCACGGTTATCAGGTAGGCAAAATTTCTTTAAAAAATCAGACTGTTACATTTATCAAAATTAAAAGCCCCGCAGCTGACAGCCGCTCTGAATAATTCAAAAACTTATGCAAAAATAAAATACCATTTTAAATTTGCATAAGTTTTTGTTTGCCAGTTTCACTCTGCGCGCGGAAACGCGGATCTGGCTGTTGCAAAACCCACTAGTAAGTTAAATATTTATATCCGCATAGTATGTTAATTTGATCAACTGTAATTTTTTATATGCCTTGTTGCCGCCAAAGATGATAATATTTGATATAAACTTAGGCATTAGATTGACTTAACTAAAAATTTATGCAAAAATAAAATACCATTTTATTTTTGCATAAGTTTTTATTGTTTGGAGGTCTGTTTATGTACATTTCAAGAACGATCGAAGATACGGTCCGCAACGTCAGCAGTACATATCCTGTCCTTTTGATCACAGGCCCCCGCCAGGTCGGGAAAACTACACTTCTTCGCCACCTGGCCGAAAAAGAGAGGAAATATGTCAGTCTCGATGACCCGAAAAACAGGCACCTCGCAGTAAGTGACCCGGCTCTTTTTTTTCAGCGCTTCACGCCTCCTCTTATCATTGACGAAATACAGTATGCACCGGAGCTTTTGCCATACATTAAAATGTACGCTGATGAGCATAAAGTAAACGGTGATTTCTGGCTTACCGGCTCACAGATGTTCCACATGATGCAGAACATAAGCGAGAGCCTTGCAGGCAGGGCAGGCATCCTCAATCTCTTCGGCCTTTCAAACAGCGAGTTGAACAACAATCACTTTGGCTGCTTCACGACAGATCCCGGGGAACTTCTTAAAAGGCTTCCGGCTGCAAAAAAAATGGATATTATGGAAACATTCAACATGATATTCCGGGGATCCTTCCCCCGCCTATATGAGAATCAACAAGTCAGGCGGGATACGTATTACGAATCCTATATCCGTACATATCTTGAACGGGACATAAGAGACCTTACCCAGGTCGCAGATGAAGGGGCTTTTTATAAGTTTCTCTGTGTAGCCGCTGCCAGGACCGCGACAACAGTTAACTACAATGCCATGGCATCAGAGTGCGGCATAACTGCACCTACAGCAAAACAATGGCTTTCCCTGCTTGTAACTTCCGGGCTGGTAGTTCTTATAGAGCCATATTTCAACAATTTGCTGAAGCGCGTAGTCAAATCTCCCCGTATGTATTTTATGGATACAGGGCTGTGCACATACCTCACGAAATGGAACGATGTCGAGGCTCTTGAAGCAGGAGCGATGAGCGGGGAGTTCTTTGAGACCTGGGTCGTCTCAGAGATATATAAAAGTTTCATCAATAATGGCAAAAGGCCACCCCTTTATTACTACAGAGACAGTAATAATAAAGAGATAGATCTGATACTTTATGAAAACAATACGCTCTTCCCTATCGAGATCAAAAAGAGCGCATTTCCGTCTAAGGCAACGAAAAACTTCAACGCACTGGATCCTGTAACGAAAGAGGAAGAAGTCAGCGGAGAAAGGCGCATAAGGACGAACATAGGCACAGGCGCAGTTGTATGTCTTTGCTCAGATCTTTTGCCTGTCAACAAAAAAAACTGGTACGTACCAGCCTGGCTGATCTGACTTTTTTGTTGCCAGTCATAGATTTTATGAAGGGAAATTATTATGTGTTGAACAATTAGATGTTGTTTTAGGACTAAACACTGCAAAATTTATTTTATAAAATCACAGGAAGGGCGTGAAAGAATGAGCGCACACGAAATCAAAATAGAACTTAAAGATTCCGAACCTCTTATCTGGAGAAGAGTTGTGATCCCGACAGAAATGACTTTTGAAAAACTGCACATCGCAATACAACTTGCAATGGGTTGGCAGGATTATCATCTTTATTCATTCGAAATACCGGATCTCAATCATAAGATAGTCTGCGATGAAGAAGGTTATTGCGACTTGCAGGTTTGGTGTAAAGAAAATCAAGGACAGATCGAACGGGGAGAGACCGACGGATATATAAAAAAAATTGCAAAAATGAAAGTAAAGAAGTCATGGAACACAGAAATCGATCCGTATTTAAAGAAGGTCAAAACATTCCAATATACCTATGATTTCGGTGATTCGTGGGAGCACAGTATTACTTTTGAGTCAATTTATGAAGATTGGAAAGTAAGCCATCCTATAGTAGTAGAAGGTAAAGGGGCGTGCCCCCCTGAAGATGTCGGCGGGATAGGGGGATATGAAAGATTTCTCAGCGCATTGAAAGATACTCATGACCCTGACCACAGAATGATGAAGGAATGGGGAGAAGGCCAGCTTTACCGGCCCTTTAGCCGTAAAGCGACAAATTACGCTATGATCTATGCTTTTAAACTTATTCATCAGGCGGACCTTTAAAGAATACAAACATCAGTACTATTTAACCGATGCAACATTGGATGGTTCGAACTTGTAAGGGATCCTTACAAGTTCGAGTCTAATATTCTTTCAGTGCTATACTCATGGTTCAAATGACCGTAAAGGAATGTTTGTTTTGCCACAGCCTATTGACATGCTTAAAAATATTTTCGGCTATGCTTCCTTCCGCCGCGGGCAGGAGGAGATCATTGACAACATCCTTAAGGGCAATGACGCACTGGCGATAATGCCGACAGGGGCAGGAAAGTCTCTCTGTTACCAGATCCCTGCCATTTCGAGCAAAGGAGTTTCCATAATCATATCTCCGCTTATCTCCCTTATGAAGGATCAGGTAGACGCCCTTCGACAGAGTGGGGTGCAGGCCGCTTCGATAAACAGTTCCATGACATGGGACGAAGTGGTCTCCATATTCCGCCTTGTGAGCAGCGGCAGGATAAAGCTGCTTTATATAGCTCCGGAACGTCTTGATAATAACGGCTTCATAGAATTTCTCCATTCACTGGATATTGCCCTGATAGTAGTTGACGAAGCACACTGTGTCTCCCAATGGGGACATGACTTCCGCCCGTCCTATCTCAACATAGCACCGGCTATAGCCTCGCTGCGGCAGCGCCCCGTTGTTGCCGCGTTTACCGCTACTGCCACGCCGGAAGTCAGGGAAGACATCATCCGCCAGCTTGAGCTTAGATCCCCATTTTCTGTTGTGACCGGTTTTGACCGGGAAAACCTCTTTTTTCAGGTGGAGCATCCGGCCGACAAGACGACGTATCTCCTTGACTATCTTAAAAAATTTCCCGATGTCTCCGGCATCGTCTACTGTTCTACGCGTAAGGAAGTTGAATCTGTGCGAGATAAGATCTGCCGGAGCGGCATAGGCGCCGTGCGTTACCATGCGGGCCTGGACAGCGAAGAACGGCTGCAGAGCCAGGAAGCTTTCATATATGACAAGGTCGGTATCATAGTTGCGACCAACGCATTCGGAATGGGCATCGACAAGTCCAATGTGCGCTATGTGATCCACTACAACATGCCGGCTACGATGGATGCCTATTACCAGGAGGCCGGCCGGGCAGGACGTGACGGTCTGCCGGCGGATTGTATACTGCTCTTCGGCGAGAAGGACATAATGACCGCGAGGTATTTTATATCGCAGAGCGAGGACTCAGGGACAAAAAAATCAGCATACCTGAAACTTCGAGGCATGGTCGACTACTGCCATACGACGGGATGTTTAAGATCATGGATATTGAATTACTTCGGTGAAGAGGACGCCCCGGAAAGCTGCAGCTCATGCGGAAGCTGCACATCACAGACGGACCTGGTCGACATCACAACGGAGGCAAAGAAGATAATATCCTCTGTCTACCGAATGGCTGAACATACGGGCGGACGAAAGTTCGGTAGCGCGATCCTTACGGATGTGCTGCGCGGTTCACAGAAGGCTCAGATAAGGTCACTTGGCTTTGACAAGATCTCAACTTGGGGGCTCATGAAAGGATACAAAGCCGAAGCCATACGGGGGATGATAAATTTTCTGACCGCGGAAGGATTTCTGCAGACTGAAGACGTAGAATTTCCCGTACTCTCTTTTACGGAGAGAACGACGCAGTTTCTGAAAAGCGAGACAAAACTCATGATGCGAAAACAGGAAGAAAGAGCCGAAAAGCCCCTATCTGTATCGAAGCGCAAACAAACATGGGCTGCAAATGAAGAGCTCTTTGATTTGCTCCGTTCACTGAGAAAGGAGCTGGCTGCAGCAGAAGGTGTGCCTCCCTATGTTGTCTTCTCCGACAGGACACTTTCCGCCATGTGTGAAACGATGCCGATGGACAGGGATAACTTTCTTGAAGTCCCGGGAGTGGGCAGTGTCAAACTGGAGAAGTATGGCGAAGCCTTTATTAAAGCTGTCAAAGAGTGGAAATCAAGCCCCAGATAAAAAACGGCCTAGTACGACACATGATGAGAATCCAGGTCTAATCCACCCTTAACTCTCCTCCTGTCGTCCTCAAATGCCTCCCCCTTGTTATCTGGTATGCCCCTGGTGTAACTACCAGCCGATTCGCGCAACTCGTAACTCGTTGGCTCTCTGGCCGTGAGCCGGGACCCAGGTTCTTACGATTGCTTGCCTATTGCTTGCCAACCGCTTGTCCTTCACAACTCTTCTTATCAGTAATCATAAATAACAGTCACACTGGCTTCGATCGTCAGTTCGCCTTCAGAAATCGGGGTAGGGGCAGCCTCGGCTGTCATCTTTGCCATATCCATGGCCCTGAAGTTCGGCTGGACGAAATGGGAGGAAGAGCCTTCTATTATGTTTGCAGGCTTTGAGATGGCGATCCCCGCAGCAGATGCAATAGTGTTTGCCTTTTCCTTTGCGTTCACAACAGCCTGCGAAAGGGCCTGAAGATAAAGCCTATCTCTCTCCTCGTCGGTGACTCCGAATGCTATCGAGCTGGACTGGTTGACCCCCTCTTTTACCGTCATGTCAAGGACATCGCTGACCTTCTTCAGAGCTTCCACAGTTACGCTTATGCTGTTTACTACGTTGTAGCCGGCCAGTGAGGCAACATTGTTTTTGTAGTCATAACGCGGGCTGATGTTGTAGTTGACCGTTTTTATCTTATCTTTCTTTATCCCCAGCGAAGCCAAAGTCTTATATACCCTGTCCATTTTTACGGCATTTTCGGCCTGTGCCGTTGCCGCATTTTTATTGAATGTGGTGACCCCGATACTGACGTATGCGATAGTGGGCGCCGCCGTTATGCTTGATGACCCCTGTACCGTTATCGTCTTACGTTCTTTCGCCTGCTCTGCGGAAGAGAGGGCAGGGCATGCACCGATCACCATTGCTCCGATCAAAGCAAAAATCATCATGGTTGATTTAAATGAAGTGGAATATATTTTCATAATATGGTCTCCTTTCACGGGACAAATTTTGATATAAACAGTTAAATCATATATCATTCATTGGATCAGGGATAGGATGAAAAGTAAAATATCGGGGGGATATTAAGATGCTTGAGGTCAAGAATGTCGGGCTAAAAATAAAAGGCGACAATGGCGAGATCCAGGTATTAAAAGACGTGAATTTCACCTTGGAAGATAAAAAGATCTATGTAATGACGGGCCCCAACGGCGGCGGAAAATCCGTAACGGCCAAGACGATCATGGGTATCCACCGGCCCACCAACGGGCGGATCTTGCTGGATGGCGTGGACATAACGGACAAGGAGCTCTACGAACGTGCCAGGATGGGCATCGGTTACGCATTTCAGCAGCCTGCCCGCTTTAAGGGCATCAAGGTGCGTGAACTTTTGGAAATAGCCGGAGGGAAAAATGCGTCAGCTGATACGTGCGATCATCTTTACGACGTGGGTCTGTGCGCTCAGGATTATCTGGACCGCGAGATCAATGCCAGCTTTTCCGGAGGAGAGGTCAAGCGGATAGAGATAGCAACGATCTTGGCCCGTGACCTGAAGCTCGCCATCTTTGACGAGCCTGAGGCGGGGATAGATCTTTGGAGCATGCAGAGGCTGACGGAAACTTTCGAAAAGATGAACAGGAAATATGATACAACTATCCTGATAATATCACACCAGGAACGGATCCTTAATTTGGCCGACGAGATCATCATGGTTGCCGAAGGGACTGTCAGCGAGATAACCAACCGTGAAAAGGTCCTTGGAGAGATCAGCCGGCTCGATTCGGATTGCAGGTGCAGGCAGAATTGCAGCAAGGGAGGGAAAGCAATTGCTGGATGCGATAGATAAAAAACTGTTGGCCGAGGTTGCGGATCTGCATGAGATGCCCCACGGAGCATTCAATATCCGTAAAAACGGACAGGGCGTCGAACGTAAAACGACCGCGAATATCGATATCATTACGAAAAAAGACAAGCCCGGCATAGATGTCATCATAAAGCCCGGCACTAAAGGAGAGAGCGTACATATCCCCGTTATCCTCTCTGAAGGGATGGAGGATATGGTTTACAACACATTCGAGGTGGGAGAGGGCTCGGACGTGCTCCTTGTGGCGGGCTGCGGGATCCACAATCCGGGCACACAAAAGGCTCAGCACGACGGGATCCATGAATTCTTTGTGCGCAAGGATGCCCGCATGAAGTATGTAGAAAAGCACTACGGCGAGGGGGACGGCAGCGGCGTACGGATATTAAACCCCAAAACCATTATAGAGATAGAAGAAAATGCAACCGCTGAACTTGAAATGGTACAGATCAAGGGGATAGACAGCGCGTTGAGAGAGACAGAAGTGCGCTTGCATAAGAACGCCCGTTTGATCGTTACGGAAAGGCTGCTTACATATCTGAACCAGACTGCAGAATCCAACATCACAGTGAATTTGATCGGCGAAGATGCCTCCGCTCAGATCATATCCAGGTCAGTGGCGCAGAATGGGTCCAAGCAGGTTTTTCATCTGAGTATGCGCGGTTATGCCAGATGCCGTGGTCATATCCAGTGTGATTCCATCATTATGGATCAGGCACAGGTCTCGTCTGTTCCCGAGATATCAGCCTTCCATTCCGATGCTCAATTGATCCATGAGGCAGCTATCGGCAAGATAGAATCTGAGCAATTGACAAAACTGATGTCGCTTGGGATGACGGAGAAAGAGGCAGAGGAAACTATCCTTCATGGTTTCTTAAAATAAACGGTTGAAATATTGCGGGTACGTTTCCGCATGCATGCTATGAATGAGCAGATCACACAACCGTTTCAATTTTCCTTGGCAAGCCTCTCAACAACGAAGACGTCGGCCGGGCAGAATTCGTATTCTCCAAGCATGTCGGGTGATACCCATTTTATGGAGTCATGGACATTAGGAGTAGGGACTCCCTTTTTCAGTGATGCGCTGAAGAACATGAACTCTATTTCCCGTTCCGGATATGA
>Ga0208694_1002792_pt1 | contig 17735 bp, 14 predicted proteins | sample AD_UKC078_MetaG_FD_184442 | JGI IMG/M metagenome (GOLD analysis project Ga0208694, IMG submission 184442) | Active sludge microbial communities of municipal wastewater-treating anaerobic digesters from USA - AD_UKC078_MetaG (SPAdes) (version 2) | ecosystem: Engineered > Bioreactor > Anaerobic >...
GTCAAATACCATATCGTATATACAAACGAAATCGTCGTCGCCAAGATAAGAGGTGTCTATAGATGACGCCGATTTTGTATCCCATATATTATAATAATCCTGATCATTATAACAATTAATACTACCAGATATCCCCAATTCTCCATCATCTCCCCATTTACTTATTATTATTCTATCTAAATAATAACAAAATGATTGAATATTATCTCTCGAAAAAGAATTTTGAGAGCCTATTTTAAATAAACTTAATAAATTATTAGCTATTGTAACTATATATAAATAATATTCAGAATCAGAAATAAAGTAATCTTCTGGATGATAAGGAGCTATAGACATTAATGAGAATAAGGTATTAATTACTTTGTCATATCGAATCTTCATAATTTTATTTATAGATACATTCTCATAACTATATATATTTGAAATGTTATTAATATCTATATTTTTTAGAACATAATTCCTCAAAATATTCTTTGTATTATCATACTCATTTGCAAGAATATAAAAGTAATTATCATCATGAGTAATAGAAGTAATATTATAATCATAAGTTACATCTAAAGATATATTATAAGCGTTTTCTAAGGTTAAATTATTAGAATTAAATTGAAATACTTTTTTATCTGAAGCTAAATACAATTTATTATCTTTAAAATCGATCCCTACATTATTACAACTATCTACATATTTTGACAAATCAGTTTTACTTATCAGATCAGCGCCCGCTTTTTCCGGGTCATAGCTAAAATCTATTCTTCGCTCAGTACCTTTAAAACAATCCATTGATAAAGATATTAGAATTACAATAATTATTAAAGTTACAAATAATATTTTTTTCATTATAACAAAATCAAAAATAAATTTAATTTTTTTTTCGGTCGATAATAATTCTTTAATCTATTTTACTACTTAAATCTAATTTAACAAGAAAAACATCTTGAATGTCTTCTCCAAACCAACTTTTTTATTTTTTCTCTTCAATAAACTCTTTTTCATCCCAAACATAAGTTTTTATTTCATCTTCATAATTTTTTATATATCCGGAACCAACTAATATCTCTCTCGCATCTTTTAATTGTTCAAAAGATAAATTTGGTTTTAGTTGATAAGAAAAATATAGACTATTTTTATTTCTATCATATAAATCATTAACTATTTCCACATCTTTTTTAGTCTTAATATTATAAAATTTACAACCAAAATTATCATCACAATAAATATATTTATTAAATATTTTTTTATCATCTTCATTTAATTCATTTAATGAAAAATATTCTCTAAAACTTAAAATGTTTTCTTTTATATTTTTATCATTTATCTTTGGTTCAACTAAATAATAATATTTTTTAAATTTTTCTTGATTTTCAATAGTTAGTTTTTCTAATATTTTATCAAAATCATTTTTATTAATTCTAGTTACTTTATATTGCGTATATATCCTTATTTTTTTTACTTTTCCATCATCTTTTACAAACTCTAATACATTACCATCCTCATACTCAAATATCCTGTCAATCCTGTCTCTGTCATATTTGAATAGATAGTTGTAACGGGGTCCCAACCCTCCCCCTTGTTCAAAAGCTAAACTTTCTGTATCAGTTTTTATAATCAGAGTATTAACGCCATCCCACATTTTTATTTCCTTTATCTTAAAAGGATATAAAAGTTTTAAATCAAAATTTGATTCGTCGATAAAATAGTTTAGTTCTAAATCTATCTTCTTATCGGGATATTTAATAACTAATATTGGAGTCATATAATTATAAATAAAATTTTTCTCACTTCCATTATTTAAAGCATCTTTATAAGATGAAGTACCATACATATAAATAAAATCTCTTCTTCTGTATTCTACATAAACAACCCTATCGTCATATTTGATAAAAGGACAGGCGATAAAGTCGCCATAAACCCATCCCTTCAATCCTTCATCAGTTCTAATATAAACCCAAAAATTTTTTAAATTCTTTTTATAATTTATATCTTTCATTCTCAGTAAATCTTCATTATTTATAAATTCAAAAACAGCTTTGACTCTTTTATATTTTTCGTTCCACTCTCCTGTTACTATATCTCCATAGCTCAATCGACCTAATATTTTTGCTTCAATATTCGGCTCTTCCCGTATTCTCAGCCCCTCGCCGATTATTAGTATCTTCTCGTTGTAAAATTCCATCCATCCGTCGTCTGATTTTATTGGAGAAGAATACATATTTTGAAATGAACTTATAATAAATATTATTATAAATAGTATCTCTTTCCTACTCATTCGGAATCGCATCAAGCGTCCCTCCTTTGATTAATTTTAAATCAATATATCCTTCCGATGATGGGGAATAAGCTCCAATCAACAAATATCCTTTAGTATAAACGGCGTCTTTTATTTGAAAATTAAAAGATAAATCAACGTCGCTATCGTCAGAATAGTATAAAATTTTATAAGATTTTTCCGCTTCATTATATCCGGCGATTATTAAAAAACTGTCCGTTACCATATTCTCAGACTTGGCTCGAAATATATCAAGATTACCAAATGTCCGATAAATTGTCTGCCCTCCAAATGAAATGTTTTCTTTATAAAGTTTATCATTAATATAAATATCGCAGGTTCCCGACGTTGATACATCGTAAGAGTGAATAATCAAAGTATATATTTTATGATACTTATTGTCTGACAAGTATTTATAATTATTTATTTTCCCATCCGATAAAAGCCGAATATTTTCATTCCGGTTATCAAATCCTAAGTGAAAAGGAACTCCCGTTAATTCAAAATCAGACGAATAATCCGGTTCTTTAAAATTATCGCCCGACAAATCCATATCATATAGAGTTCTTTTATTAATATAATTTAAATTTTTAATAGTTAAAGTATATGAAAGTAATATTTTATTATCAAAAACCGCAATAATATTATAATACCTATCGTTTAAATATGAGTTATATTCCGGATATAAATCTGCTATACTAAAAACAATTTCATTTATTTTTATCATGTTTTCCTTATTATATATATTAATAATATTGTTATGTAAAATATAAAATTTACTATCGTATTCTGTAAATTGAATATTTTTATATTTGCTTTCAGTTATAATAGCAGAGATATCATAACTGTCGATTATCTCTGCGCCTGCTTTTTGCGGATCGTAAGGTTTTATAGTAGGGGAAGATCCGACGGTTCAATAACGCAACTACAAATTAATGAGAACGCGATACAATATAATAAAATAAAAGTAATGTATTCTTTATAACCCATTTATTTTTCCTTTTTTTTAAAATTTACAAGGAGACCGCTCTCTTTAAAATCATCCGGATTATAACCGTTCCATTCAAAAAAAAGGAGACTCGTCGTAAATTCTAATGCCATTTTTTAAACTGACGTATAGTTGAAAATGAATTATTAATCCAAATAAAATTACCGTCAAAAAGAACTATATCTTGAATATCTGTAAATTTTCTCGTAAATTCTATTTCATTTATCATTTTTAAATCTATGAGACTATACTCGTATATTTTGTAATATTTAATATAATTATCAAAATATAAGTAATATCCGTTGTATGTATAAAACCATAAACTATCATAAAACACATTAAATCTTGGGAAAGTAATTTCAGAATATTCATTTTCATAGTAGAAATTATTTATTATACCATCAACATATTCGACAAGATGAAACGAATCGTCGGTAATCTCATATTTAAATTTTAATATCTTTATAATACGTTTTCCATCAATAACTACAGTCTGAGCTCCAACGAATGAATCATCTTTCTCATAATATTTAACTCCTCTAATTAATGATATATCTGAAGATAAATCTACTAACGAATAAATTTTTACCGTATCAAAATTAGATGTTTCAATAAATTTAAAACTGTAATTTACATCTTTAAAACATTTTACTGTTATAAGATATTTATCTTGGTATCGCGTCATGTCCATAATTGAGCAATTTGTTAAATCGCTATTATCACTAAAAATCGTATATTTATCTATACAATTGGAATTGCCATCTAAAGATAATTTTTCGCCATATTTTCTTATGTAATTTTGATCATCGTAGAAAAAAATATAATCAATTTCCGACATTAAATAGTATTCTTCAATTCCTACTGTAGTAGGAAACTCTTTATAGCCGACAATATATTCATCGGATGGTACAATTTCGGGACCTTTCTCAACCAGACACTCAAAATTTAAAGAGAAAATTATAGTAACAGTTATTAGTAAATAAGAAGTTTTTTTCATATTATTTACTCATACTCAAATCTTCAAAATATATCGAATCCGGCGGCATATCAGATAAAAATTTACTATATGGATAAGTTTCCCATTCAATACCGTTACTTAAATCGTCGTTTTTTGCAAAATTTAAATCATATGGAACTTCGCCTATTCTTGTCATGATAGACGCCATCATGTGATACGCTCCAACCGGATTAAAATTAAGATACTTTCTGTGATTTCTCATCATTCCATCTTCGGATGGTCTGTATATATAGCTATCTGCCATATATCCGCCCCCCTGTTTAATGTCTATTTTTAGAAAATCCGATTTGACCTTATCGTATCCCATATCAAAAAAACTTTTCCATTTTACTACTTCCCTATCAATCCTACTGTCTATGTCAAGATTTCTAGATACCTTTTGGATATATTCTCTCGAATAAAAATACTCCAATACAGATTCAATTATAAAATTATTATTTTGAGTATATTCGTCGTCTAACTCTGCGATTCCATGCCCAAGCTCATGGGGTAAAATTAACGACATAATATTCTTAAAATCAGAGTCTAAATCCCATCCATCAGATATTAATTCCGGTATCGCTTTCATAATAACAAAGTTAATCGGTTGTTTATTTCTTTCTCTGCTATAAGGAAATAGAAAATCGCAGACAGCTTCTCTATTTGAAGTTACATATAGATGAGTAACCCCTTTATTTAGAAAGATAACTATCGCATCGATATTATTTTCTGACAATTTATATGGCGATAGTTTACTATAGTTCGCGGTTTGTAATATTTTTTGAATCCTAAGAAAATTTGGTCTTGTGGTTCCAGCAAATAATGCCGTTTGCAATATAGTCTCGCTCGGATAATTATTACCGATGGATACAGTATCAAATCTAAACACATTAATAATATCAAGAGTGTTGTCGCAATATCTAAAGACGTTGCTCCGAAAAAAATCACCTTTTTTACCGCTAATAGAGTTTGTTCTATTAAAAGATTCAACTAATGATTGTTCAACAAGTTTCTTATATAAATCCATCTGATCTTCTCTATATCCATCGACCATGGTTACAATATTTAAACTATTTTTAGGATCTTTTCTATTGTACTTTATGGGCTCAACATTTACATTATAATTAAACTTATTTGAAACTATAGTATCGTTCATACTGTTTATTATACCATCTATTTTTAAATTTACAACCGAGGTATTATCTGCATTAATATTAAGTTTTAAATTATGTCTTTCCTTGTTATTCAATGAAAAATGTTTGTTATTATATTTCTTAATTAATGTGTTCGCAGAATTAAAGACTATTGTATCAACGCTAAGATCGCTTGTATTATCAGTTAGTGATTTTAATGTAAAAAAATTTAGAGAATTAAAGTTTTCAAGATAAGGTCTATTAGACGCGTCATATTCTATATTATATTTTTTAAAATATGGACTAACAGCCTCATTTTGTTTTTCTAATCTCATATTGAGACATAGAGAATCTATACCTTCAATATTTCTTAAATTTGTCCAATCTCCGCCAAAATTTATATTATAACTAATCATCATTTCTTTATCTTCTAATTCATAATAAATAAAATTATTATTTATATTTGAAAATAGTGATATGAAAAACATCCATAGTTGAAATATCTCTAATAAACCGCAACTACTAAGTAAGATTATGATTAATGGCAAAAATTTATAACTCTTTTTCATTATTTATTCCTCCTATCTGATTAAATTTACAGAATCCATGAACATAGCTCCAGTTTTATTTGTAGTATCAAGACCACATGAAGAATCTAGAACAAAAACTTCTATCCTTACAACATCTCCGGGTTTTATAGGTAAATCAGTAAAATCGATTGGATTATATGGATTTTTAACTATAAATTTATCAGAATATATCTGAATATTTGTACTATTAGTCCATTTTGAAAATATTATATCCCAATTTGTATTACCATCATTATCATAAGCAATATCTTCTTCCTCGTATTGATCTTTTATTAAAACAATTACAAAATAACCATTCTCAGCCCCGGGATAAGCATCCCAACTTATAATCGGATTGTTAGAAGACCAATCATTCGGAGTCACTTTCAAATTTAATCTTTTTGGGAATGAAATATTTATTTCTTTATTCTGATCTTTTGTTACGCTTACTTCAATATTATCCTGCCATGGATTCTCTGTTATTTCGCTAAAGTTAGCTCCTGTTACAACCGGTACTAATTTTTTACCAGATAAACCTAAATCAATATTTTCTTTACTGTTTTCATCAAAAAGATATGCTGTTATAAAATATTTAATTGGACTTAAATCTAAGAAATTAGAACTTTCAATATTAATAAATACTTCACTTTTATTTCCATTAAATGTTCCATATTCAAAAAGCGACGTTGCGCTATTATTTTTAGGAACTATCTCTACAATAACTTTTTTCCCATTTTTACTATTATCAGGATAGAAGACATTAACTTTTAATTTTGTATATGAATAGTTTTTACTAAAATTATAATTATCAACTTTATAAAATATTAGTTGGTTATCCGGCCCCCCATCAATGGAGACTAACATATCGGGCGTCCATTGCTTAATAGGAATTTCAATAGAATCAGGGGCATTGCCATTTAATTCCTTAATATTTTTCCTTTCGGAGTAGATAACATTACCAAACCAATCTTTTATTTCAATATCGATTTTTAAATTCTTGAATATTAATTTTTTTGAAGAAGAATTATATATATAATCGCCAAAAAGTTCTTTATCGGGATATAAAGACATCTTAGATGAAAAAGTGTTGTTGTCATATAGACAAAAAACAATATCATTTCCTCCAAGTTCTCCATTGAAATACCCCAGTATCTCTCTATTCTCGATATCCGATATTTTTATTACCGGTTTCATTATATATCCCTGTCCTTTATTATAAATAACCGACTTTTCAGGGATAAAATCGAGATCAAGCCGAAAAAACTTTCCTCTTATACTAAAATTACCGTCAAGTTTAACGCCGGATTGCTCTCCGCTCGGTATTTTTATATCGTAACTAACGCCGTCTACAACAATTGTCGCATTATTTTTGATAACGAGCCGTAACTGTTCGTAATCTCCCGACGGAACGGATACGTCGGATAAAACGACGGGATTATTTTTACTTATTTCGAGTATATTCATCTCTTTTTCTTCGGTTATAGGGCAATTTATAATTTCTCCGGTTCCGGCTTTGACAATATCTACCTTAACGACGGTAATATTTAATTCGGTTACCGTTTTCCCCGAACTTTTAAACGGTTCATCGTGAATTCTGACTTGAAACTGCGTCGTTCCGTTATTATCGTTTAAAATCCGGTAGTTTGAACATGTAATTAGCGCTAAAACTGCCAAAACGGCTGCAATAGCTGTAAAAATTGATAATACTGAAAATAATTTAAATTTCTTCATATAAACTCCATAATTATCCTGATAATATCACAATTATACGACTAATAACCGCATTGTCAATTATATTTCTTATTTTTAACGCGCCGCGGTGCCGGTGTTTTGGGAAAAATGACACATATGATACCAAAAATAAAACGACGCATATGGCGTCCAATTTCCATCGAGGAGCGGCGCGACGGCTATGAGACCCATATGTGTCAAATTTTACATTAACATCATATGCGGCTTTGGTTTGACACATATGTAACAAATATTTTTTATTCCCCAAAAAACCGGCGGGATACCCGAAAATAATTTAAATTTCTTCATAGTAAACTCTGTAATTATTCTAACAAAAAATGAATTTTTGTCAAAAGATATATTTAAATTTTGAATTTTCCCTACAAAATGATATAAGGGACTTTATGAACGTAGCGGAATTAAAACAGAGGATTTCTAAAAACCGGATCGAGCATATCTATCTATTTTCCGGACCTGAAATCGGCGAAAAAAAAGAGATAATAGAACTGCTGGAAAACAGAATTTTTAACGGCGACGAACCGGTCGTTTACAATTTTTATATAAACGGCGATCTTGCAACCAACGAACTTATCGACGCTATCGAGGGGGAGCTCCTTTTTTCGGACTCGAAGATCGTATATCTCAAGAATATAGAAGAGATTAATCAAAAGATCATTAAAATTATTGAGAATTTTATTATCCCTTCGCGATTGAGCAAGGCTCTATACGATCAAATCGTCGAATCGTTTAAAAACGATAAAGAGTCGGCCGGTATTCTGAATAATTGTTATCAATTCGACGATGCGCTTGGAACTTACGCTATCAAAGATATTAAGGAGAGCGACAAAAAGCGTCTGATCGGGATATTAAACAGACTGAAATTTTCGGTCGCCAAAGAAAATACATATATCGTAATGCTAAACGAAACTAACGATAAAATTCCTGCCGGACTGTTAAATTTGTTAAATCAGGATCAGCATGTAATTTTCTGGGAGATGTTTGACAATCAAAAGCCCGCGTGGATCAGGGGGGAGTTTAGGAAATATAATCTTTTGATCGACGACGACGCAATTAATTTTATCATAGATACGGTTGAGAACAACAAGTACGATTTTGAAAGAGCGATCGAAAAGATTTTTATTTATTACAGCAATCTGGAATCAAAAAATAATATCGTAGATAAAACGGTTATCGAAAATTATCTGTATTACTCCAAAGAGGAGAGCCCGTTCTCGTTATACTCCGCGCTCCTTGCCAAAAATTGCGAAAAGGCGCTTAGTATATTAAATAAAATATTTTTGACGGACGAGGACGGAATCGTCGGCGGCTTGATGTGGTCGCATAGACGTTTCCTGAAAATTTTGCATCTGGTCGAAAATGAAAAAAAATCTCCGGACGCGGCGCTTGATAAAATGTTTATAAAATCCAAAAAGATTCGCGAAGAGTTGGAAAAGGGGATCAAAAATTACAACTTTCTCAAAGCGTCTCTGATGTCGAACGATCTATCCGAGCTTGAATACTATCAAAGAGCGTTGCCTTCGGACTTAAAATTGATTAAATTTCAAGAGTTTATCGTCAGATCTATTTATGGAGATAGTCGTAAATCTTTTTTGCAAGGGAAGAACCAATTTCTTTTATACTAGCGATCTCTTCAACCTCGGCGGCTTTGATTCTTTTTAGCGATTTAAATTTTTTAAGAAGAGCGGTAGATTTTTTATCCCCCACCCCTTTAATTTTCAACAATTCCGTCGCCAAAGCGCTTTTCCTATACCTTCCGCTTAGTCTCGTATTGCTAAATCTGTGAGCTTCGTCCCGCGCAAGTTGTATGATTTTTAGCGCTTTTGAGTCCCTTGGAAGTATCAGGGACTTTCCGGTATTTGGGAAGAATATCTCTTCGTTCTTTTTAGCAAGCCCGATTAGAGGAATTTGTATATCGAGAATGTCCAACGCCGTTTTTGCCGATTTTACCTGCCCTTTGCCCCCGTCGACTACTATCAGATCGGGCAGAGGCAGACCTTCGTTTTTCAATCTCTGGTATCTTCGCCCCACTACTTCGATCATCATGGCGTAGTCGTCGGGATACCCCTCCCCTTCGACGTTAAATTGCCTGTAACCGCTCTTATTTGGTTTGCCGTCGACTAAGCTTACCAACGAGGCGGTGTTGAATTTTCCATTTAACGTCGCGATATCAAAACACTCTATCGTTCTGGGAAGTTTGTTTAATTTTAGCGCTTTTTGAACCTCCCTGAGTATATGAATTTTATCAATTTTGTACTGTTTTTCTTGAAACAGAATCTCCGCGTTTTTGATCGATAATCGAGTTAAATTTTTGTCGGCAAGAGTAGAAGGGACAAGTATTGATACGGATTTGTTAAATTTCTTTAAAAGAGCTTCGTAAAGCGGTTTTACCTCTTCTATTTCAGTTTGAATGAATATTTTTTCAGGCAATTCGGCTATATTCAAGTAATACGATTTTAAAAAATCTTCGAGAACTACGGTAAAATCCATAACGTTTGATACGATAAAATTCTCTTTACCGATAATTTTACCTTCTCTCTGTTTGATTACTGAAAAAGCGGCGGCGTTGAAATCCGTATAATAGCCCACATAATCGTTGTTATCCGGGTTTGAAAGCTCTACAAGCTGTTTTTCTTCAATATTCTCAAGTATTATTATTTTATCGCGAATTTCCGCCGCTTTTTCATAATTAAATTTTGCCGAATTCTCTTCCATTTCTCTGCGTAGAGCCGAAACCGCGCCGGATATGTCCCCCTTTAAGATGTCGCGCGCCAAGCGGATATTATCGTTATACTCCTCTTCCGTTATCTTCGACGCGCACGGCGCGAGGCATCTTTTTATATGATAGTTCAGACAGGGGACGGCGCGGCTGCCGGAAGAGAGTTTTCTTGAGCACAGCCTAAGTTTTAGATTTTTCTTAAAAAAGTCCATTAATATAGATATTTTGTTATTATCTACAAAAGGACCGTAATATTCGTCGTTTCTATTGTTTTTTTCTCTACATTTTAATATTCTTGGATATTTTTCTTTTACTATCTTGATCATCGGATACGATTTGGAGTCTTTTAGCCGAATGTTATATCTCGGCATATTCTCTTTGATGAGGTTGTTTTCTAGAATCAAAGCCTCCGCCTCGCCGTTTGTTACGAAATATTCGATATCTGATATTTTTTTTTGCAGCGCGCCGGTTTTGGCGTCTTTTACTCCGAGGAAATACGACCGAACTCTTTTAAATAAGTTTTTCGCTTTACCGACGTAAATTATTTTCCCGCCGGCGTCTTTAAATAGGTATACCCCGGGATATTGGGGGAGGCGATCTAATATGCTTTTAAATTTATCCATGACTATTTTTATATAAATTTTAATTTATATTCTACTTATTTTTACTTATTTTTACGCCGCTTCGAAAATAATATTTTATAATAAAATAACAAATACTTGACATTTAAAATTTGTTTTGATATTATCAATACAAAATATTGAGATACCGACTTATCTTTTATTCTAGGTAAGTTTTATAATTTTAGGAGAAAAAATGGGCGTCAAAAATTCGACTATAAAGAGAGAGAGACAGAACGTTGAGAGAAGAGCGCGAAACAGAGCTATTAAATCCAAAGTTCATACCGCTTTTTTGAATCTTAGCAAAGCTATCGGTAATAAAGACAGAGAAGACGTAGAGGCGCGATTAAGAATATACATGAGCGAGGTCGATAAAGCCGTTAAGAGAAACGCGCTTCACAAAAATAACGGGGCTCGAAAAAAATCAAGAATCGTAAAAAGAATTAAAACAGTTTTTAATGAAAACGCTTAACGTTGATTTTGGCGGCGCGTTTGCCGCGGCCGTCAAGCGTTAAATTTATTTGCATAGGAAATATGTAATTATGACAAAATTAGAGATAGCGTATTTGATACAGGAAAATATCCTAAAAACGAGGCTTGATCTAAAAAAGAAGGACTTATCTAACAAAATTATTCTATCGGTGTTGGATAATTTTTTTGAGGTCGTAAAGACGACTCTTGCAAAAGGCGAACATATAGAGCTGAGGGGATTCGGCACTTTTGAAACGCGCGTTAGGAAACAGAAACGAAAAATAAATCCCAAAACTAAAGAATTTGTTAACGTCGAAGAACATTTAGTTCCGATTTTCAGACCGGGAAAGGATTTGAAAAAGATTGTTAACGATAGCTACAAAAAAAATAATTAAATAGCAAATATTTTATTTCTTTATTGAAAATTAAAAAAAAATGTTGTTTAATAATAGATATAAGTAAAAATCAAAAAATATAAAGATTGTGTTGCGGCGCGTTTATTCGTTGATTGCGATTATTTATTTTTAAAAAGGAACGCATTATGAAATTAATGGGAAAAATTTTAATAGTCGACGACGACAAGGTAACTCTTGATTTCTTCGACATTATGCTAACTAAACTTGATTACGAAGTAATTAAGGCTAAAGACGGCATAGAAGCTCTTGAAAAAGTTAAAATTCACAATCCCGATCTTATGCTGCTCGACAACCTCTTGCCGAAAATGACGGGGTTTGAAGTAACGCAAATCATAAAGAAAGATAAGTCGTTCAGCGATTTTAAAGACCTTCCTATAATAATGTTTTCCGCTCTCGACGATCCCGAAGATAAGGTGCTTGGGTTGGAGATGGGGATAGAAGATTACATTACTAAACCGTTTAATTTTAGCGAGGTGCTCGCGCGCATAAGGAACGTTATCAGGCATAAAGAACTAGTTAAACAACTGTTAAAAAGAGAGAGACGTCTCGCCGTTCTCGAATCTCTTAATACTAACTTGATCGCGTTCACAAGGCATATCAAAGAGCCGTTAGCCGCTCTTAACGACGAGGCGTCAAAACTTGACATTAATAACAAAGAAGATCTAAGCGCTTTCGTTTTAAAATTTAAAGACGACTATAACAGTATGATGGCTATGCAGGATGGAATTGAAGAGCAGATAAGGGATATTGAAAATAAAAAAAATAAGTTAAAAGAAGACGAGTTATCTCTGGAAGAGCTTGAAAAAAAAATATCTAAATATTTAAAAAACATTTCTAAAGATGAACGATAACTTTTACCTTTGATATTAGGAATTACCGATCTATGGCGAACATGCTTGAAAATTATTACAACAACAAAAAGATAAAGACGATTTTGGGTAAAAACAGCGTATTCAACGGCAAATTAAACTTTAAAGATTCGCTTAAAATAAACGGCTCTTTTATAGGCGAAATTAATGCCGAAGGATTGCTCGTTATAGGAGAGGGCGCAATTATACAGGCAAACATTTCCGCCGGTTCGGTAGTCGTTTCCGGAACTATCAAGGGGGACGTTACCGCTTTAGAGAAAGTCGAGATGCTTCCCACCGGCAGAGTTTATGGAAATATAAAAGCCAGAAAGGTAAAAATATCCGACGGCGTAGTTTTTAACGGCAGATGCGAGATAATAAGAAATTAATTTACATTATGATAAAAAATTTAATAATCAATATCTATTGATATGGGAGTTCTAACTTTGGAAAATCAAGAAAACGAAATTAATAACGCTATGGAGAAAAACGAAGAAAATCAAGGCGCTAACGCTCAAATCAACGGCTCAGGATCTTTATTTGACGATAAAACTGAGAACGGCAATCAATCAAACATTGAAAGCGAAAATTCGGCAAATAACGGCGATTCTGCCGACGGCGTAAAAACGACCGGCGGTAAGAGAGCTAAAAAACTTGTCGTAGTCGAATCAAAAGCTCAGACGAAACGAGGCAGAATTAGCAGAGAAGGATACGCCGTTAGAAAAAATGGAAATTCCGATAAAAATGCGGAAAAAATCATAACCGATCCCAACGCGCCCAGATTAAATATCAACGATCTTACAAATATGTCCATACAAAAGCTGAAAGAAGAAGCTGAAAACATGAAAATTAATCTTGAAAATCTCAATACGATGAAAAAACAGGATCTTATATTCGCTATATTAAAAAATCATACCGATAACATCGGGGCGATTTACGCGTCGGGGGTGCTTGATATATTATCGGACGGATACGGATTCTTAAGATCCGTCAACTACAATTACCTCTCCGGCCCGGACGATATATATATATCGCCGAGCCAAATACGGCTTTTTGGATTAAAATCCGGCGACACCGTCAGCGGTCAGATAAGACCCCCAAAAGAGGGCGAAAAATATTTCGCGCTACTGAGAGTCGAAAGCGTCAACTGGGAATCGCCGGAAACGGCCGCTAATAGAATTTTATTCGACAACCTCACGCCGCTTCACCCCGATGAAAAATTTAATTTATCAAATTCTGAGCAGTCCCGTAATCTTATTACAAGAATTATAGATCTTTTTGTGCCGCTTGGAAAAGGACAGAGAACGTTGATCGTTTCTCCTCCGAGGGCGGGAAAGACGACGATTCTGCAAACTATCGCTAACGCTATATCGATAAATCATCCCGAAGTGTATATGATTATACTTCTTATAGACGAACGCCCGGAAGAGGTAACGGAGATGCAGAGAAGCGTAAAGGGCGAAGTCGTCAGCTCGACTTTTGACGAACCGTCTACGCGGCACGTCCAGGTAGCCGAGATGGTTATCGAAAAGGCGAAACGTCTTGTAGAACACAAAAAAGACGTCGTTATACTTCTCGACTCTATAACGAGACTCGCCAGAGCGTATAATCAGGTTGTGCCGACTTCGGGTAAGATACTATCGGGCGGCGTCGATTCAAACGCTCTCCACAAACCGAAAAGATTTTTCGGCGCGGCGCGAAATATCGAAGAAGGCGGCAGTTTGACTATAATCGCCACCGGCTTGATCGAGACCGGGTCAAAGATGGACGAAGTAATATTTGAGGAATTCAAAGGCACCGGCAATATGGAGATATATTTGGACAGACGCCTCGCCGATAAGAGAGTTTTTCCCGCGATTAATGTTAAAAAATCGGGCACTAGAAAAGAAGAGTTGCTTTTATCAGAATTTGAGCTACAAAAGCTTTGGATTTTAAGAAAAGTGTTGTATAATATGGAGGACGTCGAGATGCAGGAGTTCCTAATCGATAAGATGAAAAAAACCAAAGACAACGAGGCGTTTTTAAATTCTATGAACCAATAAACTATTTTTCAAAAAGGAGATATGTATGAGAAAAGGGATACATCCTAAGTATGATGAAGTCAATGTTACCTGCGTTTGCGGAAATACGTTTAAAACAAAATCAACGTCTAAAGAGATAAGAGTTGAGATTTGTTCGCAATGTCACCCTTTTTTTACGGGTAAACAAATCCTAGTCGATACGGCGGGAAGAATCGAAAGATTTAAAACGAAATACAAAATTAAGTAGTATTAAAAGCGCCGTCCCAACGTTGTTTGGACGGCGCTTTTTTTATAAAATACATCCAATTCCGTTAAAGCATTTTGATTGAAAAAAAGGCTTGCAGAAATAGAAAAAAAATTGGATAATAGTCAAAAAATTTAAAGGATTTTGTTTTGCTGAATTTTAAAGATTTTTTTGATAAGAAATTAATATTTTCTCTAATTTTAGGCGTTATATCTATAGTAATCATAATATTCTCGACTAAGCTTATAAACTTCAACTCTTCTTTGCAAAATTTGTTCCCGCCCGATGAAGATATGACAAGAAGCGCCTCTTTAATGGAAAAGTCGCCCGTTTCGGATAAGGTAGTTCTGTTTATTAATAACGATGCGCCGGAGAAACTGCCCAGTTATATAAATAAATTCAAGCAATTAATCGATCAAAGCGAGATTAATTTTACCAATACGATTCCAAGCGACCGGGACGTAGCGGAAGTAATGGAGTACTGTCAAAGAAATTCTTTACTGCTTTATCCGTACGAATCTAAAGATAATCCTTTTACTTCGGATAATATAAAAAAGGGATTTGAGACAAAAGCCGCTTATATAGAAAATATGCCGTTTTTCAATCCCGACGAATACTTTTTCATGGATCCTCTCTCGAAAGGGCTTGAGGTCTTGAAAACGATAAATTCTACGGGGCAAAATAAATTCAATTCAAAGTACGGCGGAATATTAAATAACGACGGAACTTCTTTTATGTTAGTTCTAAAAAGCGGTATTGCGCCGAACGATTACGACAATTCAGAGGCAATAGTCGAATTAGATAAAAACGTCAAAGCTCTTTCAAACGAACTAAAATGCAAAGCTTTTATTTTATCTTCTCACTTATATTATCAAGAGAGTTATCATAGCATCCAGTTTGAAACTTCGATTATGTTTATCGTTTCGACCCTTCTGACTCTTATTATTTTCTTCTTTTTTTTCCGGGATATTAAAATTCTTTACTACAGCATTCTGCCTATGCTTCTCGGAATATCTCTAACTTTTTTATGTATCGCTATATTCAAAAGAAACTTCGGCGGAGTAGCGTTCGGTTTTGGCTCTACAATTTTGGGGATTTCAAGCGATTATACGGTTCATTATCTTGTAAAGCGTCAAATCTGCAAAAATATGGAAGAAACCGAAGATAAGATCGGGAAAGCTCTGGTTATTGGTTTTATTACGACAATTGCGCCGCTTGCTATACTTCCGCTTTCCGGCATCGTATCTCTGCAGGAAATCGCATTTTTGGGGATTCTTTCCGTAGGCTTTTCTTTCATTTTCACGTGGTTTTTATTAAGACGCCTCGCTCCCCCCGGAGATTCTTGCGAAACGAGACTTTATAATTTTAAATACTTGGGATTTAAGGGATTTATAGCTTTTATAATACTTTTTCTACCTTTATTGATTGCGGTATTTTTCCTGAAATTTGAAGACAACATTTCCAACCTCGACATGGTTCATCATGAAATGAACAGAAGAGTCGAAAAGATCAAAAACTCGTTCAACTATACCGCCGACGCGACGATGCTCTGTTTTTCGGGCGATACGAAAGACGAAGTTTTGTCAAAAAGTCTTAAAGCGCTGTACCATCTCGAAAAGAGCGGCGCGCCGGGATTTCTTACCCCAGCGATATTCGCGCCCGACGCAGAGACTTTAAAAAAACGAAAAATATTTATAAAAGAAAACTTTAACGCCTTAGACTTCAAAAACGAACTTAAAAACTCAATTTTTGAAGAAAATTCTTTTGACGCCTGGGAAAACTCCGTTAAGAATATCGATAATGTCGCGCTCTCAGCGCTCCCGACTTACGTCGAAAACGAAATAAATTCAATGTTTGTCGATTACGAAGGTAAAATTTATCTTGTCATCCCTATTCAAAGCAGACAGAATTTCAAAGAGATCGAAACCGAACTTAAAAACGGCGACCTTGATTTTTTTACTATCGACCTGATGAGAGACAACGCGCCGCGCCTCCTAAAATTCGAAAAAATCGCGGCGCTCGCCCTATTAATATCTCTTGCGGTAATAATTATTATTCTACTGATCGCTTATAGAAACATTTTATACGCCGCATCGGCGCTGATTCCGGCGCTGACCGGCCTAATCGCCTGCTTTGGAATATCGCCGATAATCGGAAAATCTATAAACATCATGCATATCGTAGCCTCTATGATCCTGATCGGAATCTGCGTCGATTACGGAGTATTTGTTACCTCGTCTTATAAAGATTATCACGGCGAAGAAGGAATCAACATCACATTTCTTTCTATTCTAATATGCGCGCTCATTACGCTCGCCGGATTTGGAGCTCTAATGATTTCGTCAAATCAAGCGATATTCACTCTTGGAGTTTCGGTATTCTTCGGAATAGTATTCTCATTTCTATCTTCATGGTTTGTTATCCCATTTTTAATGAAAAATAAAAAAAATTAGTTTCAACTCGTTAATTTTTTTTATGGGAATTTTGTAATGAACAGCGTATATGGTTATTTGTATATTCTAAACGGGAATTCCCAGTTTATTAACATTATTTTCTAATTTTTTTCTTCTTTTTGTAAATCGTTTTCATCTTTTAGTTGTTAATTATATATGAGAGTTTTTTGCTTTCTAATACTTTTCGAGGACGGATAAAATGAAATACGATTTTTCTTTAACAATTAATAGCGATATT
>Ga0208694_1002796_pt1 | contig 17721 bp, 16 predicted proteins | sample AD_UKC078_MetaG_FD_184442 | JGI IMG/M metagenome (GOLD analysis project Ga0208694, IMG submission 184442) | Active sludge microbial communities of municipal wastewater-treating anaerobic digesters from USA - AD_UKC078_MetaG (SPAdes) (version 2) | ecosystem: Engineered > Bioreactor > Anaerobic >...
TGACCTCTCGGCGACCTGGGAGCGTCGTGACCACAGCCGTACGTCGTTCCCGGCGTCGGCGAGCACCTTGGCCACCGCGGTCCCCCACGCGCCGGCGCCCATCACCGCCGCGGTGCCCAGTGCGTTGCCCACCCGTCCAACCTAGTCGCGCGTCCGGTCGCCGCGGAGGCGCTGGCAGGATGACGCTCATGGGTGGCGCGCCGGACGTCGGGCTGATCGTCGCGGTCAAACTGCTGCCGGCCGCCAAGACCCGGCTGTCGACCGTCTTCGACGCCGCAGCCCGGGAACGGCTGGTGCTGGCGATGCTCACCGACACCCTCATCGCGGCGCGCGATGCCGTGGCGGTGCGTTCGATCACGGTGGTGACACCGGATCGAACGGCCGCCGCCGTAGCCGGTGATCTCGGCGCTGACATCCTGGCCGACCCCACCCCGCCGGGCCACCCCGACCCGCTGAACAACGCCATCACCGCAGCCGCCGGCCCGCTCTCGGTACGGACCCCGAATCTGATTGTGCTGCAGGGTGATTTGCCTGCCCTGCGCACCGATGAGCTGAACCGGGCGATCGACGCCGCGCGGTCCCACCGCAGAAGTCTCGTCCCCGATCGACAGGGCGGCGGGACCGCCGCGCTGTTCGCGTTCGGGGTGGAGATGCGCCCGCGGTTCGGGCCCGACTCGGCCCGGCGGCACCGGGAGGACGGCGCGGTGGAACTCAGCGGCGAATGGCCCGGCCTGCGCTGCGATATCGACACCGCTGCCGACCTCACCCACGCCCAACTGCTCGGTCTGGGCGAAGCCACCAGCAGGTCCGTGGGTGGTGCCGGACGTTCACCGGATATTCGCCCGCAACGGGCCGCGGGCCCCGGCGATGGGGGATGATGAGGCGGTGACCGAGACGGAGATGACCGAGACGGAGATTCAGGGCCAGACAGCGGCCGCCGACGGCCCCCTGCCCGCCCGATCACCGGAGGCCCCGCCGGCCGCAACCGCCGCGGCCAAGGACAACCCACTTCCAGAAGACCGCTACCTCAACCGCGAGCTGAGCTGGCTGGACTTCAATGCCCGGGTGCTCGCGCTGGCCGCCGACACCTCGTTGCCGCTACTGGAGCGGGCGAAGTTCCTGGCGATCTTCGCCTCCAATCTCGACGAGTTCTACATGGTGCGGGTGGCCGGGCTGAAGCGGCGCGACGAGATGGGCCTGATGGTCCGCTCCGCCGACGGACTCACACCACGCGAGCAGCTGCGCCGGATCGGTGAACGCACACAGCAATTGGCCACCCGGCACGCCCAGGTGTTCATGGAGTCGGTACGCCCGGCGCTGGTCGGCCACGGCATCGAATTCGTCCGGTGGAGCGACCTGTCCGACACCGATCGCGCCCCGTTGTCGAAGTACTTCAATGATCAGGTTTTCCCCGTTCTGACCCCGCTGGCCGTCGATCCGGCCCACCCCTTCCCGTTCGTCAGCGGGCTGAGCCTGAATCTGGCCGTCACGGTGAAGTCCCCCGAGGATGGCACCGAGCATTTCGCCCGGGTCAAGGTGCCGGACAACGTGGACCGGTTCGTCCGGCTCGACCGGACCGAGGGCGACAACGGAAACACCCGCGAGATCACCCGTTTCCTTCCGATGGAGGAACTGATCGGCGCATTCCTGCCGGCGCTGTTCCCCGGGATGGAGATCGTCGAAAGGCATGCCTTCCGAATCACCCGCAACGCAGATATGGACGTCGAGGACCGCGACGAGGATCTGCTGCAGGCATTGGAGCGGGAACTGGCCAAGCGCCGCTTCGGTCCGCCGGTGCGCCTCGAGGTGTCCAACAACATGAGCGAACACATGCTCGGTTTGTTGCTGCGCGAACTCGACGTCAATCCCGGTGACGTGGTGCAGGTACCCGGACTGCTCGATCTCAAGGCGCTGTGGCAGGTGTACGCCGTCGACCGGCCCGCAATCAAGGAGCGGCCCTACGTGCCGACCACCCCGGCCGCATTCGCCGACCGGGAGGGCAAGAGCATTTTCGCCACCCTGCGCGAGGGCGATGTCCTTGTTCATCATCCCTACGAGTCGTTCTCGACCAGCGTGCAGCGATTCATCGAGCAGGCTGCCGCCGACCCCGACGTGTTGGCGATCAAACAGACCCTGTATCGCACCTCCGGGGACTCTCCCATCGTCAACGCGCTTATCGAGGCCGCCGATGCGGGCAAACAGGTGGTGGCCCTGGTCGAGTTGAAGGCCCGCTTCGATGAGCAGGCCAACATCAAATGGGCCCGGGCACTGGAAGACGCGGGCGTCCACGTGGTGTACGGAATGGTCGGGCTGAAGACCCACTGCAAGACCTGCCTGGTGGTGCGCCGGGAGGGCTCGACCATCCGTCGGTACTGCCATATCGGCACCGGCAACTACAACCCGAAAACCGCACGCCTGTATGAGGATGTGGGCCTGCTGACCGCCGCTCCGGACATCGGCGCGGACCTCACGGACCTGTTCAACTCGCTGACCGGCTACTCCCGAAAGGTCAGTTACCGGAACCTCTTGGTCGCTCCGCACGGAATCCGGCGCGGCTTGCTGGACCGTATCGAACGCGAGGTAGAGGCGCACCGGTCCGGTAGACAGGGCCGAATCCGATTCAAGGCCAACGCCATCGTCGACGAACAGATCATCGACGGCCTCTACCGCGCCTCCCAGTCCGGGGTTCGCGTCGAGGTGGTCGTGCGCGGCATCTGCGCGCTGCGCCCGGGCGTCCCGGGGTTCTCGGAGAACATCGCCGTGCGCTCGATCCTCGGGGAGTTCCTCGAGCACTCACGGGTGATGCACTTCTCCGCGATCGACGAGTTCTGGATCGGTAGCGCCGACATGATGCACCGCAATCTGGACCGCCGGGTGGAGGTGATGGCGCAGGTCCGGGAGCGCAGATGGACCGACTACCTCGACGAGGTGTTCGCCTCGGCGATGCACCCCGCGACGAGGTGCTGGGAGTTGGGCGCCGACGGCAATTGGACGGCCTCACCGCAGGACGGCCGTGAAGTCCGCGATCACCAGGTGTGGTTGATGGAAAAGCACCGGTCCGCCTGAGGTGGCATCCGCGAAATCCAAGGCCGGCTCGAAGGCCGGCGCAGTGGTGTCGGCCGCCGGGGCTGTGCTGTGGCGGCCTGATGAGGCCTCCGGCGCTCCGCTGATCGCGGTGCTCCACCGACCTCGTTATGACGACTGGTCGCTGCCCAAGGGGAAGCTCGACGCCGGCGAGATCGCACCGGTGGCAGCGGTGCGCGAAATCCTCGAGGAGACCGGCCAATCCGCGTATCTGGGCCGACGCCTCGGGCGGGTCAGCTATCCGATCCCCAACGGCACCAAGGTCGTCGACTACTGGGTCGCCAAAGGCCGGGAGGGTGAGTTCGTCCCCAACTCGGAGGCCGACGAACTGCGCTGGCTCTCGATCGCGGACGCGAAGAAGCGGCTGTCCTATACCCTGGACCGAAAGATGCTGGGCCGGTTCGCAAAGAAGCCTGCGGACACCCAGACGGTGCTGATCGTCAGGCACGGATCCGCAGGACGCAAATCGCGCTACCGGGGCGACGACCGATTGCGGCCGCTCGATGCCAAGGGCCGAGCCCAGGCGACATCGCTGGTCCCCCAACTCCGTGCGTTCGGCGCCTCGTCGGTCCATGCCGCCGACCGGGTGCGGTGCCGGCAGACCGTGGCACTGCTGGCCGACGATATCGGGTCACCAATCGTGATGGAACCTTCGCTCACCGAGGAGGCGTACGCCGCTGATCCCCGCACCGCACACGATCGGGTGCTGGCCATCGCCGCTCTCGGCGGGACACCGGTGATCTGCACCCAGGGCAAGGTCATCCCATTTCTCATCGACTGGTGGTGCGAGCGGGACGGGGTCAAGCCCGACAAGTCCCGCAACCGCAAGGGCAGCACCTGGGTGCTGTCACTGGCCGGTGACCGAATCGTGGCAGCCGACCACATGGCCAGCCCACTCGCCACGGAGTAACCCTGCCGAAATCGGTGTGTCGATAAACGAATACGCCGTGGACTCAATGAGTCCACGGCGTATTCGGGTGGAGACTTAGCGGCGACCCTTTTTGGCCGGGGCCTTCTTGGCGGCAGCCTTCGAGGCGGGCGCCTTCTTGGCCGCAACTTTGCGAACGGCCGCCTTGGCGGGCGCCTTCTTCGCCACGGTTTTCGCCACGGTGGCCTTTGTCGCCGGAGCTTTCTTGGCGACGGTGGCCTTCTTCACCGGGGCCTTCTTCGCCACGGTCTTGGCCGCAGCGGTCTTGGCGACGGTGGCCTTCGTCGCCGGCGCCTTCTTCGCGACGGTGGCCTTCTTCACCGGGGCCTTCTTCGCCACGGTCTTGGCCGCAGTGGTCTTGGCCGCAGTGGTCTTGGCGACGGTGGCCTTCGTCGCCGGAGCCTTCTTCGCGGCGGCCGTGCGGGCGGAGGCCTTGGTCGCCGGCGCCTTCTTCGCTCCCGCCTTAGCAGCCGAAGCCTTAGTCGCCGCAGCTCGGGTAGCCGAAGCCTTCGTGGCCGGAGCCTTCTTCGCGACGGTCTTCTTCGCGGCAGTCTTGCGCACCGCGCCGGCCGCAGCACCTCTACGGACGGCGGGGCCATCCGACGGGATCTTCTGCGACCCGGAGACGATTGCCTTGAACTGGGCACCGGGACGGAAAGCGGGAACAGAGGTGGGCTTGACCTTGACGGTCTCGCCGGTGCGCGGATTGCGCGCCACGCGGGCCGCGCGACGACGCCGCTCGAACACCCCGAAGCCGGTGATGGTGACGCTCTCGCCCTTCTGCACAGCACGCACGATCGCGTCGATCAGGTGCTCCACGGCCTCGCCGGCATGGCGGCGATCGGTGTCCAGCTTCTCCGTGAGGACCTCGATCAACTCTGCTTTGTTCATTCAAATCCTCCGCAACAGTGGCCCGCTCTGGACCGACTGCAGAATACGGTAAACCCTGCCAACTCAGATATCCATGAGCCACGCACTTTTTCAGCAAAACCACGAGGGGTGGCGCGCTAAAGCAATTGCCGCCCTTCAGGCCCCGAAATCCGGCGGTCAACCGCCTTTCCGCACAGCCTGTTCGGCTCACCGGTCATCGGCCGGCAATCGAAATCCGCGGTTTCCACTTCGGCCGGCTGACTTCGAAAGCCTCGATTTCAGCGAGTTTACGCAGCGTAAGGCCGATATCATCAAGACCTTCGAGGAGCCGCCACGCGGTGTAATCGTCAATCGTGAACGGCACCAGCGCTGTTGCCGCCGAAATGGTCCGATCCTGAAGGTCCACAGTGATTTCCAGGCCGGGATTCTGTTCGATCAGCTTCCACAGCAGTTCCACGTCATCCTGGGATACCTGTGCGGCCAGAAGGCCTGCCTTGCCGGCGTTACCGCGGAAGATATCGGCGAAGCGGGAGGAGATGACCACCCGGAATCCGTAGTCCATCAGCGCCCAGACCGCGTGCTCCCGAGACGATCCGGTGCCGAAGTCGGGTCCGGCGACCAGGACCGAACCGCGGTCGAACGGGCTCTGGTTGAGGATGAACGACGGGTCGGTACGCCACGCGGCGAACAGGCCGTCCTCGAATCCCGTTCTGGTGACCCGCTTGAGGTACACCGCCGGAATGATCTGATCGGTGTCGACATTGGATCGCCGCAATGGCACTCCAATACCGGTGTGAGTGTGGAAGGCCTCCATCACTGCGTCCTTTCTCAGTTGTCCAGGTCCGCGGGCGAGGCAAGCCGGCCGCGCACTGCGGTGGCGGCTGCCACCGCGGGTGAGACCAGGTGGGTGCGTGACCCTTTGCCCTGTCGCCCTTCGAAGTTGCGGTTCGAGGTGGAGGCACATCGCTCGCCCGGCCCGAGTTGGTCGGGGTTCATACCCAGACACATCGAGCAACCGGCCTGTCGCCACTCGGCTCCAGCCGCGATGAAGATCTTGTCGAGCCCCTCGGCCTCGGCCTGCGCCCGAACCCTCATCGAACCGGGGACGATCAGCATGCGCACGTCGTCGGCGACCGAGCGGCCGCGCAGCACCTCGGCCACGGCCCGCAGGTCCTCGATGCGGCCGTTGGTGCAGGAGCCCACGAATACTGCGTCGACCGCGATGTCCCGCATCGGCGTCCCCGGGCGAAGATCCATGTAGGCCAGGGCCTTTTCCGCGGCATGACGCTCGTCGTCGCCGCTCATCAGCTCGGGATCCGGAACCGCCTCGGACAACGGCACACCCTGGCCCGGATTAGTACCCCAGGTCACGAACGGGCTCAATGCGGCTGCGTCGACGTAGATTTCGGTGTCGAACTCGGCCCCATCGTCGGTGCGCAGTCGCTCCCATGCGGCGACCGCGTCGTCCCAGTCGGCACCGGTGGGCGCGTAGGGCCGACCGCGGAGGTACTCGTAGGTGGTTTCGTCGGGCGCCACCATGCCGGCTCGCGCCCCGGCCTCGATACTCATATTGCAGATCGTCATCCGGCCCTCCATCGACAGCGATGTGATCGCGCTGCCCCGGTACTCGATGACATAGCCCTGTCCGCCGCCGGTTCCGATCTTGGCGATGACGGCGAGGATGATGTCCTTGGCCGTGACGCCGGGCGGTAGTACCCCGTCGACGTTGACCGCCATCGTCTTGAATGGCCGCAGCGGAAGAGTCTGGGTGGCGAGCACATGTTCCACCTCGGAGGTGCCGATGCCCATGGCCAGCGCACCGAAAGCACCATGGGTCGAGGTGTGGCTGTCCCCGCAGACGATGGTCATCCCAGGCTGGGTCAGTCCGAGTTGTGGCCCCACCACGTGGACGATGCCCTGTTCCGGATCCCCCATCGGGTGCAGCGTGATGCCGAATTCGGCGCAGTTGCGGCGCAAGGTCTCCACCTGCGTCCGGGAAATCGGGTCGGCGATCGGCTTGTCGATGTCGATGGTCGGGACGTTGTGGTCCTCGGTCGCCAGGGTGAGATCAGGACGGTGCACCGGCCGGTCGGCCAACCGCAATCCGTCGAAGGCCTGCGGGCTGGTCACCTCATGCACCAGGTGCAGGTCGATGTAGATCAGGTCCGGCTCCCGGGCATCACCACTTCCCGTGCCGGCCACGACGACGTGGTCGGCCCAGACCTTCTCCGGCAGAGTTCTCGGTGCGTGTGAGTGATCCATGGCGGACTCGCTATCCCGTTCGCTGGCGTCTCACTATATGAGACGCTAGTTTCTAATTATGGGACAGGATAGCGGAATCGGTGTGCTCGACAAAGCCGTCACCGTGCTGCGGGCGGTGGCCGAGTCGCCCTGCGGGCTGACGGCGCTCTGCGAGCGGACCGGCCTGCCCCGCGCCACCGCACATCGGCTGGCCGCCGGGCTGGAGGTCCACCGACTGCTGTCCCGCGACGACGCCGGACGCTGGCGACCAGGGGCCGCACTGGCCGAACTGGCGGCCCGTGCCGAGGATCCGCTGCTGATCGCCGGCACCGCGGTCCTGCCGCAGCTCCGCGAGATCACCGGGGAGAGTGTTCAGCTCTACCGTCGGGAGGGCCTCGAACGGGTCTGTCTGGCTGCCCTGGAACCTGCTGCGGGGCTTCGCGACACCGTGCCCGTTGGCGCCCGCCTGCCGATGACGGCCGGCTCAGGCGCCAAAGTGCTGCTTGCCCACTGCGACGGCGATACCGTCGCGGCGGTGCTCGGGTCGGCGGCGTTCACCGAGCGCGCACTGGCCGATGTGCGCCGGCGGGGCTGGGCGCAGAGCGTCGCCGAGCGGGAGCCGGGAGTCGCGAGCGTGTCTGCGCCCGTGCGGGATCGACACGGCGCCGTGGTCGCGGCCATATCGGTGTCCGGACCCGTCGACCGCATCGGCCGGCGGCCCGGCGCCCGGTGGGCCGCCGACTTGCTCTCTGCCAGCGCTGAACTGACCCGGCGGCTCTGAGTCCGACGGCGGTCCGCCTGACAGACTGGGATGTCATGGGAACCAACCAGCGCAAGCAGATCGTCATGACCGACAACGAGATCGCCGAGTTCGTGGCCCGCAGCCGCACCGGCACCATGGCCACCGTGGGCCCTGACGGCCAACCACATGTGGTCGCCATGTGGTTCGGCGTAATCGACGGTGAGATCTGGGTCGAGACCAAGGTCAAGTCACAGAAAGTGGCCAACCTCCGGCGCAACCCACGGGTCAGCTTCCTCATCGAGGACGGTCTGACCTACGACAGCCTGCGCGGCGTCTCCTTCGAAGGGGTCGCCGAGATCCACGACGATCCCGACACCATCCTCGCCGTCGGGATCAGCGTGTGGGAGCGCTATAACGGGCCCTACACCGACGACCTCAGGCCGGCCGTGGACATGATGATGAACAAACGTGTCGCCGTGCGGGTCAGGGCTCACCGCGTGCGGTCGTGGGATCACCGCAAGCTGGGCCTGCCCGCGATGCCGGTGGCGGGCTCCACCGCACCCGGACATCCGTGAGCGGCCATCTGCTGGTGCGCCGCCCGTCCCCGGCGCTGGCCGACGGCGAGCTCACGCATATCGACCGGGAGCCGGTCGATGCTGAACTCGCACTCGACCAGTGGCGGGCCTATGTGGACGTCTTCGCCGGGCGCGACTGGACCATCCACCAGATCGAACCCGCCGATGCTCACCCCGACGGTGTCTTCGTGGAGGACACGGTAGTCATGTTCGGCCAACTGGCGGTTCTCGCCTCGCCGGGGGCAGCCTCCCGCCGCGGAGAGGTGCGCAGCACCGAAGCCGCCCTCGACGCCCTGTCCACCCGAGCACCGGACCTCGGATTGCGGATCGCCCGGATATCCGAGCCCGGCCATCTCGATGGTGGCGATGTGCTCAAGGTTGGCCGGACGGTCTATGTCGGTCTGAGCAGCCGTACCGACGCCGAGGGGGTCGCCCAATTGACCGCCCTCGTGGAACCGCGGGGGTGGCATGTGGTCTCCGTACCGGTGACCAAGGTGCTGCACCTCAAGTCGGGCGTCACCGCACTGCCGGACGGCTCCGTGGTCGGCTACCCGCCACTGGTCGATGACGTCGGCGCCTACCCTGCGTTCCTGCCCGTTCCGGAGGAACGTGGCACAGCCGTCGTCGATCTGAGCCCGCCTGGTGCGGCAAGGACGATCCTGATGTCGGCAGATGCACCGCGCACCGCCGAGATGTATGCCGCGCGGGGGTTGGAGGTCGTCTCCGTGCCGATCTCAGAATTCGAAAAACTCGAGGGCTGTGTGACCTGCCTGTCGGTGCGTATCCGCGGGAACGCTTGAACGCGAACGAAACTCTGGTACCCCCGATGGGATTCGAACCCACGCTACCGCCGTGAGAGGGCGGCGTCCTAGGCCGCTAGACGACGGGGGCTAGAACGTAAGCCAGCATAGCCGAACAGCCAGTGCCGACATAATCGCGGCGCCGGCACCTGCCGGACCGACAACCTCGCTGGGGTACCAGGACTCGAACCTAGAATGGCTGAACCAGAATCAGCTGTGTTGCCAATTACACCATACCCCATTGAAACCCATAACAGCTGGTCAGAACCAGCTATTCCGGGCCGACGAGCAGACTACCAAAGATTCCGCCCAACGCTGTCGCGGGCCTCCCGCAGCCGGGTCAGGCTCCGGTCTCGACCGAGAAGTTCCATCGACTCGTACAGCGGTGGGCTGACAGTGGCACCCGTGATCGCGACCCGAATCGGTCCGAATGCCTTGCGCGGCTTCAGTCCGAGCCCGTCGATCAGTGCGCCCTTCAGCGCCGCCTCGATCTCCGCCGCCGACCATCGCGCCACGCCGTCAAGAGCACCCAGTGCCGCGTCGAGGACGGCACCCGCCTCCGGACCCAACTCCTTGGCCCCGGCCTTCTCATCGATGCGGTAGACGCCGTCATCGAAGAACTTCAGAAGCTGCCACGCCTCGGACAGCACCACGATGCGGGTCTGGACCAACTCGGCCGCCATCGCGAAGCCGGCCGCGTCCAGACCGGTGTCATGGCCGTGCGCGGCGAAGTAGTCGGCCAGTCGACGCGCGAATTCGTCCGCATCAAGAAGTCGGATGTGCTCGGCGTTGATCGCGTCGGCCTTCTTCTGATCGAAACGGGCCGGGCTGGAGTTGACGTCGACCACGTCGAAAACGTTGACCATCTCCTGCAGCGAGAACACATCCCGGTCATCGGCGATCGACCAGCCCAGCAGGGCAAGGTAATTCAGCAGTCCCTCCGGCAGGAAGCCGCGGTCGCGGTGCAGGAAGAGATTCGATTGCGGGTCTCGCTTGGACAGCTTCTTGGTGCCCTCCCCCAGCACCGTGGGCAGGTGGGCGTACTGCGGAACGCCCTCGCCCACCCCGATGCGGATCAGCGCACGGTGTAACGCGATCTGTCGCGGCGTCGACGGCATCAGGTCCTCGCCGCGCAGCACGTGCGTGATGTTCATCAACGCATCGTCGACCGGATTCACCAAGGTATACAGCGGCTCTCCGCTAGCCCGGGTCAGCGCGAAGTCCGGCACGGTGCCCGCCCCGAAGGTCGTTTGGCCGCGCACCAGATCGTGGAAGGTGATGTCCTCGTCGGGCATCCGCAACCGCAGCACCGGCTTTCGGCCGTCCGCCTCGAAGGCCGCACGCTGGGCGTCGGTGAGGTCGCGGTCGAAGTTGTCGTACCCGAGCTTCGGGTTTCGCCCGGCGGCGAGGTGGCGGGCCTCGACCTCCTCGGGTGTGGAATAGGCGAGATAGGCCTCCCCCGCGTCGAGCAGTCGCATGATGACATCGCGGTAGTGCTCACCACGTTGCGACTGCCGGTACGGCTCATGGGGACCGCCGATCTCAGGGCCCTCGTCCCAGTCGAGCCCCAGCCAGCGCAGCGCCTCGAGGATGGCCGCGTAGCTCTCCTCTGAGTCCCGCGCGGCATCGGTGTCCTCGATACGGAACACGAACGTCCCGCCGGTGTGCCGGGCGAAGGCCCAGTTGAACAGCGCGGTCCGAACCAAGCCGACATGCGGTGTTCCGGTCGGGGATGGGCAGAAGCGCACCCGCACAGGCATCGTCATCACTTCACCTTCCGGACGACGGGGTTGGTCAGTGTTCCGATGCCCTCGACGCTGACGCTGACGGTGTCGCCGTCCTCGATGGGCCCCACCCCCTCCGGGGTGCCGGTGAGGATGAGGTCTCCGGGCAACAGGGTCATCACCGCCGAAATCCATTCGATGATGGCGCCCACATCGTGCAGCATCAGCGAGGTGCGACTGCGCTGGCGCACCTGTCCGTTGACCTCGGTGCGGATCTCCAGATCGGACGGGTCCAGGTCGGTGACGATCCACGGACCGACGGGGCAGAAGGTGTCATGCCCCTTGGCGCGGATCCACTGACCGTCGGCCTGCTGCTGGTCGCGGGCCGAGACATCGTTGGCGATCGTGTAGCCGAGGATGACATCGGCGGCCCTGTCTGCCGGAACGTCCTTGCAGGGCCGGCCGATCACCGCGGCCAGCTCCCCTTCGTGATGCACCGGAGAAGCGTTGGCAGGCAACTGAATCGCCACGTTCGGGCCGATGATCGCGGTGTTGGGTTTGAGGAAGATCACCGGATCATCGGGCGCGGGGCCGGTGGTGGCGGCCATCTCCTCGATGTGGGCGGCGTAATTCTTGCCCATACAGACCACTTTGGTGGCCAGGATCGGGGCCAGTAGTCGCACGTCGGCCAACGGCCAGGACCGTCCGGTGAACGTGGGGGTGCCGAACGGATGCTCCGCTATCTCCCGGGCGACGAGGGCATCGCCGTCCCCTTCGATGCTGACAAAAGCCACCCCGTCGGGACTGGCGACACGGCCCAAGCGCATTCGAGACAGCCTAGCGGCGCGACGATGCAGGGGCGGAACGACCCTGAGGAGGAGCACCGCCACACACCCCGCGGCGCGACGATGCAGGGGCGGAACGACCCTGAGGAGGAGCACCGCAAGCGGCCTGGAACACCGCGGTGGATCATGGGCGTGTGCATACCCGGGCTGCCAGCACCCAGCGTCGCTGGTGGATGCTGGCAGCCGGGCTGTTCTCCACGCTGTGCGCCAATGTGTTCATCAACGGCGTCGCCTTCCTGATCCCCACCTTGCATACCGATCGCGGCCTGGACCTCGCCCGCGCCGGGCTGGTGTCGGCGATGCCGGCATTCGGGATGGTCCTGACGCTGATCGCCTGGGGCTACATCGTTGACCGACTGGGCGAGCGCCTGGTGCTGGCTGTCGGCTCGGCGCTGACGGCGGCGGCGGCGCTGGCGGCATCGCTGAGCCACTCACTGGTGACGGTGTCGGTCTTTCTGTTCCTCGGCGGAATGGCTGCGGCGAGCAGCAATTCGGCCAGCGGCCGCCTGGTCGTCGGCTGGTTCGAACCGCGGCAGCGGGGCCTGGCGATGGGCATCCGCCAGACCGCACAACCACTGGGAGTCGGGTTGGGGGCGTTGGTGATTCCCCGGCTGGCCGAAAGCCACGGCGTCGCAGTGGCACTACTGTTTCCCGCTTCGGTCTGCGCTGCTGCGGCCATGGTGTGTGCAGTCGGTGTGCAGGATCCGCCGCGGCTGCCGCGCGCGGAGGCCCCATCCGAACAGTTGGCCAATCCGTACCGGAACTCCTCGACGTTGGCCCGTATTCACCTGGTGTCGGTGCTGCTGGTGGTTCCGCAGTGTGTGGTGTGGACGTTCACGCTGGTCTGGCTGATGACCGACAAAGGCTGGTCGGCGGGCTCGGCGGGTGCGCTGGTGACCGTCGCACAGGTGCTCGGGGCGCTGGGGCGCGTCTCCGCCGGGCTGTGGTCAGACCGGGTCGGGTCCCGGCTGCAGCCCATCCGGGTGATCGCCGCAGCCGCGGCCGCCGCGATGCTCGCACTTGCGCTGACCGACGCGGCGGACTGGAGTTGGAGTGTCGTCGCGATGCTGGTGGCCTCCGTGGTCACCGTGAGCGACAACGGCTTGGCGTTCACCGCGATCGCCGAGATCGCCGGTCCGTTCTGGAGCGGTCGCGCGTTGGGCACCCAGAACACCAGCCAGTTGCTCACCGCCGGGCTGACACCGCCGATATTCGGCGCGCTGATCAGCACCGCGGGCTTCCCGCTGGCGTTCGCGGTGTGTGCGCTGTTCCCGGTCCTGGCGATACCGCTGGTTCCCCGCGACGCCAACGGGCAGGTGGCCGCAGGCTCCTAAAGCCGGGCCCGGATGCGCTCGCCTACTTGGGCGGTGGACAGGGCCTGGTCGCCCCGGCTGGCCAGATGGGCGGCCACCGCGGCGTCGACACGGGCGGCGGCGTCATCCTGACCGAGATGCGACAGCAGCAGGGCGACACTCATCACCGCGGCGGTGGGGTCCGCGACACCCTTGCCGGCGATATCCGGGGCGCTGCCGTGTACCGGCTCGAACATCGACGGGTTGGTCCCGGTGGCGTCGATGTTCCCGCTGGCCGCCAATCCGATTCCACCGCTTACCGCGGCGGCCAGATCGGTGATGATGTCCCCGAACAGGTTGTCGGTGACGATGACGTCGAAACGGCCCGGGTCGGTCACCATGTGGATGGTGGCGGCGTCGATGTGCTGATAGGCCACCTCGACATCCGGGTAGTCCGCGCCCACCTCGGCCACGATCCGCGACCACAGACTGCCGGCGAAGGCCAGCACGTTGGTCTTGTGCACCAGGGTGAGGTGCTTGCGGCGGGCCTGCGCCTTGTCGAACGCGTAACGCACGACCCGGGTGATCCCGTAGGCGGTGTTGAGGCTGACCTCGGTGGCCACCTCATGCGGGGTGCCTACCCGTATCGCGCCACCGTTGCCGGTGTAGGGGCCTTCAGTGCCCTCCCGGACGACGACGAAGTCGATCCGCGGGTCGCCCGCCAGCGGGCTGCTCACCCCCTCGTAGAGCCGACTCGGCCGCAGATTGACGTGGTGGTCCAGTTCGAAGCGGATCTTGAGCAGCAGCCCGCGCTCCAGCAGTCCGCTGGGCACCGACGGATCACCGATCGCACCGAGCAGGATCGCGTCGTAGCGGCGCAACTCGTCGACCATGCCGGCGGGCAGAACTTCTCCGGTTGCGTGGTAGCGCCGCGCACCCAGGTCGTATTCGGTGCGCTGCACTCCGGGCAGCACCACGTCGAGTACCTGGAGTGCCTCGCTGATGACTTCCGGGCCGATGCCGTCACCGGGGATGACCGCCAGCTTCACTGGTACCGCACGGTTCATCTTGTGCCGCTCCTCCTCATCGCTTCGCTCTGCATCGTCGCCGGCACGTCACGACAGGTCCACCGATTCCACCATCGAGGCCTCGACGGCGTCGCCGATCGCGGCCCGCGCGGCGGCCGGGACATCGCGATCCAGTCGCAACATCACCGTCGCCCCGCCGCCGGTGGTGTCCTGGCTCAGCTGGGCGGCCTCAATGTTCACCCCGGCCTCGCCGAGCAGGGTGCCGATCTTGCCCAGCGCGCCTGGCTTGTCTCCGTAATGCAGGATCAGGTTGACGCCTTCGGCGCGCAGATCGAAGCTGCGGCCGTTGATCGCGACGATCTTCTGCACCTGCTGCGGCCCGGACAGCGTGCCCGAGACGTTGACCGCCGAGCCGTCCGGTGACACCACCCGCACGTCGACCAGACTGCGGTGGTTCGGACTTTCGGAGGCGGTGCTCAATTCGGTGTCCAGACCACGATCAGCGGCCAACGCCGGGGCGTTGACGAACGTGACCTGTTGGTCGGTCATGGTGGAGAACAGCCCGCGCAGGGCCGAAAGCTTCAGCACCGCAACATCTTCGGAGGCCAACTCGCCGGACACCTTCACCGTGAGGCTCTCCGGCGGCTCAGTCGCCAGCACACCGGTCAGCACGCCCAGTTTGCGGACCAGTTCCAGCCACGGGGACACCTCATCGCTGACCGCACCGGCGCCGACGTTGACCGCGTCCGGAACGAACTCCCCGGCCAGCGCGAGCTTGACGCTCGCTGCCACGTCGGTGCCTGCCCGGTCCTGTGCCTCCGACGTCGACGCGCCCAGGTGCGGGGTGACGACGACCTCGGGCAGCTCGAACAGCGGGCTGTCGGTGCACGGTTCGGTGGCGAACACGTCCAGGCCCGCCGCCCGGACGTGGCCGCTGCGGATCGCGTCGGCCAGTGCCTGCTCGTCGATCAGACCGCCACGGGCGGCGTTGACGATGATCACCCCCGGCTTGGTACGGGCCAACGTCTCCTTGCCCAGCAGGCCCGCGGTTTCCTTGGTCTTGGGCAGGTGTACCGAGATGAAGTCGGCGCGGGCCAGAACGTCGTCAAGTGGCAGCAGTTCGATGCCGAGTTGGGCGGCGCGGGCGGCCGGCACGTACGGGTCGTAGGCGATCACATGGGTCCCGAACGCCGCCAGTCGTTGGGCGACCAACTGACCGATGCGGCCCAGGCCGACGACGCCGACCGTCTTGCCGTAGATCTCGGTGCCGTTGAACGCTGAGCGCTTCCAGGTGTGTTGACGCAGCGTCGCGTCGGCGGCCGGAATCTGACGTGCGGTCGACAGCAGCAGTGCCAGAGCGTGCTCGGCGGCGCTGTGGATATTGGAGGTGGGTGCGTTGACCACCAGGACGCCGGCGGCGGTGGCGGCATCGACGTCGACATTGTCCAGACCCACCCCGGCACGGGCGATGATCTTCAGCTTCGGCGCGGCCGCGATCACCTCGGCGTCGACGGTGGTGGCCGATCGCACCAGTAGTGCGTCGGCGTCGGCGACGGCCTCCAGCAGCTTGGGTCGGTCGGGGCCGTCGACCCAACGGACCTCCACCTGATCGCCGAGAGCGGCGACGGTGGATTCGGCGAGTTTGTCGGCAATCAGCACTACGGGCAGGCTCACCCGGACAGCCTAAAGGTGCGCCTGCAATGCCAATAAATCGGCGGGAAGGACGCGGGGAGGATATGACCATGGACGTCACCGTCGTCGGCAGCGGACCCAACGGATTGGCCGCCGCCGTGGTCTGCGCCCGGGCCGGGCTGAAGGTGCAGGTCCTGGAGGCCCAGGCCACCCTCGGCGGCGGGTCGCGGACACTGCCGGATCCGGAGTTTCCGGGGGTGGCCCACGACATCTGCTCGGCCATTCACCCGTTGGCGCTCGCTTCGCCGTTCTTCACTGAGTTCGATCTGCAGGCGCGCGGTGTCGAACTGGTGGTGCCGGAGATCTCCTACGCCAACCCACTGCCCGGCCGCCCGGCCGCCATCGCCTATCGCGACCTTGCGCGCACCTGCGCCGGTCTGGAGCGTGGCGACTCCTGGCGGCACCTGCTGGGCACCCTGGCCGCCCATGATGAGGAGGTGGTGAGCCTGCTTATCGGAGACAAACGCTCCCTCCCACCGGACGTCCGCACCGCCGCGGTACTGGGCAGGCGGATGCTTGAACAGGGCACCCCGTTATGGAACACACTGCGCGGCGATGACGCCCGCGCACTGTTCACCGGGGTTGCGGCACACGCGATCTCGCGGATGCCGTCCCTCGTGACAGCCGGAGCGGGACTGCTGCTCGCGACGCTGGCCCACACGTCCGGGTGGCCGGTGCCGGTGGGCGGCAGCCAGGCGATCGCCGACGCCCTGATGGCGGACCTGCGCGCACACGGCGGGGTGCTGGAGGCCGGGGTGACGGTCGGCACTCCCCCGTCCGGCGTGGTGCTCTACGACACCGCTCCCACCGCACTGCTGGACATCTACGGCGACGCGGTGCCGACTCGGTATGCGCGCGCGCTTCGCCGGTACCGCTTCGGGCCGGGGGTGGCGAAGGTGGATTTCGTTCTGTCCCAGGACATTCCGTGGCGCGACCGGGAACTCGCCAAGGCGGCGACGCTGCACCTGGGCGGATCTCGTCGGCAGATGGCACTCGCCGAAAGGGATGTCGCCGCCGGCCGGCACGCACAGTGGCCGATGGTGCTCTCCGCACAGTCCTTCACCGCCGACCCCGGGCGAATCGACGCCGCAGGGCGGCGACCCCTGTGGACCTACGCTCACGTCCCTGCCGGATCCACGGTCGACCAGAGCGACGTCGTCACCCGGGTGCTGGAGCACTTCGCACCCGGCTTCACCGACACCGTTGTCGCCGTCCGCAGCATTCCGGCGTCCCGACTACGCGATCATGACGCGAACTATGTCGGCGGTGACATTGGTGTGGGCGGCAATTCGGCACTGCGCGCACTTCTCGGGCCGACCCCAAGGGTCGACCCGTGGACCACCCCGATTCCCAAGGCCTACCTGTGTTCGTCGGCCACCCCGCCCGGCGGCGGGGTGCACGGCATGAGCGGGTACTACGCCGCGCGGACGATGTTGCGGCGCGAGTTCGGGCTCAGCGTGCCGTCGCTGCAGCCATAGCCGGCGGCGGTTGCGTCGCCGGACCTGCCACCACCATCTACACGGCAGGTTCGGTGCCAGGAAGTCCTGGACGCCGGACCTGCCGTGCAGCAAACGATTTGTCGGGCCGAAACCCGGTGGGCTTCGCCTGGTTAGGCCGTCTCGGTGATGGGCCGGTCCACCCAGCTCATCAGATCGCGCAACTTCTTGCCGGTGACCTCGATCGGATGCTCGGCGTTCTGCTTGCGCAGACCCTCGAGTTCGGAGTTGCCCCCCTCGACGTTGGCGACCAGGCGCTTGACGAAGGTGCCGTCCTGGATGTCGCTCAGGATGTGCTTCATCCGCTCCTTGGTACCGGCGTCGATAACACGCGGCCCGGAGAGGTAGCCGCCGAACTCCGCGGTGTCGGACACCGCGGAGTTCGGCGGCTACCTCTCCGGGCC
>Ga0208694_1002800_pt1 | contig 17697 bp, 16 predicted proteins | sample AD_UKC078_MetaG_FD_184442 | JGI IMG/M metagenome (GOLD analysis project Ga0208694, IMG submission 184442) | Active sludge microbial communities of municipal wastewater-treating anaerobic digesters from USA - AD_UKC078_MetaG (SPAdes) (version 2) | ecosystem: Engineered > Bioreactor > Anaerobic >...
CAAATTAAATGATCGTGAACAAACTGACAGCCGTATTAGTTTACTCACTGGGTTACATCGTAAAGATGTTCATCGTTTACGCGACCAACCAGATAGCACGTTAAATCAATCCTCACTCGTCACGCTGGGCTCTCAATTGGTAGGCTTGTGGATTAGTGACGCTGACTTTCTTGACTCGGAAGGCAATCCAAAGCCAATTGCGCGATTGGCTAGTGCGGGAGGCGACCTTTCTTTCGAGCGCTTGGTTGCGCGCGTGAGTAAAGACATACGTGCCAGACCCGTGCTAGATGAGTGGGTGCGTGTCGGCGTTGTACATATTGATGAAAATGACTTTGTGCATCTCAATAGCGATGCGTTCGTGCCGAGCGCAGGATTTGAAGAGAAGTTGTTTTTCTTTCAGCAAAACATTCATGACCACGCCGCCGCAACCGCGCATAATCTAATGAATCAAACACCGCCAATGCTGGAGCGCTGTGTCTACTACGATGGATTAACCCAAGAAAACATTCTCGAACTAAAAGCGCTGGCTGAAAAAGAAGGCATGGTCGCCTTAAAAATTGTCAATGCACGCGCTATCGAATTGCAAACTGCCTCGCTTAATACAGAGCATGCAGACCATCGGTTTACTTTTGCCTTGTATTTCTACCATGTGAATGAAAAATTCGGCACAAAATTGCAACATGAGTTCTATCGAAGAAAAAAGAATCGAATAGAGTAAACCGTGAATCTAATGCAGATGATTAAAGTAGCGAACGTTAAATTTGGCATAACTAGTTGTTTTGCTTTGCTGATTGCCAGCTTATCGTTTGCCGCCCTATCCAACCCTTGTGATGATGGTGGTATTGGTGGAACGGGCATTGCCCTTAAGCGTGGTATTGGTGGCACTGGCATTGTGGCAAACTCAAGTGGCGTGGGTGGCACCGGAATTAATGGAAATGACGCTGGCATTGGCGGCACAGGTATTGTCAATGCACAAAAAGGCATTGGCGGTACGGGTGAACAGGCATCTAGTGGAATTGGCGGTACTGGCATCGTGGGCATCATCACAGGCTTTGGCAGTATTTGTGTCAATAACATTGAAGTCCACTACTATGAAGACACGCCGGTGGACATTGATGGCACAAAAGCTAGTAGCCAAGCCTTAAAAATCGGCCAAGTTGTGGCTGTTAAGGCAACAGGAAAAGGGCAGTCATTCATCGCAGACCAAATTCAGGCTTTCCACCAAGTTAAAGGCCCGATTACATCTGTCGATGTGGCGGGCGGAAAATTGAAAGTCATGGGTCAATCTGTAGAAGCAAGTGCACAGCAAGTTAAAGGGCTGAAAGTCGGCCAATGGGTTGCTGTCAGCGGCCTGCGCGGCAAGGGTGACACGATTAAGGCTAGCAGAGTAGACCCGACCTCTAAAGATAGAGGTGTACAGATTATAGGCAATGTGACTGTGAATGGTGCAAATCGCTACATTGGTGGCACTAAGATTCAGGGATTATCAATCGAGCGCTTACCAAATCAAAACAATGGCAAATCTGCAGACAATCGCTTAACTGGTACTTGGGATGGGAATCAATTCTCGGCAAAGACCGTTGAAACTGGTCCCGTCAGCAAGTTACTGCAAAAGGTTGAGAGTTTTCATATACAAGGCATTCCATCAACTGATGTAGTGAGCGGACGTATCAACCTTGCAGGACAATCAGTATTAGTGAACGGGCAAACGAAGGGATTAGCCAGTGCCGAAACCAGACAGATTACTGGTAAAACCGTCATTGTGCGTGGCATCATTAAGGATGGTATTGCTACTGCGCTATCAGTAGAGCATTCTCGAATAAAATCTGAAAAACAATATGAACTCGATAAAAAAAATAAGACTACTCATGATAAACATGAAAAAGAGTCTGATGAAAATCCTAACCAGTCAGAAGATAACCACGATCTGAGCCAATCATTAGAATTAGACACTGATTCAGATAAAATAGAGAAAGCTGAGAAAGCTGAGAAAGCTGAGAAAGCTGAGAAAGCCGAGAAAGCCGAGAAAGCCGAGAAAGCTGAGAAAGCTGAGAAAGCTGAGAAAGCTGAGAAAGTAGAGAAAGTAGAGAAAGTAGAGAAAGTAGAGAAAGTAGAGAAAGTAGAGAAAGTAGAGAAAGTAGAGAAAGTAGAGAAAGTAGAAAAAGTAGAAAAAGTAGAGAAAAAAGAGGATTAAATAGCGCTTTTGCAACTTCAATTAAAAATTAAATTGAATCAGCGTAACCTGCACGATAGAATGCAGTCATGACACTTATAAACACTACACCTATTAAGGTTTTAATTGGCGCATTTGCGCTTTTCCCCCATTTAAGCCATGCAGAAGGCACGTTCAGCCTTACCACTGGTATCGATTATAGCTCAGGCAAATATGGTCAGTCAGATTCGACAGACATTACCTATATTCCTTTTACAGGAAAATACGAAGCGGATAATACCACCCTCAAATTAACGGTTCCCTGGCTTAAAATTAGAGGTCCTGGCGATGTGGTGGGTGGCAACACGCCAATCGTGTTAGGAAAATCAAATCGACCAATCACAACTGAAACAGGCCTTGGCGACATTGTGTTTGCGGCTACCCAGACCATTGCCCAACTGGGTGAAACTGACCCGTTACTTTTGGATTTAACGGGTAAGATTAAATTCGGCACCGCTTCAACTTCAAAGGGTTTAGGTACGGGCGAGAATGATTACACATTGGCTTTAGACGCATATAAAAAGGTTCAGAAAGATCTCACGTTATTTGGTGGCATTGGCTACAAACGTTTGGGTGACCCGACTGGCATCAACTTAAACAATGTGTGGTTTAGTTCAGCTGGCTTATCCTATAAAATCAACCAGACTACAAACGCGGGCATTATGGGGGATATTCGACAGGCAACGATGGATACCTCCCAGCCGCTACGCGAGCTCACTTTATTTGCTTCACACAAATTCTATGATCACTACAAAGTGCAAAGCTACCTGACGCACGGTTATTCAGATGCGAGTACAGACTGGGGTGGCGGAATCATGCTTGGACGCGCATTCTAAGCCACAGCAGCTGATTTAAAATGCACTAAAATCAGCACATTTACTCCCGAGAGAAAATCGCTGCCCTGGAAGCCTTTATTTACAAGGCTTCCAGGGCAGCGAAAAAGAAGATAATCAATTCTTAATGCCAAACTCGGAAAATTTAAATGCCATGATGGTTAAAAAACTAGTCAAACCCAGGCTACGTTTTTATTCAACATTACCTTGAAAACTGTGCGCCCATCTTAAGTTCAGCCCACGTATTGGACACATGGCAGCGCTCGCACTGGCGGCCAAATCCACCGTCATGCACATCATCTGACGAGTGACAATCGCCACACGTCACAGAGGTGACCAGTTTATTGCTTCGTGACGGGCTCTTATGACACTCGTAACAACCAATGCCTTTATGACCGCCATCAAGTTTAAACTTGGTTTTACGATCATGGTCAAAATCCCACACTTTCCAATCGCGCGCATTATGGCAAGTTTCGCAAGCAGTGCCCAGTTTCAATTTATGCACATCCTCTTTGGTGTGGCAGCTGTAGCAATCCGATTTCGCATTTTTGTATTCTGGCGTTAAGTGGCATTTTTTACACTCCACTTTAAAATGCTTGCCAAGCAGTGGAAACTTCGATTTATTATGGTCAAACTTCGCCTCTTTCCAGGATTTCGCATTGTGACAATCCTCGCACTTTTCGCCAAGCTGGTTTTTATGTTTATCGTCACCTTTATGGCAACTCACGCAAGTGCTTTTAACTTTATCTTTATAAAGATGCAGCTTATGGCACGCGTCACATTTTACTGCTCTGTGCTTATCCAATAGCTTATATTTGGTATCACGGTCATGACTGAATTTTGCTGCGTTCTTCCAATCTTTTTCAATGTGGCAGTTCTCGCATTTTTGGTCATAACGGCCTTTATGGCCCTTGGCATCATCATCTTTTTTATGACACGCATAACAATCCGTTTTTAAATTTTGGCCGTACAACTTGCCTTTATGGCAATCAGTACACGCAGTTGTCCTGTGTTTTTCAAGCAACTTATATTTAGTATCGCGATCATGATCGAATTTGCTCGGATTCTTCCAATCTTTTTCGGTATGGCAGCTTTCGCATTTCAGCCCAAAATCACCCTTATGCTTATCATCGCCCTTATGGCAGTCGTTGCATAACAGTGGCAATTTTTCTTTTAAGCCATTTTTATGGCAAGTCTGACACTTTGCCGCGCGATGTTTATCGCGTAGCGGAAACTTCGTATCATTGTGATTAAAGCCAGGAGTACCTAACCAACTTCGCTCGTTGTGACATTTCTCACAACGGTCACCCAGCGTGCCGTCATGTTTATCGTCAGATTTATGACACGCCACGCAGCTGGTGGGTAACTTCATCGAAGGCGCGGATGGCTTGTGGCAGCTTTCGCACTTTGCGCTCTGGTGCTTACCGCGCAATACATAATGCGCATCTTTACCGTGATCAAACGTGGTGTCTTTCCAGTCTTTCGCAGTGTGGCAGTTGGCACATTTCTGGCCAAGCGTGCCTTTATGTTTATCATCTTTCTTATGGCATGAAAAACAGTCTTTAGGCGCTTCTTTATACTTTTTGGACTGATGACAATCCTCACATTTCACATCGGCATGTTTGCCCTCCAATGCAAATTTGGATTTGTTGTGATCAAAGCGCTCTCTGGTTTCTTCCCAGTTTTTCTCATTGTGGCAACTTTCGCAATCTGTGCCCAACGTGCCTTCATGCTTATCATCTTTTTTATGGCAGGCATTACACGCATCGGGCGCATCGCGATACTTCACTTTTGGTTTATGGCAGTCTTTACACGCAGTTTTTGCATCGGCATGTGCACCACGCAACTCAAAGTCTGTTTCAGCGTGTTTAAAGGTATTTTCATTGACAGGGGCAATCTGTGCGCCACGCCCCTTATGCTCGGTATGACACTCCAAACAATCTCGGTCTTGTTTTAATTTACCGTGATAGCCTTTTTTCTGTGCAATATCTTTGTTGATGTCTTTATGACAGTCTTTACAAAGTTGATTTTGGCCCTGCTTATCAAAGCGTTTGTGACACTTTTGACAGTCGTCTTCCCATTTCACATGCCCTTGAATCACTTTGCCTGGCATCATGACGGACTCAAGCGTATCAGCGCCTGCCGTGAATGAGAGCAGAAATGTGATTAAAAATAAGCTGATTAACCGAAACATGTTGGGTTGCCCATCAATACATATGTACCCAGATGACGTGGAATATGGCGGTTGCCACCATCATGTACATCAACGGAATGTGTAAAATGTGCCAGGCTGAGAAAATTTGTTCGAATTTTTTAAATTGCGCAACCGTTTGTATCTGCAATAAATACCGCTCAACCAATTGCTTTGCTTCTTTTTCAACATCCTTCATTCGACCGGCACTCAACACCTGATGAATCTCGCGGCCACAACGTCTGAGCAACAACATCCGGCGGATATCAAAACTTAAAAAGTACCAGATGCCTGCAAAAAAGCCCCGTTTGGCTTCCAAGGCTTCATGTTCGAAATCTGCCAACCATTTTTCAACGTTTGGAAAAAAATGTAAGCGCGATTTGACTTCTCCCGAGCTACCAACCAACTCTGCTCGTGCTTCCTTTAAGGTCGAGCGACTGCCGTACAAACCTTTATGAATGCGCGTATAGACAAACCGGCCAATCAAACCACTGCCTGCGACGAGCAGCATACAGTAAAAAGCCACTGACGCATTGAGTGAGCCTAAGCGAAAGGTCGTGTGAAACAACACTAATGTCGGCCCAAGCACACCGAGTTTCATATGCAAACGAAACCAGTATTTGAGTTTGCCCAGTTTTTGCATAAAGGTAATGTGCTTGCGGAATGAATACAGCAACAACGTCAGCATCAGCAATCCACCGGCCAACCCTAAGTTATAGCCTAACCCAACGCCTGGCTTATAATAGTGGCCATGTGCCACTTTCCACCCAAGCCAAATGGCGGCCACTATCAGTAGTATCATCACCAGGCGATTTAAAGTATTTCCAACCTTACTTAACAATCCATCTCCTTTAATCATCGCTTTTTAATGCTTAATTTAGCTTGTTATTTAATATCTTACAGCGTATAAGATTTGACGTGTGAAATTTTCACACATATTATAGCGAATATACTGCTATCACAACACTATTTCGTTTAACTCACCATGAATTCATGACAAACCAACGCATCACTTTTAACGATTAAGCCAAAACGCCCCATGCAAACCAACACGCTACTCATTTATATCACGCCACTGCTCGTTATTTTGACAATTTATATTCATCGCCAACATCATCGAAACCGCCGTGGTCACGAACGCCTACACGAAGCCAAAGAAGCGGGGTTAACTGAACCTGCCTCAATTCACCCAGCGATTGATTTAAGCCGCTGCTGCGGCTCAGGGGCGTGTGTAAAAGCTTGCCCTGAAGAGGCACTCAGCATCGTCAATGGCAAAGCCATGCTGACTGACCCAACCCACTGCATTGGTCATGGCGCTTGTTTAGCCGCTTGCCCTGTAGATGCCATTCAATTAGTGTTTGGTACAGAAAAGCGCGGCATGGATATTCCGTATGTGGCACCAACCTTTGAAACCAATGTGTCAAATATTTTTATAGCGGGCGAGCTAGGCGGCATGGGCTTAATTCGCAAAGCTGCTGAGCAAGGCAAACAGGCCATTGATACTATTCTCACAAAAAAGAACCAAGGCAATACATTTGACGTCGTGATTATTGGTGCTGGCCCTGCGGGTCTTTCTGCATCACTCGCAGCGAAAGATAAACAACTGAAATATCTTACGATTGAGCAAGAAGCTTCGCTAGGCGGCGCCATCTATAAATACCCGCGCAACAAAGTCGCTATGACACAACCTGTAATATTGCCGATTATTGGCAGAGTTGAAATGTTCGACATCAGTAAAGAAGAACTTCTTGGGTTTTGGCTACGTGTTCTAAAAGAACAGCAACTGAATGTCCATTTTCATGAGCGCATGGAAAATATCATCAAAACTGCCAATGGCTATGAAATTAAGACCTCAAAAGCCACGTACCATACCGCCAACGTGCTCTTAGCCATTGGACGCCAAGGCACGCCGCGCAAGTTAGAAGTCGCAGGTGAAAATTTGCCAAAAGTAGTCTATCGTCTAATCGATGCTGAACAATATCGTGGACAACACGTGCTCGTGGTTGGCGGTGGCGATAGCGCTTTAGAAGCAGCGCTTGCTATTGCCGAACAACCCGACACCACCGTCACACTCTCTTACCGTAGTGAAGCTTTTGGACGTGTTAAAGCAAAAAATCGCGAGCGACTTGAGGCGGCGACATCAGCAAACAGAGTTAACGTGCAACTTAAGTCGAACGTCAAAGAAATCCGCACAGATGTTGTACGACTAGAGTTGGCAAATAAGGAAACCATTGAGATTCCCAATACTGCTGTCATTATTTGTGCAGGCGGCATACTGCCAACGCCTTTCTTAAAAGAAATCGGCGTCATGGTTGAAACGCATTATGGAAAACCTGTGGCAGCGTAATCTTGATATCGAAGCATTCGTGCTATTGTTTAACAATTTAACTATTTCTAAAACCGAATGAATATACTTTTTGTAAAACCAATTCCTTTATTTTTCTGCTTGTTACTCAGCTTTTCTACTGCGGCATTTGCCAATACACCCAGAGAAGTATTAGAGGGCCAGTACCTACGCGATGTGCCAATGACCAGCTTCAACGGTAGCATCCAAAAATTTTCTGCATATCGCGGCAAGCCATTGATTATCAACGTATGGGCAAGCTGGTGTGGCCCGTGCCGCGATGAAATGGGTTCATTGGAGCGTTTGTCCCAGCGTTTCGGTGGCAAGCAGTTCAATATTGTGGGTGTTTCAAACGATGATGATGCAGGCGCTGCGACGATGACGATTAAACAATCAAAACTGACATTTGTGAATTTTCTTGATCACCAACTGATTTTAGAAAATATGCTAGGGGCCGATACGATTCCGCTGACCATTTTAGTAGATGCGAATGGCCGCGTGCTAAAAAAGGTGCGCGGGTCTCAGGCGTGGGATAGCCCGGAATCATTAAAACTCATCGAGCAGACGTTTAAGCTTAAATTAAATAGCCAGCCTTCGACTCACAACCGCCCTGTCAAAAAATAATTTTCGAACGAAAATTTACGCTTTAAACTCACGTTACTATGCCCGAGAAAAAAATAATGCTCTGGAAGCCTTATAAATAAAGGCCTCCAGAGCATCGAAAAGAGATGATCCAAAATATAGCGCTATTTACTGCGTTTATTTTATGAATGTTGGGCTTTTTAGTTTTGCAAAATACGCTGTAGTAACAACCCTGCAGCAGCAAAACCGAATGGCGCTGTAACGCACACACTTGACCCATATCCTGCACAATTTAGGCCGGTGATGCCACCGCCTTCTGTCTCACAAACACCTTCGGGTTTAACCACGGATTCATCCGAATACACGCAAAATACGCCGAGTTTTGAAGCTTTGCCTGAAGTCGCTTTCGCAAAGCCAAAATCACGGCGCAGCAAGTTGCGCACTTTTGCCAGTAATTTATCGTGGCTCACCACGCTTAAATCGGCTTGTTTGATATGCGTGGCGTTTAGCCGTCCACCTGCGGCGCCCGTCATCACCAAAGGAATAGCATTTTTTTTGCAAAAATCCGCAATCGCCGCTTTGGCTTTTGCGTCATCAATGCAATCAATAATACCGCTATAAGGCTGATTCAATAGCGTCGCGATATTCTCGGTGCTAACAAAATCTTCAATTTGATTGACATGTGCGTGCGGATTAATGAGTTTAATGCGTTCAGCCATCGCGGTGACTTTTGCTTTGCCGAACGCGCCATCCAACGCGTGTAATTGACGATTGACATTCGATTCCGCGATATTGTCCAAATCAATCAAAGTAATCGTGCCCACCGCATTGCGCGCCACCGCCTCAGCCGCCCAAGAACCCACGCCGCCAATGCCAATCACGCAAATATGCGCGGCTTGTAACTTGGCTAAACCGTCAGCGCCATAAAGGCGTGCAACGCCACCAAAACGTCGGCTTACATCTGCTGTTTCAGCTACCATAGAGGTGAACTTGCATGATTTTCAACCAACCGACGCTTCCAATACCACAAACGCTGCCGCGAGATTTTTTTCATCACTAATGCTGATGTGCGTTTTACTGATGTGTTTACTCTCTAAAAAGGCCTGCAACTCAACTGCCAACACCAAAATGGGCTTGCCCAAATCATCATGGTCCACAGCAATGTTTTGCATGGTGGCCGGCGCACGTAATCCCGTGCCCAGCGCCTTTGAAAAGGCTTCTTTTGCTGCAAATCGCTTGGCCAAAAAACGCGCTTTGATATGCGAGGCGAGGTAGCTGGCCAATTCACTCTCGGCTAATATGCGTTTTGCCAAATCATCGCCAAACTGCGCAATCGAAGCCTCAATGCGCGCCACCTCTACAATGTCTGTGCCAATACCGTAAATCATGTCTTAATTCGGAGAGAACTCTTTAATTAACGCCTTCATCTCGCGCACCGCATTATCCCAGCCCACAAATAGCGCATGGGCGATAATGGCGTGGCCAATATTTAGCTCTTCAAAACCGTACATTCTGGCAATGTGATGCACGTTATGGTAATGCAGACCATGCCCAGCATTCACCACCAAATGCGCATCTTTGGCGTGATGTAACGCCACTTCGATTCTTCTAATCTCGGCCTCTTGCTCAGCATCGGTATGCGCATCTGCAAAAGTGCCTGTGTGCAATTCAACCACAGGCGCACCTGTTTTTACTGCTGCATCAATTTGCGCAAAGTCTGGCGCAATAAAGAGTGAGGTGCGAATACCCGCCTCACCCAATCTTTGTACAGCTTTTTGCACTTTTTCAAAGTGACCGACGACATCTAAGCCGCCTTCAGTGGTGCGCTCTTCACGCCGCTCCGGCACAAGGCACACATCCTGCGGCGCCACTTTTAGGGCAATTTCAATCATCTCGTCTGTCACTGCACATTCGAGATTCATTTTAGTTTGTAGTAATGGGCGCAAGGCAAATATGTCCGCGTCTTGCATGTGACGGCGGTCTTCACGTAAATGCAGTGTAATGCTATCCGCGCCTGATTGCTCGGCGCGCAACGCGGCTTGCACCACACTGGGATATTTTGTTCCGCGCGCCTGACGAATGGTAGCCACGTGATCAATATTTACGCCTAGTTTAATCATATTAAAAACCCTGTAAATCTAATAAAAGTTGCCGCGTATGCAATGGTTTATCACCTAAATAATGTGCTAACAAATAGCGCATGAGCTGCTTGCTTTGTGATTGCGTGAAACTATTTTCGTAATGATCATTTGCCATATCCAACAACGTACTTCCACTTACCTGCACACCATTTTGAGTAACATGCAGCGCTCTTGCGCCAAACTCTGCCTCATAGCGGTATTGTTTATTGGCTGAAATCACTTCTCCATGTTCATCTGCAATCAGCGGCACGGCATATCCAAGTTCTTGTAACAGTTTAAGCTCAAATCTGCGCAGATGCGTGGCTAAATCGTTCGACTTACTTAGGGTATTCAGTGTGGTTTGATAATACTCAAACAAGGCTTCATGCGCATCTTCACGCGGTAATAAACGCAACAGAAGCTCATTCATATAAAAGCCGCACATCAGGGCCTCACCTTGCAAATTGACTAGCCCATGTGCCCAATCCAAACTATGCAGTGTTTTTAATTCATTTTTACCTGACCATGTGCCAGTTAATAGCTGAAATGACTGCAACATGCCACGCATCGCTGAACGTGGCCGACGCGCTCCTTTTGCGACTGCCGCAACACGACCAAACTGTTGGCTAAAAAGCTCTACGACTAAACTGGTTTCTTTAAACGGATAGCTGTGCAGCACATACACAGATTGGTCATCTTGACGAAGGTTGCCAGCTAACGCCATGTTATATCTTAATGCGAATTAGTAACCCAAACTTTTCAACGCACGCGCATTGTCTGCCCAGCCACCTTGTACCTTCACCCAAGTTTCCAAGTAGACTTTTCCACCAAATAACTTTTCCATATCTTGGCGGGCTTCTGTCGATATTTGCTTTAGTTTTTCGCCACCTTTGCCAATAATCATGGGTTTTTGACTGTCCTTATCCACAATAATTGCTGCAAAAATTCGGCGCAATTTACCTGTCACCTCGAATTTTTCAATTTCTACCGCTACAGCATAAGGCACTTCATCACCCAGTAACCTAAAAATCTTTTCACGAATCAATTCCGCTGCTAAAAATCGTTCATTTTTATCTGTCAATTCATCTTCGCCATACATTGCAGGCTGATTTGGCAAATACTTACGAGTTGCTTCAAGCAGTTCATCCAGATTCAAACTTTTTTTTGCGCTCACTGGAATGATTTCTGCAAAATCATGCAACAAATCAAAATCTTGTATTAGAGGCAAAAGATTGCCTTTATCACCCATTAAATCTGCCTTATTGACCACAAGTAACACTGGCTTATTTTTAGGCAGTAATTTCAGCACCTTTTCATCCGCCTCGCCTAGCTTCATCGGCTCAATCACAAACAGCACGACATCAACCTCAGTCAGTACCTGAGTGACCGTTTTGTTCAACCCTTTATTTAGCGCATTCAGATGTTTTTGCTGAAAGCCAGGTGTATCCACAAATAAAAACTGTGTGTCATCCGTTGTGTGAATACCAAGTAAACGATGGCGCGTGGTCTGTGCTTTACGTGAGGTAATGGCTAATTTCATCCCCAAAATATGATTCAGCAAAGTCGATTTTCCAACATTGGGGCGACCAACAATAGCCACGGTACCACATTTAAAATCACCTTGTGTTACTGAGATTTGCTGTGTGTCACCTGAATCAATCGTACTTTTGACATCTGTCATTTTTTAGGTTTTCCAATGTTGATTTTTTCAAGGGCAGTGATGGCGAGTTGTGCCGCTTGTTGCTCGGCAATACGACGGCTAGTGCCTTGACCCACCGTACGGATATCGAGTTTTTGGATAAAACATTCTACAATAAATTGTTGCGCATGCGCTTCTCCACTGGTCTGTACAACGGCATATTCTGGCACTGCAATTTTTTTACTTTGCAAAAACTCTTGTAATAAAGATTTCGGATCCTTATCAATGACTTTGGGGTCAATCGTATTAAGCTTTTCAGTATACAAATCTAGCACAAGCGCTTCTGCCGCCGAGAATCCACCATCTAGGTAAGTTGCGCCGATAATTGCCTCTAGTGCATCTGCCAAAATTGAAGGTCTACGCCATCCAGCGCTTTTGAGTTCACCCTCCCCTAACTTGAGCGCGTCACCTAGACCCAATGAAAGCGCAATCTCACAAATGGTCGCCTCTTTCACAAGCTGCGCACGTAGGCGACTTAAATCACCTTCATCCAGTGCTGGAAAGCGTTGATACAGCTGGTTGGCGATAATAAAATTGAGTGCACCATCGCCTAAAAACTCTAATCGCTCGTTATTTTTACCGCTATAACTACGGTGGGTAAGCGCCTGACTTAACAGAGTTGCATCATTGAATTGATGTTTGAGACGTTTGGCTAATAGGGATAAGGTCATGCAGAAATGATATTGTCTTTGAATTAAAACTTGCTGTCGGTGGATGTCTCAAAATCCATGAGCACGCTAACATTGCCAAAGAGGGGTGTAACCACACGATACCTAGCAGTAACCGTAGTTTCACCTTTCGCATTCTTACCTATTTCCAGATCTTTACCAGAAATTACAGTGACATAGCCAACATTTGCTCGACGATCAAATGATGTTGCAATTTCATTTTTACTCATATTACCCACTTCTTGCTTCATTGCACGAATAATGGTTTTAACTGAAAAATACTCCTGATAGGCAGGAAACATTTTCATAGCAATCACCGCCACAAAAACAATCATGCCACCCACAAACATCATGCCCAACAGCGTTGCGCCAGCCTGATTTTTTAAAGGTTGTAATGATTTTTTTTGTAAAATAATTTTATTTAACATAAAGCCTCCCTGTAAATTTAGTGACGACACAAATACGCAAGCGATTATTGTATGGCATTGCCAATTCTAGAACCTTGATCAAAATTCATCCAGATAAAAAATGCCTTACCGACTAAATTCTTTTCTGGCACAAAACCCCAAACGCGGCTATCCGAACTATTGTCGCGATTATCACCCATTGCTAAATAATGTCCAGCAGGCACAACAATCTCTTCATCATTGGCAAATCTGGCACCAATTGAATCATGTTCATAATTACCAACCCAGTCGTTGTTGAGAATATCATGGCTCACCTCGCCCAACTTTTCTCGATACTGTGTTGCCGTAACCATATTGAGACCTGCAGTCACGTAGCTGTATTGACCGACCTCATTGAGCTCAAGCAATTGGCCGTTAATCGTGAGCCTTTTATTTTGATACCTAATTTTATCGCCCGGCAACCCTACTACTCGTTTAATGTAGTCAATTGAGGGGTCTGGTGGATAATGAAACACAAAAACATCACCACGTTTTGGATGATTCACTTCAATAAAAGTATTATTCAGCACTGGCACACGTAAGCCATAATGAAATTTATTCACCAGAATAAAATCCCCTGCCAAAAGAGTAGGCATCATCGAACCTGATGGGATTTTAAAAGGCTCCACAATAAAAGAGCGCACCAGAAATACCACCAAAATCACAGGGAAAAAACTTCTAGCGTACTCTACAACTTCAGGGTATTCACTGGCTTTTTCACGCTTTGCTTTAAAGAATAAACTATCCACCAGCCAAATAACCCCTGTTAACACCAACATCAACAGCATGAATAAGGCAAACGGGATAATGCTGGTTGCAGTAAGCAACAACCCCAACAAAGCTGCCACTGAAAACAAAAACAAGCCCACGGTGAGTTTGCGCTGTATCAGTAAGATTAAGCAAAAAAGCATTAACCCTATTACCAAATAAACAATCATTTGTGTTTAACCCTATCTTTCTAAATTATTTATCTTCAACACGTAAAATCGCCAAAAACGCTTCTTGCGGAATCTCGACATTCCCCACTTGCTTCATGCGTTTTTTACCTTCTTTTTGTTTATCGAGCAACTTACGTTTACGTGAAACGTCGCCGCCATAGCATTTTGCAATCACATTTTTGCGCATGGCTTTTACAGTTTCTCGCGCGATGATATTTGCGCCAATAGAAGCCTGAATCGCCACATCAAACATTTGGCGCGGAATCAATTCACGCATTTTAGCGGCCACTTCACGACCACGATGCACACTGTTGCTACGATGCACAATCATACTGAGCGCATCCACTTTCTCGCCATTCACCATAATATCAAGCTTCACCAAATCTGCGGCACGGAATTCCAAAAACTCGTAATCCATTGAAGCATAGCCACGTGATACAGACTTTAATTTATCAAAAAAATCCAGCACCACTTCGTTGAGCGGGATTTCATAGCTCAACATGACCTGCCGCCCCATGTACTGCATGTTTTTTTGGATACCGCGCTTGTTATTACACAGCGTCATCACTGGGCCGACATAATCTTGCGGCATCAGCAAATTCACCACAATAATCGGCTCGCGCGTTTCTTCCACACGTGACGGCTCAGGCAGGCGGGATGGGTTTTCAATTTGCACTACTGAGCCATCTTTAAGCAATAACTCATACACCACGGTGGGCGCGGTGGTGATTAAATCCATGTCATATTCACGCTCTAGGCGCTCTTGCACAATTTCCATGTGCAGCAAACCTAAAAAGCCACATCTAAAGCCAAAACCTAACGCCGTTGAATTTTCCGCTTCAAACAGAAGCGAAGCATCATTCAGGCTCAGTTTTTCAAGTGCTGTTCTTAAGGCTTCAAACTGGTTAGATTCTGTAGGGTACAAGCCCGCAAACACTTGCGGCTTCACTTCTTTAAAGCCTGCAAGCGGCTCACTAGCGGGTTTGTTGGCCAAAGTCACGGTATCACCCACTTTTGCGCTGGCTAACTCCTTAATACCTGCAATCACAAAGCCTACTTCACCTGCTGAAAGCGATGTTTTTTGCAGCGATTTTGGTGTAAACACGCCCACTTGCTCGCATAAAAAATCGCTATGCGTCGCCATTAAGCGAATTTTATCTTTTGGTTTGAGTACGCCGTCAACCACACGCACCAACATCACCACACCAACGTAATTATCAAACCACGCATCGATGACTAAAGCCTTGAGAGGGCCGTCAACATTACCGACAGGCGGTGGTACTTTTTTAATCACCGCTTCTAACACATCACGCACGCCTAGGCCCGTTTTTGCTGAACACAATACGGCATCGCTCGCATCCACGCCAATCACGTCTTCAATCTCTTGCTTCACGCGCTCCGGGTCGGCCGACGGCAAATCAATTTTATTCAGCACTGCCGTGACTTCTACGCCTAAATCCAGCGCGGTGTAGCAATTGGCCACACTTTGCGCTTCAACACCTTGTGAGGCATCCACCACCAACAGCGCGCCCTCACAGGCAGAAAGTGAGCGTGAAACCTCATAACTAAAATCCACATGACCCGGTGTATCAATCAGATTTAACTGGTAGATTTGACCATCATCTGCCTTATATTGCAAAGCCGCCGTTTGAGCTTTAATGGTAATCCCGCGCTCGCGCTCAATATCCATTGAATCAAGCACTTGCGCTTCCATTTCACGATCCGCCAAACCGCCACACATATGAATAATGCGGTCAGCAAGTGTGGATTTACCATGGTCAATGTGCGCGATGATAGAAAAATTACGAATGTTTTTCATGAGGTCTTTTTTAAGCTTTACAAACAAATAAGGCGCCATTCAGCGCCCTTCACAATAGCCGTGATTTTACTACAACAGCTTGATTTTTTACCAATTATTTCGCAAATTATCAAGATAATACAATTAGGCTGAAGGGTCAGAAAAACGCGTATCGCCTATTCGAAAGACTTGGTCAAAAAAAATTGCATTTCATCGCAAAAAATTCACTAACCTTTTGAGCATGGCTGCGAGCCTTATAAACAAAGGCTTCCAGAGCATCTTTTTTTGCTCGGCGCATTTTTAATGAATGAACAGACTGAAAATGCAGTGAAGAAATAGGGAAACAATACGCTGGTAGGCAGTAGCAGACTCGAACTGCTGACCTCTTGGATGTCGACCAAGCGCTCTAACCAACTGAGCTAACCGCCTATTTTTGAACGAGGCCGAATTCTAGCGCATTCGCTTTCTCTAAGCAAATAGAATCCTATTCGATGGACTTTTATATGCGTTACAATCTGTTTTTACAGAGAAAAAATATGTTGCATAGCGTCACTACAGAACAATATGAATCCCTGATTGATCAACTTGCTACGCAAGGGTATGCAATATTGCCCCATTTCATCCCAAACAATTTAGTGCGCCAATTAGCCCAGCGGGCCAAAAGCCTTCAAAGGGCTGGAATCCTTCGTGATGCCAGTGTCGGCAAACTCATACTGTTGAATACCGCCATACGGGGTGACAGCACTTATTGGCTTGATGAAAATAGTCCACATGTAGCCGAACAAGGATACTTTACCCTGATGAACTCGGTGAAAAACCAAATAAACCGTGCGCTCTACCTTGGACTTGATACGCTTGAGAGTCATTTTGCACTATATCCAATAGGCAGCTTCTACAAAACGCATTTGGATCAGTTTCAAACCGACATCTATAAACATGATGATTTACGCAAGCTGAGCTGCATTATTTATTTAAATGAGGATTGGCACCCCGACGACGGCGGGGAACTGAGAGTTTATTCAGATTTTGAACGTGGTCAGTTCGTTGATATATCTCCTGATGGTGGCACTTTAGTCGCATTTTTGTCCGAGCAGTTCTACCATGAGGTGTTGCCAGCTAAACGCGAGCGCTTGAGCCTAACCGGCTGGTTTAAAACGCGCGCTAATACTTTACTGTAGTTCTGAAGTGAGCGTGCCCTGATGCTGGTTCATGAGCAGATTGTATAAACTTGGGCTCGCAAATCCATCTTGCGCTAACTGTTGCGATGCCTGGTAAGCCCTGATTGCGGATTGCGTTTTCAGGCCAGGAAAACCGTCCGGTTCCCCACAATCGTATCCAAGACGATTCAATTGGGTTTGTAGCGCCCAAAGTTGATTGTAGCTAAGTGCGCCTTTTTCAGCCGTAACACCCCCTACAACAGGCAAATCACCATTGAATTGATTCGCCAAATGATTCACTGATAACGCGTAATTGACTGACTTATTCCAATCCATGATTGCATCAAAATTACTGAACACCATAAAGGCTGGGCCTTGCCAGCCTTGGGGCAGCAAAATTGCAGCATTGTCTTGCTTTGGCAACGGCTTGTTATTCATGGTAACAACGCCGAGTTGCGCCCATTCATCAGACGTTTTTCGCGTATTCAACTGCGCGAGCTGATACGCAAAGTCTTGCGGCAACTTAACCTCTAATGCCGAGACTTCATCTTTGCGCCATCCCACCTGATAAAGATAATTCGCTGCTGAAGCAAAAGCATCTTCCAATGAAGTTAATACGTTAATGCGTCCATCATAGTCCGCATCAACGCCATAAAGCATCAATGTGGAGGGCATAAATTGCATATGACCCATGGCGCCTGCCCACGAA
>Ga0208694_1002802_pt1 | contig 17694 bp, 19 predicted proteins | sample AD_UKC078_MetaG_FD_184442 | JGI IMG/M metagenome (GOLD analysis project Ga0208694, IMG submission 184442) | Active sludge microbial communities of municipal wastewater-treating anaerobic digesters from USA - AD_UKC078_MetaG (SPAdes) (version 2) | ecosystem: Engineered > Bioreactor > Anaerobic >...
CGCATTCTTCGGGTACGAGGTACGAGGCGCGAGGTTCGAGGTTTAGGGCAGGGCTTCGGAGTTATGATAACACTGAAGACACGAAAAACCGCTAAATGCACGGCGGGATAAATATTACGTTACATAAATAATTATCGATAATTATGTAAGTATCGAAATTTTCTTATATAACTATATAATATATAAAAGTTACCGTGCAATCGCGCAGCGATTCCATGAAACAGCCGTGTCTCCCGTGTTACCCGTTACCTACGTCGCATTATTCTTCTATTCCGAAGAGGCGTTTTCCGTTTTCCAAGGTCTGCCTGGCTACTTCCTCAAAGGATATGCCTTTTATTTCCGCTATCTTCTCCGCTACAAACCTGACATAGCCGGGGTAATTCCTTTTGCCCCTGTGGGGCACAGGGGTCAGATAAGGACTGTCGGTTTCGATCAGCAGCATATCAAGAGGAACCTGTTTCACCGCCTCAACTGTTTTCCTTGCGTTTTCAAAAGTCACCGGGCCGCTTATGGATATATACAGCCCCAGCTTAATACACTCCAATGCCATTTCCGCGCTGCCGGAAAAGCTGTGGAGAACTCCCCCGACCTCTTTAATACGGGTTTTTTTGAATATATCCATTACGTCCCCGTGGGCTTCCCTGTCATGTACAATAATCGGGAGCTTCAGCTGCCTTGCAATATCAATCTGCTCAATAAACCTCTGCTTCTGCACATCCCTGGGAGACAAATCATAGTGATAGTCCAGTCCGATTTCTCCTATCGCCCTTACTTTCCTGTTCCCGGCAAGGGCAGCAAGCACTCCTGCCGTCTCTTCATCCATGCTCGCGGCATCGTGGGGATGAACCCCCACTGAAGCATATATGAACTCATATTTTTTCGACAATGCGATTGCCTTAACCGAAGTCTCAATATTGCTTCCCGCATTAAGAATCAGTTCAACTCCATCCTGTTTACACTGGCTTATTGCTTCATCCCTGTCCTTGTCAAACCTGCCATCGTCCAGATGAGCATGCGTGTCAAAAAGCATTTACGTCTCACTTCCTTTTAGTTCTTAATAATACACTAAAGGAAACAGGGTTAGGGGTAAAGGGAATACTCGGACTTTTCTCGTACCCCGTACCTCGTAACCCCGTACCTGCTAAATTATCGTACTTTGGAACCTGACGGTATTTCTGAAAGCGGAGAAACTACCACAACAGAATCACCGGCATCCGCTGCCAGTATCATTCCGTTGGATTCCACTCCCCTTATCTTGACAGGTTTGAGATTTGCCACCAGCACTACGCTCTTGCCAATCAGGTCTTCCGGTGCATAATACTTGGATATGCCGGACACTACCTGACGTTTTTCGCTTCCCACTTCAAGCTGCAGCTTCAGCAGCTTGTCGGAGCCTTCAACCTTCTCGCACTCCAATACCTTTGCAACCCTCAAGTCAATCTTTGCGAAATCATCTATTGTAATATAATTATCTTCCTTCGGTGTTTCCGGAGCAGCGTTTTCCCCTCCAAACTCAACCCTTGGAAATATTATCTCGCCTTTATTTACAATCGTTCCTGCCTTTAATGCCCCAAAGCTTTTTATGCTTTCCCAAGTCTTCAAGGCTTCATCCTCTATGCCAAGCTGTTGGAATATCTTTGCAGGGGTATTGGGCATATAGGGGCTTATCAGAACTCCAACTATTCTTAATACTTCTGCAAGATTGTACAGAACTTCTGCAAGCCTTTCTTTCTTTGATTCATCTCTGGCAAGCACCCAAGGCATTGTCTCATCAATATATTTGTTGGATCTCCCGATCAGTTTCCATATCTCAGTTAACGCGTTGGAGAAAAGCAGCTTATCCATTAACTCCTCAACCTTTATAGGAGTACTTTCAGCCAGTTTGATGAGGTCTGCATCCAGCGGTTCTCCGGAATTCTTAGCAGCCGGAATGACTCCTTCAAAATATTTATCTATCATTGTAATAGTTCTGGAAAGCAGATTCCCCAGATCATTAGCCAGATCAGAATTCATCCTGTTCACAAGGGCTTCCTCAGAATATACTCCGTCAGAACCAAAGGGAACTTCTCTAAGCAGGAAGTATCTTATTGCATCAACTCCGTATTTTTCTACAAGTACCACCGGATCCACAACATTCCCCTTTGATTTTGACATTTTCCCTCCTTCAAGTATCAGCCAGCCATGGCCGAACACCTGCCTGGGAACAGGTTCTCCCAGAGCCATGAGCATGATTGGCCAAATAATCGTATGGAACCTGACTATTTCTTTTCCTACAAGGTGAACATCCGCAGGCCAATATCTCTTGTAGTCCGAATCATCATCGCTCAAGAATCCCAATGCCGTAATATAGTTTGACAAGGCATCGATCCACACGTATACAACATGTTTTTCATCAAAGGAAACCGGTATTCCCCAGTTAAAGGAGGTTCTGGAGACGCAAAGGTCATCCAATCCCGGCTTTAAAAAGTTATTCAGCATTTCGTTCTGTCTGGTTTGAGGCTGTATAAAATCAGGGTTTTCTTCAATATACTTTATGAGTCTGTCCTGATACTTGGAAAGCTTGAAGAAATAGCTTTCCTCCTTTGTCAGCTCGACTTCTCTTCCGCAGTCGGGGCATTTGCCGTCAACCAACTGCCTTTCTGTCCAGAAAGATTCGCAGGGAGTACAATACCAGCCTTCATATTCACTTTTATAAATATCTCCCTGGTCATAGAGTTTTTTGAATATCTTCTGCACTGCTTCCTCATGCTGCCTGTCGGTAGTTCTTATAAATCTGTCATTGCTTATCTGCATCAGTTTCCAAAGGTCCTTTATGCCGGCTACCACTTCATCAACATATTGCTTGGGAGTTGCACCCTTTTCCTCCGCTTTTCTCTGGATTTTCTGCCCATGCTCATCAGTTCCGGTAAGAAACATAACATCATAGCCCAGCATCCTCTTGAACCTGGCTGCAGCGTCAGCTGCAACAGTAGTATAAGTATGGCCGATATGCAGCTTATCACTGGGATAATATATCGGCGTAGTGATATAATACGTCTTTTTGTCTGTCATAGAAATTCCTCCTTTAAAATAAAAAAGCTCCATCCCATAAAGGGACGAGAGCTGCTCGTGTTACCACCCTGATTCTTCCCTGCCTCACGGCAGAAAACTCGACAAGTGACTCCTCCTTAAGATTCATCACTGTGCTGTATAACGTCAGCTTACCGGCACAAGCTAAGCAAATACCTCACCTGTGCAGTTCAGGGGCCATGTTGGGTTGGTTTTATGTACCGGCTCGCACCTTTCCCGACTCTCTTTAACAATCACGCCAACTTACTCTTCCCATCATTACTTTTATAGTTTTAATTATATGATAAAAATATACAACAATATTTGGGGAGTGTCAATATATAATATTGGAGGCTAAAACAGTATGAATCTGCACAGGAGTACCGCCGCTGCCAATCCTGCCATATCTGCAATCACAGCTGCTGCCAGTGTGTGACGTATATTTTTTATTCCTATTGAACCAAAATATACGGTAATTGTATAAAAAATCGTCTCCGTACTGCTCATTATTATACTTGCCAGTACTCCCGCATAGTTGTCCGCGCCGCTTCTTTTCAATATATCCGCAAGGATTCCCAATGCGCCGCTTCCCGACAGGGGCTTCATAATAATAAGCGGCACTACTTCTTCAGGTATTCCGGCTGCCGAGGTCAACGGGCTCAAAACATAAAGCATGAAATCCAATCCGCCGGAATTCCTGAGCATTCCCACCGCAAGAAGCATTGCCCCTATATAAGGCAGTATCCTGAAGGTTATCAGAAGCCCTTCCCCCGCCCCCTCAATGAATGCATCATATACCTTAACTCCGTTGAGATATCCGTAGATAAGTATAAGCAGTATGATAATCGGTATAATAAAGTTCATGCCCTGCCTCCACATGTTTTCTCAAGCAGTTTGCAGGTTATCACCCCTGCAGAAACAGCTGCAAAGGACGAAGCAACCGCCGGAAGTATAATAATTCCCGGATTTGCCGAACCTACGGACGCTCTAAGGGATAGAACCGTTGCCGGCAATATCTGTATAGGCGCTGCGTTCACTACCAGAAAAAGACACATTGCATTAGTTGCGGTATCCTTTCTGGGGTTCAGCTGCTGCAGCTCCTGCATCGCCTTAAGTCCCATGGGAGTAGCCGCATTCCCAAGTCCAAGCATGTTGGAGGTTATGTTCATTATCATAGCTCCCATTGCAGCACTTTTGGGAGGTATCCCCCTGAAAAGCAGCTTCATAAGAGGCCTGATAAAATCGGATATCTTATCCGCCAATCCTGATTTTTCAGCCACCTTCAAAACCCCGCACCAAAGCATCATGCCTCCCAGAAGCCCAATTCCAAGTTCAACAGCAGCACCGAGAGAGGAAAATATCTCTTCAGTGAGGATTTCAAGCCTTCTTCCTGTCGCTGCGAAGGCGACAGCTATGGCTATCATATAGAACCAGAGCTTATTAATCATTAAAAAAACACCGCCATACATTTATTAATAATAAAATGTATGGCGGATATGATTGTTTTATGTGGTTTAATTTAACTGTATTTTGGCGACAAGCATGCCTTCCTCCCCATCCTCCATTTCATATATGCACCTGCCGTCGGGAGCAAATACATAGCCACCTCCCGGGAAATCCTCATCGCATGTACGTCCTGCCTGGGTTGCTGCTGCTATGAAAATTCCATCCTCTGCTGCATATTTGCCCAGCTTGCTCTTGCATTCATTCTTCCAACTACTGAACCCGGGCTCCCAATCTCCGACACCTTGTCCGACTGATAATCCGGGTGCTGCGCTTTCAAAAACCAAACTGGCACCCCGCTCGGCATACTCCTTAAAAATTCCGCCGTCGTAAATATCCTGGCTTATTGTCAGTCCAAAATTATATCCCGAATACCTAAACATGAAGGGCTTCGTACCCGGGCTAAACCATTTCGACTGATCACCCCGCAGAGTTCTTTTTCTGTAGCAGCCTTCTATCTTGCCGTCTTTTGCAACAAACTGAGTTATGTAGGGCTTTCCCCCGTAGTTCTTTTCTGCAAAACCTGCTATAATGATTGTCTGGTACAAGAAGCTCATATCGGCTATACGCTGAATTGAGGGATGAAACATGGAAAGCAGAGCATTAGAGTATTTCAGCGGGTTGATACAGCCGCTGATATTCATTTCAGGAAAACATACTATATCCACGCCTTTATTTCTGCATTCCTCAAGATATTTATACATGCTTATTATGTTATACTCTATTGCCCCTTTCTCGCATCTCATCTGAACAAGTCCCAAGGTCAGTTCTCCCATTGTCCAAACCTCCCTCAGCAAAAAATGCGTCTCACGACGCGTTTTTGACCCTAGGGAACCCTATGGTTCCCGAAGGCGTCAACTCCGCATCCTGAGCACCCTCCTTGAACGGCAGGGGGCTTCTCCCCCTTGCATCCCCCATTTTATAGGAAAGTATACTTTCCTATAAAATAAAAACTGCATGTAATATACTTCTACACCTGTTACAAATTTCCTTTATTTTTTTAAAAAGGGGTCATACTTTTTGCTTTAGGAGGGAAACAAGGGTAATGAGAAATTATACAATATTAGGATCAATCTTGTTCTTCTCATTGCTGTCATGCTGCAATTCACTAATTGCAGGGCCTTCAATTATTTCTCCCTCATATGTGAATCTGGAACCATGGCACGGGCAGTCCCAGGACCTTTCCGCATCATTCCACTTCAATTCGCAGCCCAAATGAGTACAGGTAGTATCTACCCTATGAAGCTGTCCCTTCTTATCACGGTAAATCCCCATTTTGTTTCCTTCAATATCCGCAATTGCCGCCTCTCCCTTTTCAACCTCTATATCCTCCGGCACAGGCTTCAGTTTTCCTGAGGCTAACTTGGCCGCAACATCCGCATTTATTGATATAAAGCTTGTTATTGAAGGATTCAAAACAAACCTTGAAGGGTCATAAACCTCAGCCCACGGATTTCTTCCATTAAGAATCAAATCCTTCAATATCATTGCCGAAGCTGTGCCGTTTGTCATTCCCCACTTTCTGAAGCCCGTTGCCACATATATATTTTGAATCTTGGAGGTCAGCCTTCCCACATAGGGTACTTTGTCAAGAGTGGTGTAATCCTGAGTTGACCATCTGAAAAGCTGTTCCTGCACATCATAGTGCTTCTTCGCAAATTCCAACAGGTTTTCATAATGCCTGTGAAGATTCGTTCCATGAGCTGTCTTGTGATGCTCCCCCGAGACAATAATAAGCTCACCGCCTTCATACTCCTGGGAGCGCAGTGACCTGCCGGGGTCTTCCGCAGTAATATACATACCTCCGAGGAATTTTTCCTTCGCCCTTACCGCAATAGCATAGGATCTATCCGGATACATCCTGGCGAAATAAAAGCCCATGCCGTCAAAGCACGGAAAATGAGAAGCAATAATAACATTATCGGCTGTTACCTTTTTCCCCAGGTTGGTAACAAGGATGCAGGGGTTCCCTTTATTAATATCTACAACCCTTGTTTGTTCAAATATAAAACTGCCGCCTCCGTCTACCTTCTTTGCCAGAGCCAGCAGATACTTGCGCGGATGAAACCGCGCCTGGCCGTCAAACTTCACAGCTCCTTTAACCTTGAAAGGAAGGGGGGTATTTTCTATAAACGATGATTTTATTCCCAAACTGCCTGCCGTATTTGCTTCATCTGCTATCTGCTGGACATATGAATCCGTCAATGTAACGACATAAGCCGACTCCTTATGAAAATCACAGTCTATTTTCTCTTGTTCTATCAAATCTGAAATAACGCGGATTGCTGTTTCATTGGCAACAGCATATTGCCTTGCTTTTTCCTCTCCCATATAATTCTTTATCTTGCTGTATATCAGATCGTGCTGGGAAGTAATTTTTGCCGTTGTATGCCCTGTCGTGCCCTGAATAATTCTGTCAGCTTCGATTACAGCTACACTTAAGCCTTCTTTTTTCAGCATATACCCTGATGTTATTCCTGCCATACCGCCCCCTACTATTGCAACATCCACTTTGATATCATTTCCCAAAGCCGGATAATTGGTCCTGGCAGTCGATGCCATCCAAAATGACTCAGGAGGTATATCGGAATCGATATGATATGTATCGGTATTTTTTCCCATTAATCCTTTCACTCCTTATAGATTTGTAACATTTTAAACCAATATATATCATTTACATACCCGCGAAAAATATTCCGATAAATCCCCAAGGCTTGCAGCGCATGGGCTTAAGCTATGTTGGAGATAATAAATAATAATTATTAATTTATTTTTATACACTATTGACTTTTATTGTCATAAATGTTAACATTTAATCATAGTAGAAATTGTCGAAATTTGTTGTATAATGTAAAAGGAGGAGAGTACATGAAATCTACAGGAATTGTAAGAAAAGTCGACGAATTAGGCAGAGTTGTAATCCCGATTGAATTGAGGAGGACCCTTAATATCGAGGAGAAGGACTCCTTAGAAATATACGTTGACGGCGAGCATATCATACTGAAGAAATATGAGCCGGCATGCATATTCTGCGGAAACGCAAAAGACGTAGTTCAATACAAGGGTAAGAACATTTGTCCGGCTTGCATGGAAGAATTTAAAAAATAGTATTATCGAATAAGGGGGGACGTTTCTCTTGTCCCGCTTGCGGGGCAAGAGAAACGTCCCCCCTTATTTTATTCACTTACCTTGTTCAAGTCATCCAAAATCTGGTCTGCATCAAACCCATGCACCATTGCAGCCTGTTCCACAGATTCTCCTGTGGCACCCGGGCAGCTAAGGCAGTGCATACCATACCTCAAAAAAACTTCAGCAGTTTTAGGATTTGCTCTTAATATCTGAGCTACTGTCATATCCTTTGTGAATTGCATTTTTTGTCCTCCTTTCAAGGTTACATCCTATTTTATATACTTCCTTTTTCGGGAGCTTCCTATCCTCTGCAACCATTTTAATTGCTTCTTTTTTGTCTGCTCCCTGCTGCAAATACATTGCAATATGCTCCTCAACAGATACATTATCCCATTTCTTCAGCTCAATATCAACAAGTTCTTTTTCACTTATGCCTTCAATAATCAGTACGAATTCACCTTTTACAGCCCGCTCTTTGAAAATACCGATTACGCTGCTTATTTCTCCTCTTACGGTTTCTTCAAATTTCTTTGTTATCTCTCTTGAAACGGATATCCTCCTGTCACCAAGGTATTCCATGATTTCGCCCAAAGTATCCAATAAACGATGAGGCGCTTCATACACTATTATAGTTCTTGTTTCGGCGGAGAGCTTTTTGAGCCTTTCCTTCCTCTCCTTCTTATTTGACGGAAGAAAGCCTTCAAAACAGAATCTTCTTGTTGAAAGCCCCGAAACAATCAATGCCGTAAGTGAAGCAGAAGGCCCCGGCAGCGGAATAATTTCAATACCGCTGTCAATACAAAGCCTTACAAGCTCCTCTCCGGGATCTGAAATCGCAGGCATACCCGCATCAGAAACCAAAGCAATATTCTTCCCTGATCTTAACAGCTCAACAATCTCTTTGCCTTTTTCATGCTTATTGTGTTCATGATAACTTATCAGGGGCTTTCGGATTTGAAAATGATTCAGCAGCTTTATTGCCTGACGGGTATCCTCTGCGGCTATGATATCCGCTTCCCTTAATACCCTGACGCACCTCAGGGTAATATCTTCAAGGTTTCCTATGGGAGTTGCGCATAGATATAAAATACCGGTAATCATACTTTCCTCCCGTATATTCTGTGTATCTCTTCAGTATATTCTCCATTTTCATCATGTATATAAAGGGGATCCATGAACTTAAGCTCCTTGTTCCCTCCTCTTGCTCCTTCAATCAATAACAGATTGGGCCTTTTGCCAATGGACGGGTGTACAAATCTTATGCGTTTTGGTTCAATGCCTTTATCTCTCATCTCATAAATTATATCTGCCAGGCGGTCGGCCCTATGGACCATGAAAAGTTTCCCCCCGGGCTTCAGCAATTCCCTTGCTGCAATCAATATCTCCTCCAGGCTGCACATTATTTCAAACCTTGCGATTGCTTTTGTTTCAGAAGGGTTATTTATACCGCATTCCTTTTTCATATAGGGAGGGTTGGTCACTACGCAATCATACCTTGACTTGCCCAAAAGCATTGGTGCATCCTTAATATCCATGCACAGCACCTTGATGTTTTTTTCCAGTCCGTTTAATACGATGCTGCGCGCAGCCATGTCAGCCATATCCTTCTGTATTTCCACCGCAGTAATCTCAACAGGCTTTTTCCTGGAATATATAAGAATGGGGATTATACCGGTTCCGGTGCCCAAGTCTATAACCGAATGCCTATGCTTTATATCGGCAAAGTCCGCAAGAAGCACAGCATCAACGCCATATCTGAAAGAGTGTTTTTTCTGAATTATACTAAATCCGTTCTGTAAATCATCGACAGTCTCATCTCTATGCACTAACTGTTCCATGACACACCTCGCTAAATCGAAAAAAAGACCTTTTCGGTCTTTTTTCTAGTAACTCTTAATCCTGCACCGGAGCATCAACCGGGCATACATTGGCACACGCACCGCATTCGATACACTCATCCGGATTTATTACATATTTATCATCGCCCTGACTTATACAACTTACTGGACATTCCGACTCACATGCACCGCAGCTGATGCAAGTATCCTGAATTTTATATGCCATAGTAGCACCTCCTAAATAAATTACAAATACATTCTATCACTATTCTATTATAAATAAAACCCCTTGTACTGTTTTTGTTTAATTTTTCACTAATTGTCTTCAAGCAGTTCCAGGTTTTCTATGTCTCCCTCTATATCAGGTTCGATATCCTTCCCCGGCCTTAACTGAACTATATCTTTTACATGAAAATCCTTGATAACACGAAGGTTCCCTTCCATTAATTCAAGCTTTACCTTGACCATCTCAAGAAGTATATTGGATTCCACCACTTCACCCCGGCCTTCGGGAGTATCCACCAATGCCCCTATTTTTGGCATATATCTTCTGGCGCACTCATATGTCTCATGCTCATATTTAAGACAGCACATGAGCCTTCCGCAAATACCCGATATCTTTGTGGGATTAAGGGACAGGTTTTGCTCCTTTGCCATTTTTATGGACACAGGCGCAAAATCTCCAAGGAACGTTGAACAGCATAGACTTTTGCCGCAAGGGCCTATCCCGCTTATCATCTTGGCTTCATCTCTGACACCTATCTGACGAAGCTCTATCCTTGTCTTAAAAACTGAAGCCAAGTCCTTTACAAGCTCTCTGAAATCCACACGTCCGTCTGCAGTGAAATAGAATATGATTTTGTTGTTGTCAAAGGTATATTCTACATCAATAAGCTTCATACCAAGATTATGATGGTTAATCTTCTGCAGGCAAATGTTAAAGGCTTCCTGTTCTTTCAGCTTATTATTTTCGTAGATCCTGTTGTCTTCCTCTGTTGCAATTCTCAGCACCTTTTTAAGAGGCGCAATTATTTCTTCCTCAGGTACCTCTCTTATTCCCAATACGGCTTTCCCGAACTCTATACCCCTTATGGTCTCCACCACAACATTATCGTCAATGTTTATTTCCAAATCACCGGGATCAAAATAATATATCTTCCCTGCTTTCTTAAACCTTACTCCAACTGTTCTAACCATTATATGAATTTACCTCCGCAATATTAAATAGCATACCATCAATGCTGTTTTTTATACCAACATTGTGCTTGATATATCTATAACTCTTATTAATTATCTCCATTATACTGTTTAACTTGGCTTCCGTCAAAAAAGAATTGTGCCTCGTCAAAACCTCCAAGCTGTCAGCGTTGATAATAAGATTATCGTAAGCCCCCCGGCTTTCTCTCAATACCATTATATCCCTGAACCAGGACAGGGAAAACTCAAGAAAGCTCTCTGCAGATTCCTTATCCTCAATTGCTTCTGATGCCAGAAGAATTGCATCATTCCCATCCCCTGTCATTGCCTTCTCCAGAATATCAATATATAATGCACGAGCCTTGAAGTTTCCTTTATCCCTCAGAAGCTCCAGCGCGCTTCCGACTATTCCCTTTGAATGCCTTACAGCTGCTTCAACATCCATTGCCGGATAATCATATTTGGATTTTATAAAAGCCTTCATTTCCAAGCTGTCCACAGGTTTGAACCGATATACCTGGCATCTGGAGACAATTGTAGGCAATAAGAGGCTATGATTTTCCGTAAGTATCAAAAATACAGTGTTTTCAGGAGGTTCCTCAAGAGTTTTTAAAAATGCATCCTGTGCATCAATAGTCATCTTATCCGCATTATCTATTATTATTATCTTATATCCGCTTTCAAAGGGCTTTCTTGCTGAATCACTTATTATGCCGCGGACTTGTTTTATTTTAATGCTCTGCCCGATAGGCCTAACAATCTTCAAATTGGGGTGATTGCCGCTGCTTGTTCTCATACAAGAGCTGCACCTCCCGCAAGGCTTGTCATTGGCTTCACCGCCGCAGTTCAAAGCCATTGCAAAAATAAAGGCCATTAGCTTCTTGCCACAGCCCTTAGGTCCGCTAAAAACATAGCCGTTTGAAATCATATTGCTTTTCACTGCATTTCTCAGGCTTTCAACTATTACCCTCTGCCCAATTATGTCATTAAACCCCATCGTTTCTTCTCCCTCGGTATTAAAAATTCTATATATACATATCCAACAACATACCTTTAATATTTCCAATGCTTTCAAGTATCTTTATGTTATCCTTCTCATCCTTGAGAAATTCCCTGCTTAACTCCTCAATCTTGGCATTGACCTTTCTCACAAGGGCATATACCTTATGCCTTCCCCGTCTGTCAAAATGGCTTTGTTTTGAAAACTTAAGGGAATTATTCACTACCTCATCCATAAACTCTGCAATAAGCTTCTTATATTTCTTTAATTCTTTTATATCCATGCTTTTGACAAGGTTATCCCCTTGCTTCTCAATATCGCTCATAAGCCTGTTCAGGCGGCTGGCCAAATCCTGCTCTTCTGTCTTTCTGAGAGTATTCTCAAAGCTTGATTTGGAACTGCCGATATCTGATTTTTTGTCTTCTTTCGCAACTGTGCTGATTACAGAAGGATGGGTCTTGATTTCTGTTATCTTCATAATACTTCACCCTTAGACCTTCTCAAACCTGTCGATGTCAACTACAAAAATAGTTGCACCGCCGACCATCACTTCAATGGGATATGGAATATAAACCCCTGCAGAGCCTGTAGGCGGAATTGGCGTAGTAAAGGTCTGCTTTCTGCTTTTGCATATATCCTTAATTATTGATATTACCGAATCCACTTTGTCCTTCTCAACACCTATCAAAAGTGTTGTATTCCCTTCCCTGAGAAATCCGCCCGTAGAAGCAAGCTTTGTACTATAGACCTTTTCCTTGACCAGCGTTTCTACCAGATCCTCCACATCATCATCCTGTACAACCGCTATTATAAGTTTCATCCCTCATACCTCCTTTTTATTATTTTTTAACACCCATACCTTTTTCAGCTTGGAATCAGAAATCCCGTTCAGCTTTATTCCATATTCAACACAAAGCTTCAGATACTCATAAATCTCTCTGCTGATTGTTTCTCCCGGCATCAAAACAGGTATTCCCGGGGGATACGGTATTATCATTTCTCCGCAGATTCTTCCTATGCTTTGCCCCATATCCACCTGCTCTTTTTCATAGTATACCGCTTCCCACGGCATAAGGGAAGGCTCCTGCGGCCTGAAAAATACTGCCGGCGCCATAGCTTTTGCCTTTCTTTTCTCCGCAGTCTCCACAAGTTTTTTCACTGCATTTACAAAAGTTTCATAATCAGACCTGTAATCTCCTATCGTTGTGATTGCAACTATATTATATAAATCGGACATTTCCACCTGTATCTTGAAATTCTTTCTCAATATTTCCTCAGCTTTGGTACCGCTTAGGCCTGACGCTCCAAAATTTACCGTCAGCCTTGTCGGATCAAAATCAACCGCTCCATACCGGCCTGCCCTGTCCGGGCCTAAACAGCAGCATCCTTCAGTATCATTGATTTCGCTTCTCGCCCAATTGCTCCAATCTATTGCATCATCCAAAAGCTCATGTCCGTATTGCTGCATAATAAACCTTGCCGCATCCAAAGATGCCAGCAGTATATGGGAAGGGCTCGTCGTCTGAACCAATTGCAAGAATATCTTCAGCTTCTCAATATCTACCCTTTCAGATTTCACATGGAGCATTGAACTTTGAGTCATAGAAGGCAGGGTCTTATGTATGCTTTGAGATGTCATGTCCGCTCCCGCCTCAAGTGCAGATATGGGAAGCCTTTCGTTGAAGCAGAAATGTGAACCGTGAGCCTCATCCACAAGCAGCAGCATTCCCCTATTATGTACGATTTCTGCAATCTTCTTCAAATCAGAACATATCCCATAAAAAGTGGGATTAGTGATTACAACCGCTTTTGCATCACTGTGCTCTTCTAGTATACTTTCCAATGTTTCAGGCTTTATCCCCATTGCTATTCCAAGCTCATAGTCTATTTCCGGCTCAATGTATACCGGTATCAGCCTCCCAAGTATTACTGCACCATATACCGATCTATGGCAGTTACGGGGAATAATTATTTTGTCTCCGGGATTTGCGGATGCCATTATCATTGAATATATACCCGAGGTGGTGCCGTTAACAAGGAAAAATGTATAATCCGCTCCAAATGCTTCCGCGGCGAGGCCTTGCGCCTCGAGAACCGCACCCTCCGGGCAGTGCAGATTGTCAACTCCTGGCACTTCAGTCGTATCCAAGGCTAATATATCCTCAGACAGAAAATCAAGGCCTGTTTTCTTGTATATATTTCCCCTTTTATGTCCCGGCATATGAAAAGGCACAGCCCCTTCATTCTTATATGCTCTAAGCGATTTCAATATGGGTATGCAATCAATATTCATCAGATATCCCTTCCGTATCAGTAATTTTAATTATTTAACCGGTATTTCCTATTCTAACTGAGAAACTTTTTTGTCTCTTGTATAATTATCTGGTTCTTGGCAATTATTAAGCTGAAATAATTTTATTTCTTTAATTATACTATATATGCTCTTGGTTGTTTATAATATGATGATATGAAAGTTTCTACAAGACACTCCAAAATAATTGCCAAATTGGCATTATGCTCCAAAAAACAGCTCTGCATATTCGATATTGTTTGATTATTACACTTTCATTTAATATAATATAAATATATAGTTGCATATTCTTTTTATCAGCATATTTAGTAGTATGGGATTCTTTCAGCAGATTTAAATATTTTTGGAAGTGATGTTATGCTTCAGCCGGATCTAGAAAAATATCTTAATATAATATTAAGAATTTTGGTTTACATTGCCATGGCCTTGATTGCATTATTTGCATTCAAGTTTGTTTTTGCATATTTTATGCCCTTTGTTATTGCCTTGATACTTTCCATGTTAATTGAACCGCTGGTATTATTCCTTCAAAAGCTTAAGCTTAAACGGGGCATCTCAGTAGTATTGTCTATTTTGCTTTTCCTTGGAGGATTTGTCGCTATTTCAACCTTCGCAATTACAAGGATAGTGTATGAGCTAATGAAACTATATAACCGTCTGCCAAAATATTATGACGGGATATATAACTTTTCAGCTGAAGTAATTCAGCAGGTAACCGACTTATATCTGCAGCTGCCTCAGGAAGCCCTCAATATCATGCAGGAAGTTCTGAGGACTGTCTTTGGAAAAATAACGTCTTTCTTAAGCCATACAACTACATGGCTAATAGATACCTTAACCGTACTTCCGTCAACCTTGATATTCATATTGATTACTCTTATTGCAACATTCTTTATTACAAAGGACAAAGGCTTGATTAAGGACTTTATTTTCAGGCAGCTTCCGCCAACATGGAGTGCTAAAATAACTTCACTTAAAACAGATCTTTTAGTAGCCTTGATAGGCTTTTTGAAAGCTCAATCCATCATATTAAGTGTAACATTTATTGAATCCTTTATAGGGTTGACTATTATAGGTATTGACTACGCATTTATCCTGGCAATTATTATTGCTATTTTAGATATTTTGCCCGTTCTTGGCACCGGAGGCATTTATGTTCCTTGGGGGATAACCAATCTTGTATGCGTATACCGGAACATCCGGACGGCGATTCCGGAAACATCCGGACACGAAACCGGAGGTATCCGGACACTTTGCCGGCTAACTTGATTGTAAAATAATTGCTGCATTTGAGCAACAATAATTAGCATTATTTAGGTCTTGTCCAGATTCTGCATCTTCCTGGTTGCTATAACCTCTCTCATCGAGAGTTTTGAATCAAGCTCCAGAATATATGAGTTATGTATAATCCTATCCATTATTGCATCAGCTATTGTCGGGTCAGGGAAAAGCTCATACCACTGGCTTTGGGATATCTGTCCGGATAGGATCATAGAACCCCTGTTGTAACGTGATTCTGCAATCTCCAGTATGTCCCGGCTTTCTTCCAGGGTGTATGACTTCAAGCCTATATCATCAAGTATAAGGAGACGGGTGCTTTGAAGTCCTTTCATAAACTTTGAATATTGGCCGTTGGACTTTGCTTCTTGAATTTCCAGAAGCAGCTCCGGAATTCTGAAGTACTTTACAGTATAGCCTTTTCTGCATGCGCTATTGCCGAAGGCACAAATCAAGTAAGTTTTTCCGCTGCCGGTCTTTCCGGTAGTGATGATATTCAGCGATTTTTCGATGAAATCACAGCTTGCGAGTTCAAGGATTGACTGCTTATTAATAGTTCTATTGGAGGAATAATCTATATCTTCGATGCAGGCATTTAAGCCAAGGTTAGCATTCCTAAGCAAGCGTTTTATCTTGGAGTTCTTCTTGGCCATCCATTCTTTCTCAACCATAAGGCCAAGTCGTTCTTCAAAGCTCAGCTCCAAGTATGATGGGTCTGGTTGGCTTAGCATCTGAGCCATGGTTTTAAGCTTCATATCCCTGAGTTTCTCGATTGTTTGGTTGTTAAGCATTCAGTCCACCTCCTGCATAGGATTTAGCTCCACGCAGATTACTGTTGGGAACTACTTTTTCACCTTCAGAGGATGCTTCTTTTGAAGATATTTGTCTGAGTATGATACTAAAGTACTTGTAGCTACAGGTTCTCTTTTCAAGTGCTTCCCTGCTTGCTGCTTCTACAGTTTCTGAGGGATATTGTGAAGAAAGTCTCATAATACCCATACAGGCTCGATAGGTCTGTACAGGATATTCCCGGCTTTCAAGTATACTTGCAATTAGCTGCTTAGTCTGTGGACCGATTTTTTCAGCCCAAGCCAAATATCTTGCGGAGTTCCAGCCTGTAACAGCCTTATGTGATTCCGGCATGTGCTCCGGTAAGGTTGTATACCTTTTGTATGTATTAAAGTTTCTCTGATGAGCTGCTATCCTTACATTGTCTATAAATATCTCAATAGTCGAGTTAGTAGCTCGTATAGCAGCAATCTTGCCGATGTTGGTATAATGAACGCTGTAGTAGAAGCCTTCATATTCAACATGGTAGTTGAAAGCTACCTTAACCTCCTTCCAGTCGGCATACTCATAACGAGCAGCCGGTAAAGGCTTGAGTGCCGGTTTATCAATAGCTTCAAAGGCAGATAAACGGTTGCCTTCAATCTTCTGGAAGGGTCTGTTGATGAATTTATTAAGTTCAGTTCTTACCGCCTTGTTAATTTCAATGAGGCTGAAAAACTGATGGTTCCTTAATGCAGCAATGATCCGCCTTGAAATATTGCCAACCATGTTTTCATCAGCAGCTTTATCCTTAGGTTTTTTAGGCCTGGCTGGAATCAGAGTTGTTCCGTAATGCGCTGCCATCTCGGTATAACTTTTATTTAACTGTGGATCTACCAGATCCGGCATTTTAACAGCAGTCTTGGTATTGTCAGGAATCGTAATTCTTGGTACTCCGCCATAGTATTCAAAAGCTCTAATATGAGCATCAATCCAGTTTGGAAGCTTCATATCCTCATAGGCGTAAGCAAAGGGATATGAAGAAGCAGGAAGGACTGATACGAAAATATATGCTTCCTTTTCCTTACCGGAGGGAAGTTCAATGTAAGGGATTGTGCTGCCTGCCCAATCAACCTGCATCTCTTCTCCTGCTTTATGCTCAATATGCATTGATATCTGGTTGGTTTTCTTGAAGTTTCTGTATCGCTCACAAAACTGTGTATACATTAAGCCGTCGGGATTATCTCTTTTATACTCTTCCCACAGAAGCATCAGTGTTACATTTTTCTTTTTCATCTCGTTGAAGATGTGATCTAAATCAGGCTCTATTGCTTTGTTACGAGCTTCTGATGGGGGATAAATCAAGGATAATAGTTCCTTATCATTAAGATAGCATGGCCAAGAGATATTTGCATTTTTAGCCCGTTTGAGCACATCATCAACGGTTGATTTCCCACAATTACATGATGCAGCTATATCTCTTAGTGATAATCCAACATCAAACTTTAACCTAAGTATTTCTCTTACTTTAGACATGTCTAGCCTCCTCATTATTTGCCCCCCTTAAAGCTTTATACTTTAAGGGTAGCACTTAATTTGTTAGCTCGACAAGGTGTCCGGAT
>Ga0208694_1002806_pt1 | contig 17660 bp, 17 predicted proteins | sample AD_UKC078_MetaG_FD_184442 | JGI IMG/M metagenome (GOLD analysis project Ga0208694, IMG submission 184442) | Active sludge microbial communities of municipal wastewater-treating anaerobic digesters from USA - AD_UKC078_MetaG (SPAdes) (version 2) | ecosystem: Engineered > Bioreactor > Anaerobic >...
GAAAAAAAAATCAGGATGAATCGCCGTCTGAAAGAAGAATTGTCGGAAAAGAACAATAAATTAAGAGAAATAGACGAAAAATATGAATTAATTATTAATTCATATTTAGACGCCGAAAATAAAAATTCCGTGCAGAAGCAATTAATGCTTATGAAAATAAAAATCAACAATGAAATTTCTGAAATAAAAAAGCAGCTTCAAGAAGAAATACCTTCCGATAATATAACAGAACATAGAATTATATGTAAGGGTATAATTAATTCCAATACAAGAATAACCATAGGCTGGTTAAAGTATAGAGTAAGACAGGACATAAGTTACAGTAAAATATATAATGACGGAAACGAAATCGTAATTCTTCCGCTTAATCCTTCGGATATTGAGCAATAATGGATTTTGGGAATTTTGGGGGCGTACAAAATTCCATCAGCATTAAGATCTTACATAAGGGAGAAAAACATGAAATTAAATGAAAGTCAAATGGATGTGTTAAAGGAGATAGGAAATATCGGTGCAGGCAATGCAGCAACATCCCTTTCCAATATGCTTTCTAAAAGAATAGAAATGAATGTGCCTGAAGTAAGCTTATTAGATTACAATGATATAATTGATTCCATAGGCGGGGCTGAAAGTATAGTTGTCGGTGTACTGATTGGTTTCGAAGGAGATATTGATGGTGTAATACTATTTTTGTTAAAAAAGGAATTTGTTCATTTAATCTTGAATTCATTGATTGGGACAGAGCTTAAAAATTTTGAAGAAGTATCTGAAATAGAAATGTCTGCATTGTCTGAAATAAGCAATATAATGGTATCTTCCTATGTGAATTCAATATCTTCTCTTACAAATATGAACATTAATGTTACTGTTCCGTCGCTGAATATCGATATGTCAGGTGCCCTGCTGGATTCCGTTACCGCAGAATTTTCGGAAATTGCCGATAAGGCTGTTTTCATTAAAGAAAAATATTATTGCATGAATGAAACAGTATACAGTTATATGCTTTTGTTGCCAAGCATGCCATCCTTAAAAATTCTATTAAACAAATTTGGAATATATACATGAGAACAATTGTAACCGTAGGAATTTCAGACATGAAAATAGTTAAGGAGCATGAAATACTAATATCATATGCTCTCGGCTCCTGTGTCGGCATTTGCATAATCGATTGCGTTGCACAAATAGCAGGAATGGCACATATTATGTTATCTTATAATAAAAATGGCGATAAAAAAGAAATTTTTAAATATGCAGACACAGGTATTACAGAAATGGTAAGACAAATGGAAAAGTTAGGCGGCATAAAATCAAGAATGACGGCAAAAATTGCAGGCGGCGCTAAAATGTTCGATATCAAAGGAAGCTCAACAATCGGGAGCATCGGCGAAAAGAATATAGCTGCTGTAAAAGATACATTGCAAAAGTTAAGAATAAGACTTATTGCCGAAGACGTGGGTCAAAACTACGGCCGCACCATAATGTTTGACAGTACTAACGGGAATTTAACAATTAAATCATTCGGAAAGGAAGAAAAGGTTATTTAGAAAGTGTCATTGTTATGAATAAACACAAACTGTCATCGCTATGAGTAACCCGCAGACTGTCATTCTGAGAGCTTTAGCTCGAAGAATCTCATGAGATCCTTCCCTTGCGCTCAGGATGACAAAGGGTATAAAATCATTCACATGCACTCAGGATGATACAGACTTTATCTGGGTGAAATACAGAGCATCTTAGTGGTTTGGGTGCAATGAAACAAATTCTGTTGCCTTTATTACTTCTTTGATTATTTCTGCTTGATGTTGGATTTCATAAGATAAGTATTCTGCGTACACTTCACCTCTTTTAGTGGTAATGTAAAACGGATTCAGATTGTTTAAGGCCATAGCTTTTATATCATCTTTGCAATAATCGCATTTGCATATAGATGCATACGCGGGGTCTTTTAAAATCTTTTCAAGATATCTGCTAACGATTTCTTCCATATAATTCAGCAACATTTTCGTACTCCTTCAAAATAATTAATCGATTACTTCTCTATACATACCAATTACGGATATAATAATGTAGAAATAGTATTTATGGTTGTCGATGTCTTTAAAATTGTAGTATTTATTGTACAAGGAATTGATATATGCCAACTCCGAATAACTTGGATTAAATCCGTAAAGGGTGTTTACGGCATAAACAACTTCAGCTCTGGTAATCGGTTCATCCGGATAAAATTTGTCTGAGCTGCCAATAACCAAATTTCTGCCGGCAATTTTAATTATTTCTTTTTCTGCCCAGTGATTATGTATATCGGTATAAGGGTTGTTGCTCGATGCCGGAATAGCATTTAATAAAGGCTTATAGGAGCTTATTTTAGTAAGCATTTGGCAAAACTCAGCCCTTGTTATATAATTATCAGGTTTAAAAGTTTTATCTTTATATCCTGAAACATATCTTTTGTTGCTGCCCATAGATATATAATCCCTGGCCCAATGATTATTTATATCTGTAAACTTGGATTTTAAATAAGCAGTGTTATCATAAGGCAAATCATTCAATCTACAGAATATGGTAACAACTTCAGCCCTGGTAATCGGAGCATCCGGATGGAATTTATCAGCATTCTTGCCGCTCATGTAGGCAGGAAAAATATTTTCGAATAATTTAATTTCATCATCCGATTTTACATATTCTAAGCCCTTGTTTTCAAATAATTTTTCAGTATATTTATAGTCGTGAACATCCAAGTCAATTGCATGCCTGCTTTTGGTCGTAGTTAATTTTCTTTTCGACTTTATTTCAACATTTTCAACAGTTCGGTTTCCTTTTTTATCTGCAATTGTAAAAATATAATTGCCGTTATAAATGATTTCTTCGGGATGTTTATATTCTGCCTCCTTACCGCTTATATCCACGTATTTACCGTCATATGTAATAATATAATCTAATCCGAAGTCATCTTCAATTTGTAAGTAAATATTATCTTCAGAAAATTCAGTGTCAATTGACGGTCTTCTGTAGTCAATATCTGAAATATTGATATTGAAAAGATGCTGATTGCTGTTTGATTTGACCAGGACCGAATAGTTTCCGTTATCATCATAAATATCTTTTGCCGGATATACAGTGTAAATTTCATTATTAGAAAAATTATAACCAAAATATTCTACAAGAGTACTATAGTCATTATAATCAACCGGTGATATATAAATTAACAGATAAAATTCTCTTGATTTTACAATTTTATAATTAAAAGGCGTTTCATCAATTGTGATTAACAGGTCATAGGGAACATTGTTTGCTATTTTACCGATGAAATAATTTATTTCGTTTGTGACGGTTGTACCTTGAGGTGTTGTTATTGTCCTTTGCTTATCAGTCTTCAAATTAAAGAATATTTGTTTTTTTTCATAATCATACATGAGCCTGAAATCTATATAAACACTTTTTCTGTCATCTTCCTCAGGTGCTTCGATATTATCTACTTTATAAACAAATGTTTTTTTGGTGCTTCCGTCATAGACTGTAAAGGGATAACTTCCATTCCTGTCTGCCACATAGGAAGCACTTTTTCCTTCAACAAAATAACCGGTGGGTAAATAAATGTAGTAAGTATCTTCTTCCTCATCACCTTCGTCTGCACCGGCATAATAAGGCGTTAAGGTGATTTCCTTAAAGTTGGTTCCGGGTACATCTTTTTCAGTAAATTTTCCTCTTAAATTTCTGTTTGCAGCATAACATATATTCATACTGCTTATGATTAAAAGAGCGATAAATATAATTGTAATCTTTTTCATAATTTCTCCCACTTGTCTTTATGCATTTCAAGCTGCCTTATATACAAATACCGAGTAATAATCTTTTCTATATGAGGAGGCATCTCTTCAAAAATACATCCGTAATTGTAGAAAGATAAATACTTTTGATTATCGTCATATATTTTATCAATTCTCATAACCTTAGCCTTCAACAATACAGCTGTTTTTTCACATCTAAAATAAAAAGCTATGATATCATTTATGTATAATTCGTAGTTTGATGAAATCAACATGCCGCCAATGCTTAAGTTAATCAAATTAATTTTCATATTTGGAAAGTCTTTTGTTATGTCTTTATCATTTCTGTAAAGACTTTCTATATAATAGGATAAGTCGGTCCGAACCTTTAATGAGTTTCTTCTTTCAATATCGGGCTTCTTTTTAACTATATGAGCATTAAGCTGATTATCGGATGCCAAATCAATCTGGCAGCAGTAACGGGAAATTCCTACAAATTCACTGTAAATTTCAATAATAACATTTGTTTTCCGGCTTAAAATCGGCAAGCCGGTACCTTTAACCTTTATTATTTTTTCATTTAAGCTTAACAGTTGACCTTTTCCAATCAGTTTACTATCTTCATCATATATTTTTACTATTTTATCAGTATCAATCATGATTACTCCCAAGCTGTTATTTTTAAGCCTCACTCTCAGGCATTTTAAAATTCAAGAAATAAACATAAATATCTACAATTGAGCTGAATAATTCTTCGGGAATTTCGCTGCCTATTTTAAGCTGGGACAATATGGCTGACAAGGAGTCATCTCTATAGACAGGCACTCCGTTTTTTTCGGCTATTTCAACAACTTTGTCTGCAATATAACCTGAACCTGAAGCTATTACGACAGGAGCGTTGTTTTTAGCCGCATTATATTTAAGGGCAACAGCATGATTTGATTTATTATTATATTGTGACATCTACACCATTTTTCCTTTCAGTCAGATTTGTGAAAACTTCGCTAAAGCGCCTGGCTTTAATGCATTCCTGCACTCTTATGCTTTCTATTGTAACATTGTTTTTGCTTAAGAGAAAGTTTAAATCACTTTTAATTTTCTCGGTCTGTTCCGATAAACTGCCCGGTATATAAATATCAAGCGACAAGACGGAGTCCCTTAATTTTAAAGTTGTTTCAAAATATCCTAAGTTTTGGATATCAAAAGTTATAAAAACCTTATAGGATTTGTGATTTTCCAGGTTTCTTTTATTATCAGGGCTGTCTTCATCCTTGCCTATCCATATTTCGGAAAACATAAACATACCCTTGTAATTTAACGGTAAAAACATGTGGAGTAAGGGAATATTAACATTTTGACTAAATAAAATCGACTCGGTCATATCCCCCATTAAACCTTTAGTTACAGCATTCTCACTTTCGCTTATCCCTTTATCAAGGAGTTTGAAAAAGGATTCAATAGAATCGTTTTTAATATTTGATTTTGTTTCATAAGTATTGATTAAAGTTGTTTTTAATAATTCCATCTGTTTTCCGTCAAGTTGAAAATTATATTTTAAGAATTCAAACAAATTTTCCAATTCATCAGAAAAATTAGTTTTTGAGCCATATTCCAATCTTACCAGGTTGTGAACCAATACGGATACATAGTCCCTTATAATACCAAAATCATTCATTTTGGAAATATATCTTCCAATGAAGGGCAGAATTTCATTTTTCAACAGCTCCAAGTTTGAGTCCATGGCATTTGTATTATCGTAAATAAATTTTTCCGTTAGCTCATTAAAAGAAGCTTTTAACATTTCCGGAATGTTTTTTTCGATATTTTTAAAGGTTGTGTTAATTGAGCCGTATATTTCTTTCACTGATACAAAGCAGTCATAGCTTCTTAAGAAATTTTTTAAAACCGTTTGAAGTCCTTTGTTGTCAGGATTATTGCCTAACAAAGTTCTCAGTAAATCGAAAAATTCGCCTTGAAATTTAGTGTATGTTCCTTGCTGGAACTTAAGAAAGTCCAATATTTCAGCTTCATTCATTTTAATATTACCAAGAAAAGAATCAAAAAATACACTTAACACCGGGTCGTTTTTAATATTGTTGTTGATAAACTGTTTGCTTAAAAGGAGCTTCTTAACTTCTTCATATAATACAGGAGAATTTTGCAATGATTTAATAAACTTGTCAAAAACAGAATCAGGATTGTAATTGAAAAGTTCTTGTCTGATTTGATTTTCATAACCCTTCTCAGGCGTCTTTGTAACCTTAGTAGGATCAGCTATATCAAAAGGCACTTCGTTTTTAATTTTAGGCTTATTAATGGGATTTTCGCTAATATGATTATTAGTCTTGACACTTATATTATTCAAAATAATCTCCTGTTTTATAAAGTTAATACCAATTGGGGGACATTCCTTATGCTCCAAAGACTAACCATATGGTAAAGGTGTGTCCCCCCTCATCTTGTATATCGGCACGATAATAAATTAAATAAGAGTATTATCGAAAAATTTATAAAAAGTTTTTCGTTATAATAGCTTAACAATTCATAATAAAGGTCGATATAAAGATAGGAAACCAACAAGGAGAGTAATATGGATAATAATTTAGATTCTGTTCTTGATATGTATCTTTTTGAAACAAATTCATTATTGGAACTATTAGATAATATTTTGTTAAAAGCTGAAAGCAATTTAAGTTTTGATAAAGAATGCATGGACGAAATATTCAGGGCAATGCATACCATAAAAGGCTCATCCGCCATGATGCAATTTGACAGTATAATGACTATTTCTCACAAAATTGAAGATTTGTTTTATTATATCAGAGAAAATGGAATAGACCAAAAGTATAACGAAGAACTTGTAAATTTAGTTTTTAAAATTACTGATTTTATAAAAGGAGAAATTGTCAAGGTAGAAGAAGGGCTTGAGCTTGAGAAAAATTTAGACCCTTTAGAAAATGAAATAAAGTTATTTTTAAACTCAATCAAAAAAGAAACCAAAGAAGAAATATACCAAATAGAAAATCTAAAATCAAATATTGCAATTACTGAAGAAAATAACCAAACAAAGGGATGCACATACGCCATAAGAATAATATTTGATGACGATGTAAGCATGGAAAATTTAAGAGCATTTATTATAGTCAATCAATTGAGGGAAACAGGTATTGAATTTGAATATAAACCTGAAAATATCGAAAACATTCCCGAAACATCGCAAGAAATAATTGAAAACGGCTTTTTCGTATATGTGAATAAGGAATATCTGGATACGGCAACAGAAGTAATCAGTAAAGCATTAAACGTCAAAAATTATACTGTATTTGAATACAATGAGGAAGTACAAAATAATAAAGAAGATGAAACAATTATCAACCAAACAAGATGCTCCACTGATTTAAACAATTCAAATTTATCGGCAAATTCAAAACAATGCAGGCAAAGCTTAATAACAGTCAATCTTTCAAAGCTTGACAAACTTGTAGATATTGTTGGAGAGCTTGTTATTGCTGAATCCATGGTTGAGTCGGATGCGGATATAAAAAAATTAAATTCGGAAAGCTTTAAAAAATCAACAAGACAAGTGAGAAAACTTACCGATGAGCTGCAGGATATTGTAATGTCCTTGAGGATGGTTCCGATTTCGGGCACATTTAATAAAATGCATAGAATAGTAAGAGATATGGGAAAGGAATTAAACAAGGATGTTGAGCTTGTATTAAACGGTGAGGATACTGAAATCGACAAAACAATAGCAGATTGTATTTCAGATCCCATTATGCACCTTGTCAGGAATGCAATGGACCACGGTATAGAACCGGAAGAAAAAAGGATAAGTAAAGGAAAGAACAAAAAAGGAAAAATAACCTTATCTGCCTTTAATACAGGGGGAGAAATACACATTACCGTAGAAGATGACGGAAGAGGCTTTGATTCGGAAAAAATATTGGAAAAGGCGGAAGCCAAAGGTTTATTAACCAAACCAGCAAGCGAATATACACAAAAAGAAGCATTCCAATTTTTGATGCTTCCCGGATTTTCCACCAATGATGATATAACCGAGTATTCAGGCAGGGGTGTCGGAATGGATGTTGTTAAATCAAATGTGGAAAAGGTGGGAGGGACAATTGTATTAGAGAGCAATGAAGGATTAGGGAGTAAAATTACATTTAAAATTCCACTTACTTTAACCATAGTATCAGGCATGCAGGTTGTAGTGGGAAACTCTGAATTTATAATACCGATTAAGAGTATTCATCAATCATTTAAAACCAAAAAAAATGAAATTATTCATAATCCCGAGCAGGGCGAAATGATATTGATAAGGGAAAAATGCTACAGGATAATTAGAATACATGAATATTTCAACATTAATACAGATATTACAAATATCGAAGACGGTATATTAATATTTGTTGAATCAGGTGACAACAGTGCCTGCTTGTTTGTTGATAAAATAATAGGGGAGCAGCAAGTTGTCGTTAAACCCCTTCCAATAATATTAAACAAGTACAACCTTAAGGAATCTGGAATTTACGGCTGCTCAATATTAGGTGACGGAAGTATCAATTTAATATTAGATGTAGGAAATTTAATGGAAAGTAATAGATATGGTGAGAATAACTGATAACGAATTTTTGGAATATGTAAAATACATAAATAAGAACTACGGGATAGACCTTTCAAAGAAAAAGATATTAATTGAGGGGAGACTATCCAATTTAATTGAAAAAAAGGGAATGAACAGTTTTTACCAGTATTTGAGAAGTGTAAAAAACAACGATGTAGAAGAAACAATGTTTGTAAACAAGCTGACAACAAACTACACATATTTTTACAGGGAAGAAAAACACTTTCAATATTTAACGGAAACAATACTTCCATATGAAGAAAAAAATAATAAGGCTAAGATATTGAATATATGGAGTGCAGGCTGTTCATCGGGTGAAGAACCCTATACTATAGCAATGATATTGGATGATTATTTCAAGTTTCGGATTAATCAATGGAAAATACGCATATATGCTACTGATATATCCGAAAATGTTCTTTCGAAGGCACGTGAAGGAATATATTCCAAAGACAGCATCTGTAAACTTCCCGATTCATTTATAAAAAGATATTTCATAAAGCTCGACGATAATAAATACCAGGTGGTACCCGAAATCAAGAATTATGTTAGATTTAAAGCATCTAATTTAATGGCTCCGATATTGGAAAAAAACAGGTATCACGTAATATTTATGAGAAATGTAATGATTTATTTCGATTTAGAAACAAAAAACAAAATTATAAACAAATTATACAATGCAACCAGGTCAGGGGGATATTTGATGATTGGACATGCGGAAATAATTCAAAGAGAGCAGTCAAAATATCTCTATATTAAACCGGCCATATACAAAAAGGAATAATATGCTAATTAATAAAATAATCGTAATAGGGGCTTCAACGGGAGGTACCGAGGCAATTATCAAAATACTTAAAGAATTGCCGGAGGATTTTCCTCCGATTCTTATAGCTCAGCACATGCCTATCGGATTTACAAAAATGTATGCGGACAGGCTTAATAAGATATGCAAAATGGAAGTAAGAGAAGCCCTTAACGGTGACAGGATAAAACAAGGGATTGTATTAATTGCTCCCGGGGACAAGCATATGGTGCTTAAAAAAGACGATAAAGGTTACTATGTATCCTGCAAAAAAGGCGACAAAATAAACGGATATTGCCCTTCAATAGATTTGCTTTTTAATTCGGCGGCCAAAATTGCCGGTAATAAATCAGTAGGAATTATTCTTACCGGAATGGGCAAAGACGGAGCTGAAGGTCTTTTAAATATGAAAAAAGCGGGAGCGTATACTATCGGACAAGATGAAAGTACTTCTGCCGTTTACGGAATGCCGATGGCTGCATTCAATATTGGAGCTGTTACGGTGCAGGCCAAGTTAGAAGATATTTTTGAAATTTTAACAAAACATTTAACAATATAAAATTTCTGACGATAATATAAGTAGCACGAAGATAAAGCAAAGATTATTGAGTAAAAAGGAGAAATTATGTTAAATTCATTGGAGCAATACAAAAAAACCTCAGTAAATACAATGACAAAAGGTGAGCTTCTGATTCTTTTATTCGATGAAGCAATTAAAAAACTAAATCAAAGCAAATTATTAATGGAGCATGAAGACTATGCTAATGCAAACATTTTCTTAACAAAAGTCAGACATATATTTTATTATTTAACGGCTACATTGGATGGCAAGTATCAGATATCACAGGAGTTATCCGATATATACGAATTTTTTAACAGAGAAATTATGAAAGCATCAACATTAAAATCTACAAAACATATAGATGACATATTGCCGATTATTAAGGATCTAAGAGACACTTGGGCTGAAGCAGATATACTTTCGAGAAAAAAGTATTAGAGGTATGCTATGGAAGAGTTATTAAGAAACAAACTGGAGGCAGCCAAAGAATTAAAAAAGTTAACATCGTTTGTCAATGAACTATCCTTAATAATCGATTATAACCGGGTTAATTCATTGCTTGATGAAAGGCAGCAGTATATAGATAAAATAAATGTAATTAACGAAAAAATAAGCGAAGTAAAAAGCAAGGAAAACTATGTTGAAACAAATGAAATTAAAAAATTAAACAAAGATATCGGCAGGGTTTTTACGGAAATTTATGAAATCGATAAAGTAATTCGTAAAAATATAAATACCGAGCTAAAATCAGTTAAGGAAAAGTTAAATTACTCAGAAACAAACATAGTTGTAAATATTAAGATATAAACATTGGACAACCATATCAATATCATGTGGAGGGATTATGAAAACGAATAAGAGTATTTCCAAAAAGATAACAACTACTATTTTAATTGTATGTTTTTCGGCACTGCTAATAACAGGAATAATTATTGTTAAAACAGTCAGTACAAGGTTTAAGGATAACAAAAGACAAATACTGAATGAAACGGCGTTAAGCATAAGCAATAAGGCAGAAGTTTTTTTTGAAAAATATATTACCGTTGTAGAGCAAATGGCTCATGACAAGAACTTACAAGAATTTATGATTAATGCAGAAGGATACCAAACATTACCTGTAACAAGAGGGTTCGACATAGCTACGGCAACAACTGATGATATTCAAAAAGCAGATTCAGAAATAATTCTTACTGCTTATATTGCAGAAGATGATTATTATTTGGCATCTCCAACCATCTATACACAATCCGAATATGATGTTACTTCCAAAGAATATTACAATGCAGTTACAGAAAATAAAGTATGCATTACCGACCCTTATATTGATGCTATTACAGGAGGAATAGTTATAACCATATCTGCACCGGTTAATGTAGACGGTGAAATTGTAGGCTTGACGGCAGTGGATATAGCCATTGATAAATTAATAAACATGGTTGATGAATATGAGCTGGGAGACACAGGATATTTCACATTGTTATCAAAAAATAATGTTATAATTGCCCATAAAGATAAGGATAACTTATTAAAAAAAGTTGATGAAATAAACTTAAGCGATAATATCGTTCAATCTGTTATCAATAAAGACAGGTCCGTAGTAGAATTCACATATAATTATGACAGGTTCATCGGAAACAGTGTGGAAATCGGAGATACGGGGTGGCAGATTATGTCATCGCTTCCGAGAGAAGAATTCATGTTGAATACAAATCAGTTGGTATTAATTATTATAGCTGTATTCGTAATATTATTGGTTGTACTGATTGGTGTTTTATACGTATTAATAAATAAATTGACAAAACCGATAACGGATATAACAAACATTACCAACAAATTGGCTGAAGGCGAATTAGATGTAAATATTGATATAAACAGCGACGATGAAATCGGTGTACTTGCGAACTCTATAAGAAAACTGACAGAGCGGTTAAAATTATATATTATATATATTGATGAAAGCGTCGGAGTTATAGATAAAATGGCTGAAGGACATTTAAACATGGAGCTTAAAAATGATTATGCAGGTGAATTTGCAAAATTAAAAAAATCTTTGTTAAATATGTCCAATACGCTAAAAGATGCAATAGGAAAAATACAACAATCCTCAATTGCAATCAACATGAATGCCGAGCAGGTTTCAACGGGAGCGCAAACATTGGCGCAAGGAACAACGGAGCAGGCAAGTGCAATAGAGGAATTATCAGCAGAAATCAACGAAATTTACACAACTATCGTAAACAATGCAGAGTATGCAGAAAATGCAGGGAGCAAGGCAATGCAAGCTTCCAAGGAAGTTGAGCGCGGCAACATGCAAATGCGCGAAATGCTTTCAGCAATGGATGAAATAAGCAATTCATCAAGCGAAATAGGAAAGATAATAAAAGTTATAGATGATATAGCATTCCAAACTAACATACTTGCATTAAATGCAGCTGTAGAAGCTGCAAGAGCTGGTGCAGCAGGCAAGGGATTTGCGGTTGTAGCGGACGAAGTAAGAAATTTGGCCGGTAAATCGGCGGAAGCCGCCAAACAGACAACCGCACTGATTGAGAATTCAATAAATGCAATCAACAAAGGAACAATGCTGGCAGGCGAAGCAGGCAAATCATTGGCAGGTATTGTCGATAAAACAAACGAAACAAATGAGCTGATAAATGAAATTGTAAAAGCATCATCACAGCAGACTATTTCAGTAAATCAAATAAGAAGAGGCATTGAGCAAATATCATCGGTAGTTCAGGAGAATGCGGCAACAGCAGAGGCAAGTGCAGCCAACAGCGAAGAATTATCAGGACAAGTATTGATTCTCAACGATTTAGTAAAACAATTCACTCTATAAGCTTACTTTCTGTACAATATAAAATACAACCATAAAGCTATGGTTGTATTTTAATTTATTTCATAATTTGTTTAATTTATTGGAATTATTGACGATATATGAATAGATAGATATGAAGACAAGGAAATTATAATATAGAAGAAAAGGAGAAAGATATGTCAATACTTTCAACTAATTTATACGGCTCATCTGTAAACAAAGGAATGGGCGGCCTTATGTCAGGATTGGATACAGATGATTTAGTCAATCAAATGACAGCCGCCACCAGGAATAAAATAAATAAGCAATATCAAGCAAAACAAAAATTGTTGTACAAACAGGAAGCATACAGAGAAATAAGTTCAAAGCTTCTAGCCTTTAACAATAAATATTTCTCTTATTCATCCGGCTCAAAAACTAATATTCTTAGTCCTAAGTTTTTTGAATCATATACATATAAATCCTCATCTGATTACGTAAGCGTGACCGGCAATGCAGACGTTATAAGTAATTTTAAAATCAATAGTATAACATCGGTTGCTAAAGCTGCAACATATACAACAAATTCTGTTTCATCTCAAAGCTTTTCAAGTGATGCAATAATCGGCAACATATCGGAAGATGTTTTATTAAGCAGCAGCATTACATTTGATTTTAACGGAGTGAAGAAGGCTATAGCTCTTTCTGAAATGGTTGACGGTAAGCCTGACGGTTCACCTTATACTTATGATGCTGAAGGATTAGCAGATTTTCTGAATACAAAACTTGCTGAAGTTTATGGAGCCGGAAGGGTAAATGCAGAACTTGATGCTTCCCAAACTTCAATAATGTTTTCTGCTTCCGGAAGTACCGATGTTTTTAGTGTAAGCAATATCAGCAATGATTTAAGCATACTAACAGGAATTAAATCAGGGGACAGCAACAGATTAAAAGTTTCGAAAACTATAGGTGATATATATGGAGAAGTAACAGATTGTTCTATTATTATTAACGGAAAATCAATAGATGGAATTAGTAAGGATATGTCAATTTCCGAAGTGCTTAAAAAGATAAACAAAGAATCTGATGTTGATATTACATATTCCAATACCACAGATAAATTTGTTATCGTGTCTAAAGATACCGGTAAAGCATCAAAAATTGAAATTACGGGAGCATTGGCAGATAAGCTTTTCGGAGGAAGTATTGGCACTGACATTGAAATAAGAGGCGAAGACACAGTGATGAATGTAACCATTCACGGGCAAGATATAGATATTACACGAAGCACTGCTAATTTCTCAATTGATGGTATAAATATTGAATTGAGCAAAAATGCAATACTTGCACCTGAAGAAGACCCTATAACTTTTGATGTAATAAATAACACTGATGAAGTGATTGAAAGAGTGAAGCAGTTTATTGATGATTATAATGAAATAATAGATTTACTCGGCACTAAAACAAAAGAAAAACCAAGAAGAGATTATCCTCCATTAACTCCCGAGCAGCAGGATGAAATGAAAGAAAAAGAAATAGAAAATTGGTTAAAGGAAGCTAAAAAGGGAGTACTCTTCGGCGATAAGAATATTACAAGCCTATTGAACAAAATGAGAGCAAGCATGAGCGGTATGACCTCCGTAAGCGACTTGGCTTTGTCCAATATCGGAATTTCAGCAGCATCAATGGATACCAGCGGTAAATTGGTTTTTAATGAAGAAAAGTTCAGAGAAAAGTTAATAGAAGCTCCCGATCAAATAGCAAGCTTATTTACAGGCATAGCCGATGAAACGGATGAATATGCAAAGTCCGGCATTGCAAATCAAATTCTTGATATACTTAGAGAAAATATTGGAGCTATGGGTACATCCGGAAAGTTAATCGAAGAAGCAGGCTTAGACACCGGTCGTTCATCCGACCAAAATAACATTTCATTAAAAATTAAAGATTATGATGAAAAAATGAAAGAGTTAAAGAAGAGTCTCGAAAGAGAAAGACAAAGGTATTGGAATCAATTTTCAGCACTGGAGCAAAGTCTGAACAAATTAAATGCACAAAGCTCATGGCTTATGGACATGATGGGTGGTTATTAGACTTAAAAGGAGAAAATAATGAAGATTGTAATATTAGCAGGCGGATTTGGTACAAGAATAAGTGAAGAAAGCCATTTAAAACCTAAGCCAATGATAGAAATTGGAGATGCTCCGATACTATGGCATATTATGAAATACTATTCATGCTTTGGATTTAATGACTTTATTATTTGTTGCGGGTACAAAGGTTATGTTATAAAAGAATATTTTGCCGATTACTATTTGCATAGGTCTGATATTACTTTTGACTTTTCTAATGGTAATGAAATGATTATACATAATAATGTTGCTGAACCTTGGCGGGTTACGGTAGTTGATACAGGACTCTATACCCAAACAGGAGGTCGAATAAAACGCATAAAAAAATATATCGGTGATGAAACTTTTATGATGACATATGGCGATGGAGTTAGCAATATAGACATACATAAACTAGTGAAACAACATAAATCGACTAATAATATTGTTACTTTATCCGCCATACAGCCCGGTGGCAGATTTGGTGTTTTGGATATAGATGAAAATGACAGAAAGGTTATAGGATTTAGAGAAAAGGCGACTGAAGACGCAGGATGGATAAATGCAGGATTTATGGTTTTGGAGCCAGCTGTATTTAATTATATAAAAGAAGATAAAACAATTTTTGAAAGAGAACCCCTTGAAAGTTTAAGTGCCGAGGAGAAGCTTGGAGTGTACAAGCATTATGGATTCTGGCAGTGCATGGATACACAGAGGGATAAGTATCACCTTGAATCGATGTGGGGAAAAAATATGGCACCTTGGAAGGTATGGTAGATATGAAAATTAGTGTTATTATGCTTACCTACAATCGTGAAGAGCTTTTAACAAGAGCAATCGACAGTATATTAAATCAGACTTTTAAAGATTTTGAGTTTATAATTGTTGATAACGGCTCCACTGACAGAAGTGGAGCAATTGCTGACGAATATGCATTAAAAGATTCACGAATTAAGATAATCCACAGAGAACAAGGAAATATTGGAAGTGGGCGAAATGCAGGTTTGGATGCTGCCACAGGAGAGTATGTAGCCTTTATAGATGATGATGACTATGCTGAATCTGACTTTTTAGAATTTTTATATAATCTTGCCAAAAAACATAATGCGGATATTGCTGTATGTGGTTCAACAAAAGAGGAAAATGGTCAACAATTACCAAATGGCATTTATCAATATGATGAGAAATATATCATGGATGCGGAACAAGCAACGGTAAACTTTTTATGGCGTAAGCTTTATAATGCAGCCATGCCGACTAAGCTTGTTCGACGAGAGATGTTTGATAGTATTCGTTTTTTGAACGAAGGCAAATATGACGATATAACCACAACCTATCGTTATTTTGCTAATGCAAAAATTGTAGCAGCACATGGACTTCCCAGATATTGTTTTTATCGCCACTCCGGTAACAACTCAAGTGCAGCGACAAAGCACCATTTGCTCAATCCGGTTCAATTGAATGAATACTTAGCTGCGTTTCGCGAACGAACCGAATATATAAGCAAAATATTACCCCAGTTAGCGGGTTTGGCTCTTTACAGCGAATGGTCTTATATGATTTCAATGGTAGAGAAGATTCATAGATATGGTCTCAACAATTGTGCTGATTTACTAGTGCTTATGTGTGATAATTTACGAGCACATTGGGATGATTTTTATTATGGCAAATATATTTTGGAGTTCGAAAAAGTGTGGATGGAGAGGTATGTCAAATAATCAAAGACGGAGTAATTCTAGGATGAATAATATTAATTTTTCTAGGGCATTGGAAAAGAGTTGCTGTACGGGTTGTGCCGCATGTGCAAATGTATGTCCAAACAATTGCATTTTCATGGAATATGATGATGAAGGCTTTTTATATCCTGAAATTGATATAAAGAAATGTACGGAGTGCGGTTTGTGCGAAAAATCATGTCCGGCAATCAATAATCCTGTAAATGATAATTTTATCGAGCCGGAAGTATATGCTGCATGGAGTCTTGATGATGAAGTAAGGGCTTCCAGTTCATCCGGAGGAATATTTACGGAATTAGCTCACAAGGTGCTTGATAATGGAGGTTTTGTTTCAGGGGCCAGATATAAAACAAATAACTTAGTTGAACATTGTCTAATAAATAGCAGAGAAGAGCTACATGAGCTAAGACAGTCAAAATATGTTCAAAGCAAAATAGGATTAATTTTTAGGGACATAAAAAAGCTGCTAGAAGAAGATGGGACTGTAATGTTTACGGGAACACCTTGTCAATCCGCAGGGTTGCTGCAATTCCTCAATAAAAAAAATGATAATTTGCTTTTATGCGACATTGTATGCCATGGTGTTAATTCACCAATGGTTTATTTAAAGTATTTTAATGAATTAGAAGAAGAATATAAAAGCAAAATTAAGAAAATTAATTTTCGTGATAAAAGAAATGGTTGGAAAGATTTTGGTACATCTGTTGTGTTTGAAAATGGAAAGGAATATTTTTGCAGTCAGAAAAGAGAACCTTTTTATAGAGGATTTATTAAAAACTTATATTTGCGTCCATCTTGTTATAGCTGTCAGTATAAGTCTTTTCCCAGATTTTCTGATATAACATTGGCTGATTTTTGGGGGATTAATTTTATTGATGAAAACGAAATTTTTAAAGGGGTTTCTCTTTTACTCATTAATTCCAATAAAGGCAAGCATTACTTAGAAGAAATAAGTAAAAATATAAGCAAAGAACAAAAAACACTTAACGATGCTACATTAAAAAACCCATGTATACTCAATTCTGTTACATTGAGTAATAAACGTGAATTGTTATTTAAGGCTTTGAGAAAAGAAACTGATGTTGGAGATATTATACAGAAAATTATTGATTACGATTAGGAGTAAATTATTGTGAATAAAAGAGTTGAATTATATCATAGTGGCCTTACCATTACTCAGAAATGCACTTTAAAGTGTAAATTATGTGCTGGATATTCACCTTATTATAATCCACAACCCCATTACAGTATCAAC
>Ga0208694_1002810_pt1 | contig 17653 bp, 18 predicted proteins | sample AD_UKC078_MetaG_FD_184442 | JGI IMG/M metagenome (GOLD analysis project Ga0208694, IMG submission 184442) | Active sludge microbial communities of municipal wastewater-treating anaerobic digesters from USA - AD_UKC078_MetaG (SPAdes) (version 2) | ecosystem: Engineered > Bioreactor > Anaerobic >...
TGACGGAGGGCGAACAACTCCTTCTCCGCCGGTTGGCGGATGTAGGGTTAAATCGGGGTGTAGCGCAGTTGGTAGCGTACTACGTTCGGGACGTAGGGGTCGGAAGTTCGAGTCTTCTCACCCCGACTGAGTTAAACAGAATGCCGTTGTAAATCAATCAATTACAACGGCATTTTTCTTTGTAGTAGAAAATGTGGTAGAAAATTATCTTTGGATTTAATCAATCAAATAGTGTTGGTGGATTAATACCTGCAACGAGTTCTTCAAAATTGTCGGGGCGAAACTGTTCAAATTCCTTTTGTGGTACTTTTATATATTCCCATGCCGAATCTGTCAGTTCGGTTGCAATCCTGCACCAATTAATTGCAGCATTATCTTTGAGCCTTACCTCGACATCTTCTCTGCCCTTGGTTTCAATAATCCAATTCGTGTCGTTATCGGTAATGGCAATAAAATCTGGGAAATAATTCCTAATGTTCGCCAGAGTATCAGTGTACTGGATGCAAAAACCGAATTGTTCGGGTAGTTTTGCAAACGCCTTTACATCTTCTGATTTTTCAAGGAATTTTGCAAAATTGTATTCGAATTCGTTATCACATGGTGTGTAATTGAATATGGTCTTTTTGGCTTCAAGAACCTTTTTGGATGTCGGAAACGGCAGTGTTGATGAAAGAAACCTGCTGGCAGATAACAGTTGAGGTTCTTTATGCTCTATCACTATTTCCCGTAATGCTTTTTCAAACTCCTTTATAACAACAAAACTTGCAACATTACTGCTTATTGCAGGTATTACACCTGTGTCATTTAAATCAATTGACTTACCGAATGCTTTTAGTTCAAAAAATTCACGGACTTTGGGTGCAATTAGCGCAAAGTGTGATGGTAATTTAATGTTCTGTGCTATTCTGCGGGCATAGTACCCTATTACTTCTTCAACAGTCTGTGCTGGTGGAATCGAATATTCTCTCTCCAACAGTTTTTCGTCAGTTAAAATGTCCCTTCCTTCGTAAATGAAAGTTTTTGTTTCACCAATTTCTTTGCCTTTAAACGGCAAAACGTTCACATTGAATTTAGAAACATCAATTTTGCCAATCTCTTCTGCCAGAGATTTTTTTCTTGCAAGTACCGATGAAATATCTGGTATACCAATGTCAAAGTCTTTTTTCTCATCCACTGGTTGCACTGTAAGAATCTTCAATTTGTCTTTGCCAATTTGGAAAGTTTCGAATTTCAGGTCTTCCAGTCTTTCCAAATCTTCCACAAACTCCATGAAGGCATTGTTACCGATAATGTCAACACGTTCGGTGTAACTCTCACGCATATTGCGGAACATTAAACGTAAACCCCTGCCGATAGTTTGCTCAGGAAGTATGTTTGCCTTTGCTGTATATGGTCTTAATCCGACAACAACAGTAACATTTTGCACGTCCCAGCCTTCACGCAACATTAAAACCGATACAATGGCATTAACTGGACTTTTATCATCATCAACATCTCTTGCTGCTTTCCGTGCAAGGTCAAGGTCTTTTTTACTTACTTCCCCAGTTTTATCTGTATGTATAACCAGTGTTTTATCACTACTGAATATTGCTGGATATTTTACCCGTAACCAATCTCCTATATCATCTGCTTCTTCGGTATTATTCATCATGATGAACAGAATCGGCTTCTTTTTCAACGGGTCTAACTCTTTGGTATATTCTTTCCAACGTTCCACGCCTGCCGTTAAAAAACCACTATAACGAACACTGGCAATATCAGATTTTGCTTCTTCTATGTGGGATATACCCTTAATGGGTCTTTTTACAATTCGGTCAAGTATTGCCTGTTTTAACGGGTAATCAAAAACAGTCCATGCAAATAAACTTCCTTTGCTGTAACGTGGTGTGGCTGAAAAATCAATTTGGGCAGTTAGATTCTTTTGTTGATGCAGTTTTCTAATTAATTTACTCCACTCACTTTCTTCATCATGGGTGTGGTGTGCTTCATCATTTAAAACCATTAATAAACCATCCCGCTTTGCTATTCTCTCGTCAAAATCAGTAATTTCCATTTTTGTTGCAGGTGGCTTTGAACCCAGCATGGAAGTCATTATATCGGTTTCCTCATCATTTCCTTTAATGTTTCTTTCATAGAACTGCTGGATGTTGGTAAGGTAAACTGCACCTTCGCTATGGGTTCTTTCGGTATCACCACGCATATAATACTCCATCTCCCACCACCATTGAAAGTGCTTTGGAATCAAGGGGTCAGTTCTGAAGATTTTACCACTTTCAAAATCACTTTTCAACCTGTCGAATACAATAACATTTGGTGCGAGTATCAGGAACGTTTTTGCAAATTGGGATGCATCCTCTTTTATGGCATTTGCAAATTGCCAGACAATTGCCAGTGCGAAAACCTTCGTTTTACCACTCCCAGTAGCCATCTTGATGCAGTAACGGGCAAAATCATCATAAGGTGGCAATCGTAAATCTTTTATCGTAAATGCAAATGTTTCCAGCAAGTCTTTACGAGTCCTGATTTTCCTTACCTCATAAATATAAATTAGTGTTTCAATTGCTTCACGCTGAGCAGCGTGATATCTGAATGTCTGCCCATTTTGTAAGATATGGTCAGTGTAGAACCAAAAGTTGATTAGTTCTCTTGTTGTATCAGTAACACCCTTGTACTTTTCAGCACGCCATGCTTTCACTGCTTCTCTTATGGCAGGAACACATGCAGCAGTGCTTAATTGTTCCTGAATATTGAACAGGTCTTTCTGGGAGTCTGGTTTTTTCTTACGTGCCATTATGAAATATCAATATGAAGGACTTTGGTTGTATCATTTCCAAGTATATCAATTACTTTTACTAACACAGTATATTTTCCTGTCTTATCGTATATATGCCCAACTGTTAAATCTATTTTTGGGTTTTGTTTTGTACGGTAACTCTGCCATTCATTATGAAAAGTATCATCCCTGTAATTCCAATCGACTGCCCAGTAATCAATCCATTGACTCCAATGAGTGATTTTCCCCTGAATTTCCTGCGGAACATCATCAGGGGGTATAATAAAATTATCGAGGGTCACTGATAATTTCTTGTTTTCAACTTTGGTATTTATTGAAAGTGAAGCCAGTTCATAGAATTTGATATCACCCTGTTCCACTGCTTTTTTTTCCAAAACCTCACGGGGAATCTTCTTAAATGTGACATCTACCTTATTTTCAGCAGCAAATTGTTGTGCAGTCTCGTTAATATTAAAAGCAAAGTCCCAACCCAAAAAATCAATACCGTTTGTCTGTGCCGATTTTTCTTTACCAATAAGTTGCCAGAACTCTTTGATGGTAGATTTTATGTCTTCAACAGCAACTGGTGCGTCAACACTTCCTATATGAACCATCCTACCTGCTTTTGAGCCATGTATCCATGAATAACCAATTAATGGCTTAGCATGGTATAATTCGATGATAAAATGTTTATAAGCCTTTTCTTGATGAATTCTGTCTTCTGGGTTGTCAAATTCTGATAGCATCCATTGTTGACGTTCATATTTCCCAAGGTTCTGAACAATAAATGGTTTTACATTTTCGATACCAAGTAGTCTTTTGCGAGTTGTATGAATCGCAAATCTACCAAGGTCACAAGCAATCCATCTACGATTTAGTTTCTCTGCGGTTGCTGATGTTGTTCCACTTCCACAAAAACAATCAAGGATTATATCACCCTCATTACTACTTGCTTTAATGATTTTCTCTAAAATTGCCTCTGGTTTTTGAGTGGCATAATCAACCCTTTCTATTGCGGCTTGATTAACAATATCAATAATCCACCAATCTTCTGGCGGATATCCTTCTCTCAAATAATCACGGACTACCAATTCTGGATTAGTTATTTCCCATTTTTGGTCAACATCCTTTGCTGATTTAATTGGACTGCCTTTTATTCCTCTTCCACTTAATCTGTATTTTCTTCCATCATCATCAGTCAATCTATACTTTTTTATGGTCGATTCGGACAATGGACTCATTACACTTTCCCAGTTAAAAATCCATTTATCCGATTTAGAATAAAAAAGAATATCATCATGTTTTCGATTCCAATATTTCCTTGAAAACTGCCTTGTTTTGTAACACCAAACGATATTGTTTCGGAAATTCTCATAACCAAATACTTCATCTAATACAATCTTCGCATAATGTCCAACATGCCAATCAAGATGAACATATATACTTCCATCTTCCGTTAATAATTCCTTCAGTAGTAAGCAGGTTTCATAAAACCATTGCATGTAACTGTCCAAACCTTTTCCCCAAGTATCTCGATAGGCTTTCTGCTCAATAATGTTTGGTTCTTTTACGAACTGTGCTGACTCATCTTCATCAGTTTCAGGATTGTCAGGTATGGTGGCAGTAAATGAAAAATCTGCGCCTACATTGAACGGTGGGTCAATGTATATGAGGCTAACTTTACCAGCAAACTCTGGCAAAAGACTTGGTAGAACATATTTTTTATCTCCCCAGATTAATCGGTTTCGCCATTCACGGATATAAACGGTTGCGGGGTCTGCTGCGAAAAAATCCAGCGTTTTTTGCCGTTGCTGTGCACTTTCATTTACAGTTTCAATGGTTTGGAAGGGTAATGAAATACGGATGGGAGTTGCTTTTTTACCATCTTTATATTTCCCTTCCCAAATAAGTTCGGTCATGTTTCAAATAAGTTAATGGAACTCAAAGATACAGAAATTGATGCATTAATTCGATTCTGATTTTACAACAACAAAAAGCAATTATCAACAAATAAATTTCAGGTATGGGAAAATGGTTGTATTCAGGAATAACGCTTTGATTTGTTTTATCAATATCCTCAAATTTTTCTGCTGTCCATTTCTCTACCCTCGATGTGTCCAAGACTCAAAATTGTTATCTTTGTGTCGAGCCATATCATGTTCTCGTATAGTGTTGTTTAATAGGAATATACAAGAAGTCTTGGTCATAAAAATTGCGAGTATTGGCTACAAACATGGACATCTTATTACTTATTGTTGTTGACTATGGGTAAAATTAAATTCTATTCTGAATATCTGCCTAAGAGGGTTGTAAATGTTATCAGGAAGATTACTGCTAATGATAGAGAGTTTAGAACACATGATAACTATCTGTTGGTAGTTGGTTTGATTTATAAGCATCAAATGTCTGATGATGCTTCTTATCTTCACTACTCCCCGTTATCCCGTGAATATTGGCGAACAACAATTGGTTCTCATTACTCACAATACATCGACACACTTGTAAAGGAACAATTGATTCAAAAGGACTGGGTTACTTATGTTGATGAGTATGGCAATTCCTCTCGTGTTTTAGGGTATCGAATCAACCCTGAGTATCTCCATGACGAATGCACGGTGATTAGATATGCTGGAACTGTATCCAAGAGTTTTTCAGCAGATTTGGTGGATTCAACCGCCACTGGCAGGGATGCAATCACCAAACTCGGAATAAAACCAGAAAAGATACAGATGCAAAAGGGTAAAGCACTGGAATGGGTTGAAACCAATATTGCTGATGTTGTAAATGGCTATCTGAACAATGATTACATTGAAGGTATACCAAAGTCCCTGCCTGTCATGGTTAGAATTTACCGTGATAACGATGGATTTGTTACAAGTCACATGAGTGTTGAAGCAGCAGAGAAAATTGCTGATGAACAGGGTAAGAAGTTGCTTTACTACAAAGACAAGTTTGTGATTGCTGATGAAGAGGAGTTCAACCGCATTGCTGCCCAGAATCTATCAACTCATTATAAGTGGCAGGTAAAAAGTTTTCATCCTGACAGTTTCAACTTCAGCAGAAATCATAATACTCTCAGAGTTTACAGCAAATTATCATCACTACCAACTGCTTTGCTACCGTTTTTACGCATTAACGGACATTATATTCAACAAGCCGATTTGAAGTGCAGTCAGTTTGCATTGTTTGCCAATCTGATAAACTACTACCTGAACCATTCTGGTGTTGAATTAATTGCAAAATTTAAAAAGAAACAAGCAAAATCTTTTGTTACGGGTCTTGTGAGGGTATTGGACAATCAAAAAGACGAACTCCCTGAAGAGGGTCTATACACAACAAATCCCAGCATAAATGATTATATCACAAATGATGTTTACCAGTTTTTGTGTGATGCCTTGTTGCATGACTTTTATTCCATTATAAAAAACGAATTAAACCTGCCACAACGGGCACACGGTAAAGGCATTGCTTTTCGCACAGTCTTTTCAAAACCTAAACCTGAAAATGAACTGGTTCGTCAATTCAGACATTTATATCCAAGTGTCATTAGCATCATAAATGATTTCAAAGAAAAAAATGGCTATAATCAGTTTGCGATAGGTCTGCAACGAGTAGAAGCCGAGGTCTTCATCGACAATATTTGGAAAGAGGCAAAAAAACAGGGTATCAATTGTTTTACACGTCATGATTCGCTGGTATTCCCGATAAACAAAAGAAAAGAGGTGGAGCAAATCATCACCAGAGTATTCAAATCATTCGATTTCATTTATCGGGTGGAATATGAAGAGTTTAATACTGATGAGATAATGCAGAGACTGATTAATGAAACGGATTATGTTGATTATGTGGATGATTTTGATGAGGTTTTCTTTTATACAATGTTACAACCCGATGATGAAAATAAAATAAAGGACAACGAATTATTCTGGGAACAGTTGCAGGAAATAAATCTTCCGAGACACGTTGAGCAGGACTATTATGAATATGTCAGTCTCGAAACTCTATACCAAATATATGAACTGGACGGTATTACAATGGAAATGCAACTTACACTGGAAGAAGATATAGCCAATCTTCAGTCCAATTACCCCACACCTCAGTTTCGGGAAAAAACAAATATGTTAATCAGCAAGTTGGTTGAAATGGTTAATGATTAAGTGTATCACTCGATGCCTTCAAAGAATTGGGAAACTGTCAGGCTGGTTGCATCAATACATTTGAGGACTGTCAAAATATTGTAGAGTCCATTTTTTTCAAGGTGGTACAGGCTATTTGGATGGATGCCCGCCAGTTGACTGAACTCTCGCTGGGAGAGTCCTTCATTTAACCGCCAATTCTTTATGAACGAACTGATTTCTTGGATTCGTTTTCGTTGGTAATCTGGTATCTCTTTTTCGGACATTCTGGAATTTCATTTATTATAAATACTGTCACACTCAGATATGAATCCAGATGTACTATAACTGTTATTTGATGTTCCCAGAGCGCAAATTAATAGGCTATTCTGTTCCGTTTTTTTCGAAATATTATTGCTAATATGCTGGAAAAAACGGTAATTCAGCAGGAATTCTGTTCAAATAATGCAAAAATGTGCCCCCCACACGAGCGTTCTTACCGTTTCAGCGAGTCAATAAACTGAAAAAAAGAAATATTATGGTATTTGAGGATGCGGAGCAATGTCAGGAACTGGAAATTTGATTTTGCAAGTTCAATGCTATTGTAACCGTTCCTACTGATGCCAATTTCTTCTGCCATTTTTGTATAACTAATACCTTTTTTAGTCCGCAGGTCTTTTATCTCATTCCCTATCGACTTCATTAATTCAACGTATTCAGGGTCAATTTCAAGAGGTTTCATAACAAATATTTTCATCAAAGGTAAGAAATGTTGCCCATTATATTGGGTAATACGAAAATTATCATACCTTTGCCCATTATAATAGGCACGCATGATAAATAAAAACAAACGCATAGTTCATGAAATCGTTCATCCAGTGTTCGAAAACTATGAAATCTGTTACATGGTTATTATGTTTATTGAGAACGACAAAATTGTTAAGGTGTCATGGGTGGAGTTGAAAAGAAACTTCATTTCGTTTGATGATACCAATCCCAATCCAAATGTTTTCTATGCTTATTCCTCAAATTAAAACATGAAAAATTGATGCAAAACTACTGTTCAAAAAACCCCCTGAAAATTTCAGGTCTGAAATGCCCGAAAAATGGGCAATTCAAAAACCGAATTTCACTGTACAAATAACATCTGTTTATTGAACACTAAATATACCAGAATATGAAAGTCGCCATTTATGCCAGAATCTCAAAAGACACTTCCGATTTGGATAACCAACTTATCTTGCTGCGAACATATTGTAAGCAGATGAATTATAAAGTTGTCGATGAATATACTGATGTGGTTTCTGGCGCAGCAATCAAGCGAACGGAATTTAACAGAATGTTATCTGATGCATCGAAGCATAAATTTTCATTGCTTTTATTTTTTGCGCTGGATAGATTTTCAAGGGCAGGAACTCGTGAGACAATTCGTTACCTTCAGATGCTTGATGATTATCAGGTGATGTACAAAAGTTATTCAGAGCAATACATAGATTCAAGCGGTATTTTTAAAGATGTAATAATAGCATTGTTATCAACACTTGCAAGGCAAGAACGGGTTCGTATTTCAGAACGGGTACACGCAGGATTAGCCAGAGCACGTCAGCAGGGTCGAATTGGTGGTCGTCCTGTTCTTGACGATAATAAGGTTGAAAAAATTAAGCAAATGAAATCCATTGGGAAGAATATTACGGAAATATCTAAAACTTTAAAAATTAGCAGAGGAAGTGTTTATTTTTATTTGGAATAGCATACCGACTATTACTTTTTATTTAGTTTTAATTCATACCTTTAGTACCGTAGAAATAATTACTATGAAGAATTTCTCACAGGCAGTTTGTGAAAATATTGGCTATTATGTTTATTTCCTGAAAGACCCACGAAACAATAATATTTTTTATGTTGGGAAAGGGAAAAACAACAGGGTATTTCAACACATTCATGGTGCAATAGTCTCTCCTTTACCTTCCGATAAACTTGAACTTATTAGGGAAATAGGAATACATAACGTACAACACTTCATTTTACGGCACGGACTAACAGAAGAACAAGCATTAGAAGTTGAAAGTGCTTGTATTGATATACTTGGACTGGAGAATCTTAAAAATGTAAAGAAAAGCAATTATTGCTTTGAACGTGGGATTAAAACCATTGATGAAGTTTCACAATTATATGATGCAAAGGTTATAACAATTGAAGACCCTTCTCTAATCATCAATATTAACAAACGCTACAAGCGTTTTATGACGCTACAGGAACTCTACGATGCAACTCGTTCATCTTGGATTGTTGGTAAGAGGCGTGACAAAGTTAAATATGCAATTGCTTCTTATCGTGGTTTAGTTAGGGAAGTATTTCGGATTGACCGATGGAATTTGGTCGGTAATCGATGGGAATTCATTGGCGAAGTTGCAGAACTGTCTGTGCGGGATAAATATTTAAATCAGTCTCTTGAAAATTACATTAAAAAAGGAAGTAGAAATCCTATAAGATATGCATCATGCTAATAAAACAAAGCGGAAAATGTGAAGAATGTGTTCGTGATTTTGGTCAATTCGATACAGTTCAATCAACAAATGTTGAATGCAATAAATGCAGAAAAAGGAAGAAACTCTGTAGTACCTGTAAAGAAAAAGGCTGTGAATGTGGTGGCGAATTTCAAAATGTATTTGACAAATTTCCCAACTTGTTGCATTAAATTGTAATAATTTGAATTAATACTTCTAAATAGCAACATTATGAAAAAGACGTTGATTCTTGCTTTGTCATTCATATTCTTCCAACCAGTAATAATGCTTGCTCAAGAGAATGTAAAATGGAACACTTTAGTATTTAAGAACTATTCAATTGATTATCCAACAAATAAAAGGCTGGTTAAAAATTCACCCGAAGGAAATTTTACTCTGTACCTGCTAAGCCAACAAACAGATAATATAATGATGCAAATCAATGATATAGCAGGATATATGCTGACTCTGGACTCATACGCCTTTCAGTTTTCTGATGCATATTTTCGTAGGGCAAATGTAACATTGCTTGAAGATAAGCGTATAACACTCAATAATCAATCCTGCCATAGGTTTGTTGCGGTCATGGATGATGGACATGGAGAAGAAGAGTTTAAAACAATGGTTTACATTTGGGTAAGAAATAATTGGGCATATAACTTAACCTTTACAGCCAAGCCAGATAAATATGAGGAACTAAAACCAACTGCCCAGAAAGTTGTGGAAAGTTTTAAATTCGCTAAGTAACATAATGTATTGTCCTTAAATAGTTTTAACTTTAGTATAAAAGAAAATAGAGTAGTATGAGAGCATCAATTGTATTAACAGTCTGCATATTTTCGGTAGTATTATCATTTTCATGTGGAAAATCAAGAGTAAATAGCGATAAATCTGAAATCAAGCAAAAAACAGAATTAATTGATGATGACTGGGACAAGATTTTAGATTCATATGAAGAATACACTGACCAATATATTAAACTAATGAAGAAAGCCTTAGAAGGAGATATGTCTGTTGTTACAGAGTATGGGTCAATGATGGAAAAAGCAACAGAACTTTCGGAAAAGTTAGAATCTGCAGAGTCAAGACTATCTGATGAACAGTTAAATAGGTTTACTAAAATACAGGCAAAACTACTTAATGCCATATCTGATTTTGGAGATTGACAATTCGTTATCATAATTCTAATGTTTAACTAAATTTTATGTTATGAAAAAAGTAATCTTTTACTCAATTACTGCAATCACTGTGGTATTATTAGCATCTTGCGGTGGTGGCACAACAAGCGGTGATAAAGAGACAAGTAGTGCCAAAGAAACAAGCACTAAAAAGAAAACGGAAGGGCAAATTCCAATTATGGCTGATGGACTATGGTCAGGGTGGGGTGGGGATATCGAACCTCAATCTTACCTCGACATTGCCAGCAAGAACGTTTCATTTTCCTTTTCGGATGAATTGATTGAAGCAGAGTTAGAATTCAAACTTAGAGAGAAATGTCCTTATAAAATTGATGGCATAGATAGGATTGCTCTGTTTCTATACACAGATTTGGATACAGAGGTGCAACTTAAGAAAGGCGAAGATAATGTGGTGATAACTTCACGGGAAAGAGTGGAATTAAGAGACTTTCTTTCCACAAAAGAGGCAGGTTCAAAAATCACTATCACATTTAGTATTCCAATGGACGAAGAGTTAAAGACTTTAATTTTAAGTAATGCTAAAAGTGCAGATGTTGCTATTGATATTTTATCAGAAGAATTCGATAATCTCCAATAAGAATATTACCACAGAGCACATAAAAGTGTTGCTTTAATATTGTGTAAAATAAGTACTTCACCATTATTAAATTAATAATTCAAACCCGCCCAAGATGGCGGGTTTGGTTTTTAATGAGATATATTAAACCAGTTTGATTAACACATATTGCCAAATCAAATCAGTTCAAAAAATACTGATTACCAAAGACTTCGATTGATACACCAGCATCGCTGTGTAATCCATAATCCAGAACCATATTACACATTTCATCGAGCATTTTTCCAAGGGTTTTTTGGTCGATGGCGCATGCCTGAATTAGACCGTCCTTGACGATTATCCGACTAAAAAGATGTGGATGCCCGTCTGCGTCTTTCCCTCTTTTAATCACACCGTAAAAGCATCTTTCATGGTCGGCTTGTGCCATAAACAATTCCGTAATTTCAAATCGGTCTTTGTTTTTCATATAAAACATATACGGAAAAGTCTGTTAAATGTTGAATTTTAGCGAAAAAAGAGTGCAATTAAAATACCTCGGAACGAAAATTATTTTCACAAGTAACCATTTCTTCAATATCTTTCCAGTTAATCAGGAATATGTGCGGATGTTTATCGGTTATGTCCAGACTTATCTCGGCACAATTATCAGTCGCAGGATTTATGAAAGACAACCGAACAATACCGTTGTTGTAGTCTACATCATTCAATCGGTATAAACCAAAGCCAATTTCATTCACTACCAAATACAACTGTCCCAGTCCCAGATTCATGTGTTTCTGTCGGTTTAAAATGAACTGCATATGTTGATAATTATCTGGATGAAGTTCCATGTCGTTAACAAGTTCATCCAAAGTGTTTGGGTATTCATTCATAATGTCTATCATTTTACTCCCTCAATTATTCATATTGTACGACATACTCACCCAGTCGTATCCACCCCTATGGGGGATACCCCCCCCCGTACCCGTCAATATGCAGTGCTGGTGGGGCAGGTGTTGCTTTACTATAAATACTTAAAAAGTGAATTCGAGACAGAATTCAGGTCTCAAAAAAAATGGTCAAGTGAAAAATTCTGGAAAATAATTTTCTGCCTGTAAAAGTCAGATTTATAAAAAATTATAAAACTTAATGAGCGCTTTGTTGGTTCATCTGAACACCCTGTTCATTTCTCTTTTCATATGGTCATCAGATACCTTAATGTACCTTCTCATGACTGAGTAACTTCCCTGACCAGTCCATTTTAATATCACTTCAACTGGGACTTTTTTCTGAATACATATTGAAATAAACGTGTCTCTTCCATTATGGCTGGTTCTTTTCTTCCATTCCAGTTCTTCGAACATGTCTTCCAGATTATCATTATATTTTTGGTTGCTTATCCGAAGTGAGGTTGTGTCATAACCATACTTTTCAAGAACTGCTTTGCTGTATTTGTTTAAATTGATGTATATGGTGTTGTCTTCTTTTGTCTCGGCAGTTTTCTGTGGATTAATTATGATTCGGTTATTTTCAATTTTTTCTGGGGTTATTTTATCAATATCGCTAAACCGCAACCCTGTGCTACATTGTAAAAGGAAACGGTCTTTAGTTTTTTCAAGCACTGGATTGGCAAATTCCTTTTGTGTTAGTTCTATGAATTCACTGTACGATAATGGATTGGCTTCATTGGCTTTTTTCTTTCCCTTCTTGAAGTCTTCATCCATGAATGAATCATCGAGTTGAATTTTAAGTTCATGTCGCCTTTTATAGTAATGCTTTAAAAATGTTTTTAAGACCGTGAAGGTCTTTTCAACCGTTGAAGTGTCATATGGAACTCCATTCATCCATACGCTGAAATTGTCGCTGAAAGTAAGGGTCATATCTGGGAAGAACAATTTCTTTCCAGTATGCTTTTCATAATTTGCTAATCTGTTTTTTACAGTAGTAAATTCTTTATACGTACCACGGGCAGCACCGTTGGCTTTTCTGTACTCAACATATTCTTCAAGATATTCTGTAATGCCTTTAACGTTGGACTGCTTCTCTGGCGGAAAAAGTTCAATTAGTTTCTCAAAATCGGTACGGAATTTTTCAATATTAGTGGCTATTACAGAAGGTGTGCGAAAACTAAATGGCAGAACTTTTCGTTTGTTCAGGTAGTTCTCTACCGCATTATGTTTATCGGTAATAACGACATTCTTTTCATTGCTCAACGGGTCTTTATCCAGAACCTTCTGTTTCTTCTGTGACCAATATTGCGGATGAACCCATATTTCAGTGCTGATTCGCAATATTTTTTTCCTGTAATCGCCAGTTCCATGATATGCATATTTGAGTACCTCGATATAAATCTTCACTTCTCCATCTGCATTCTTTTGCTTGGGAAGAACCATTTTTCTTACTTTCCAGTCCGTTTTCCCGAAATAGTTTTGGATTATTTCGTGTACATTTACACCATCATTATCTTCCATTGTAGTAGAAAAATTTGTGGATACTCGATAATACGCATAAATATAGATGATTATTGCAAATTACCAATAGAAAAATGTAATAATTTATCAAGAGTAGTAGAAAATCTATAATTGAATATCAGACATATAGCCATAAAAAAAAATCTTCTCACCCCGACAGAGTAAAACAGAATGCCGTTGTAAATCAAGTGATTGCAGCGGCATTTTTGTTTGTGGTGGAAAAAGTGGCAGAAAATTCTTACTTTACTTTCAATTTTGCTTTTTCCATTATTATTCACACATTGTGTGTACAACATCGCTGAAGATAGCATCTTCAGTCTGATGTTCCATAAGGAGCATTTCTCTTTTATAACCAAATAAGCAGGTATCTCCTTCCTCCAATTCTGCATCAGTGAATCCGCAGTGCCCTACTAATACTATATCTATTTCATCTATAATCTGTTACAGAAATATGATTTAAAAGATATTTATAGTACAAAAAAAATTATGCGTTGTTTGAGTATGTATATACATCATTGGAACAGATATTTAGATCCAAAAATAAGAAACATTGCAAAGGTTGGAGCGAAAGATTTTAATATGTTAATGATTCGTTGAAGATGAAACTGGAGAGAAAAACCAGTAATTAATACGATATTGTCCATAAAGATTAATTACAATATCTTTAATATTACAAAAATCATTCATCATGGAACGTCTTATAGCTGAAAACAAAACATATAAGTATTACGAGTACACCAACGAAGCGGAATTTGAAAAGATTATTGTTGATAATGCCAAACAGATATTCGGGAAGAATACCGTATATATCGACATCAAAAAGAAAATTGGTGATAATATTGTCACAATCCCTGATGGTTACCTCATAGATTTTTCTTTTGCTGAAAAGCCTCGATTATACATTATCGAGAATGAGATTTCTACTCATGATCCTTACAGACATATTGGTTCACAGTTACTCAAATTCGGCATTAGTTACAAAGCCAGTGGCAGAAACATAAAGAAGTTCATCCTTGACTTTTTAATGACAAACAAAGATTACTATGATTTTGTCGAGAAGCGCTCTAAAACAGCTGGATATCGCAATATAGACGCATTTTTGGATGCCATTATTTTTGATATTCCTGTTGCAGCAATTGTCATTATAGATAAATCATCGACCGAACTTGAGAATGTATTGAGCCAACTTACAATGGATACTGATATCATTGAATTTCAAACCTTTGTTGATAATGATGAACGTATTCATAAATTCATACCATTCAATGAAGAAATTCGTGATATTGAAGAGGGTGAAAAGAGAGATGTAAAGGTTGAGGAACTGGACACGATTGTTGTTCCTGCTCAGGCAGAAGGGTTTCAGTCGGTATTTATCGAAAGCAATGCATGGTGGGCAATCAGAATTTCATCTTCAATGCTGAATCGCATCAAATATATTGCGGTATATCAAGTTGCGCCAATTTCTGCAATAACTCATGTTGCTGAGGTATCAAGAATCGAAAAATATAAGGATACCAATAAGTATATCGTTTATTTTAAAGAATCTGCCAGGGAGATTAATCCTGTAAAACTTGATACTAAGAAAAAAGGAAGTGCACCGCAAGCACCAAGATATACAACCTATGAGAAATTGATGAATGGGAAGGTATTGTCGGATGTGTTTTGATTTGTTAACCGTGGCTTGATAATTTTACAGAAAAAAAGTTGCATAACTGAAAACTACATTGTTATCGGAGGCACTGCCTGTGATTTTGTGCTTGCTGAAGCAGTAAATGGTTAGTAAAAATATCCCTGCTGTCATATCAAGTACTAATTATTACAATTTTAGTCCATTAAAATATTCAACTACTTCATTTTGTGTTAAATTCTTTCAATCAATTCCGTTTTAACCAACTCATATGCAGATAAAGGCTCGTATAATTGACCCTGCCGGAGTAAACCTGTCGTATCGCCCAAAAATTCAGGGTCGGTTATCTTGGCTTCCATGTTCAGAATAAACTCCCTCTGGCTTGGCGGTTTGTCAACCGAGAATTTCATATACTCCCGGTAACAATTAAGAAGCAAATCTTTATCGAGCGACGGATTACGTGTAAGTGCAATATACAAGTCGTATAAATCACGGCCTTTTTTGCGTTGGTATAATGCCCGCAACTTGGTTCCCAATAATTCCTCCAATTTGTATGTAGTAAGATTACAGCTACCCATAAACCATTGCGAATTGACCTCAAAAGGAATTTTAATCAATTCGCTTACCGTAAAATGTTCACGGGTATTTGTTTCTACTTTTAACCTTAAGTTCATGATTGGCGGAAATTCAGACTCAAACCTAAAATACATAGTGAAATCGTTGGCTTTAGGGCTTCGTTTGGGTTCACCCAAAAAAGCAAGCCTTTCCCTAATCCTGTCCACTAAAGGGCCAAATGGTTCTGCCGTGATTTGCACCAAGTCAATATCTTCGGAGTAACGCTGCTGAGGGCTGAAAAACAATTTATGCAAAGCTGTTCCTCCCCTTAAAGCAAGACTATTAGCCAATAAATCGTCGGAGAATATCTCAACTAACGCTCGGCATATAACAAGGTCTTGTTCCACCTGTTCCATTGTTTGCCATGGTACTTGTTGGTACCATTCTGATATATAAGCTTGTGGAATCATAAATCAATATCAATTCCGGTGTTGACAATTACTTTCCAACGATTGTCGGAAGAGAAGCCTTTGGTTTGTGCCGATGCCTTTAGAGGTATCCTGAACATCCTGGATTTATTCTTCTCCATCGCATTGTATAAAGCATTGGATAATTCGGTATTTGAACAGGCAAATTCCAGCAGGTAACCCAATCGTTGAAGCGTGGTAACGGCAGCATGTGCCAGAATATCTTTATTAAAATCGGTTGGTTTAAGAACTTCCATCAATTCAAATAATACTGTGGCAGCACGGTTTAAGCCCCCAATTCGCCTTTCGAATTGTACAAGGTCAGTAGCTGTAAGCACAGGATTAGAGATGGTAAGATATCCGGCTTCGGTTTTGCGTTTTTCCAATAGTTTTTCAGGAATTCTATCGATGCTTACATAGTTGATTTTTAATCCTTTTTTTTGTGTGGCACGCATGGCAGGGAAATTAGTCACTACATAGTATTCCTGTGGCTGCTGGTGCGATGCTCCATGATAAGCGGCAGCATTTAATAGAGATACATAATATGGCCTTCCAAGAAACTGAAAGAATGCGTCTAAAAAAAGAGACGGGGGTAAGATACCCTTTAACGCATATTGGGGCGGCAAAATCAGGTAATACCCTTTGTAAACAGAAATTATTTTCCCTTTCTCCGATAAGCGGCTTAAAGCCCTTTTAAGGGCAATTTCACTATAGGCAGGCAATTCTTTTTTAGCCAATTCAAGAGAAAATGCGAAAGCTCCCCTTGATTGAAGCAGTTCAATCCATGTAAGAATCCGTATTTCTTTTTGTCCATTCATAAGAGAGTAAATATTTGCGAAAAATACCTTTTTTCGGTAATTATCGCAAAATATCTATTTTATAATTTTCAACAAACAGGATGATTTATTTACACACGCTGATAAATACTGTAAAGTCAATTTAAACAGACTTACAGATAACTATTTACCCGGATGAGGAAGTTGAAGATTTTAAGGAAAATGGAGAATTGCTTCTAACAATCCCCCAAACCCTTCCTTTCCGATGCAGCATGTAACCTATATCTGATTATTAATTGATTGCACAATTTGAGCAACAAATAGGCAACAGACACAAAAAAACAAATGTGAAGAAGAACAAAACAAGAGATTGTATCAGGCCGTCTATCAAACCTCATCCCCCGGCTTCAGATAGAAGCCGATGGCATTCAGGGAGTCACTCCTGCGGTAGTATTCAGGGTCAGCAAGTTTGGTGTTCTCTGGCCTGGTAACTCTTATCATGACGCTGCCATCCTTGGGCTTCATAACCTGAACGCCCTTCGTTGTCCGGCTTTCAACCGCATTAATCAGAGAGGTGTTGAACAGGATAACCTTTTTAATGCTGCTCATGGCAACCAGATCAATATCA
>Ga0208694_1002813_pt1 | contig 17641 bp, 21 predicted proteins | sample AD_UKC078_MetaG_FD_184442 | JGI IMG/M metagenome (GOLD analysis project Ga0208694, IMG submission 184442) | Active sludge microbial communities of municipal wastewater-treating anaerobic digesters from USA - AD_UKC078_MetaG (SPAdes) (version 2) | ecosystem: Engineered > Bioreactor > Anaerobic >...
CATTTTTAATAACGTTTTTTGCATAAGCATTTACGAAAAGAAAACTGAAACATTTATCGTAATCGCAGCTAAAAAGACAATGGAAGAAGTGTTGGAGTTGATAGATGCAAATGTGTTTGGAGTTAAACCAGTAAATATCTCAATTTAACATTTAATTGAAACACATTAAAAAACCCCTTAAAATTGGCTTGTAATCAATTTAAGAGTATAAGCAAAGCATTTATAAGGGGTTAGGTTGTAAAACTATTAAAAACAAAAATTAAAAGAAATTAAAAAGGAGAATAAAAGTGAAAAAAAACAAATTATTAACTGAAAGGCAAGTAGCTTTGTATAGGTATTTGCTAAAGCAAGATAAGTTTAAAAACTTAAGAGAAATTATTTTAGAAACTGATCTTTATGGCAGTTTAGAAGATTATGAGTTTAATAACACTAATCAAAGAAGACAGCTAACTAAAGACATAAGAGCTTTAAAAGCATCTGATAACATTTTTGGTGTTATTTTATCTACCACAAAAGGCATCAAAATAGCTACGAAAGAAGAATACGAACACTATTTTGAAAGACAAAGCATTAAACAAAAAAGGGCAATGAAATTACTTAATAAGCAAAGAGAAAAAGCCAAGAAACATTATCAAACTAAAATTGATTTTGAAACTGGCTTAAATGAAAATTATGTAGTTGCATTTAGGGAATAGAGTATGGCAAGTATTAAAGAAAAAACATCTTTAGAAAAAATAGAGGAGATTAAAGCTTATATAAAATCAAAAAACTATAGATATTGCATGACAACAACTGAATATGAATCTGGGGGAAAAATCATATCTATTGTAATTGGAAAATATGAACTATTTGATAACACTTGTATTATCAAGTGCGAAGAAGCTGCAGCAATAATTTATTATAATGAGTTATTTAAAAGCACAAAAGATAAAATCACAGTATCTTTTGGTGATAAAATAAAATATGATTTAGATGCTTTAGGACTTGAAAACTTATATAAAGTTTTAGATCACAAACATTTTATTGAAAGAGCAAAACAAGACATAGAAAGAACAATCAAAGGAGCAAATTGCAATGAAAGTATGTAAACGCATTTTAACATTCCTAATTTTACTCTTTAGCTTAATGTTTATAGCTGGTTGCACTGATAACCAAGCTAAAGCAAATGAAAGTGAACTATTAACAACACACAGTGAGTTTATATCAACTTTAAGAGATAGAGTATCGGCTTTAGAAACTGAATGCTTTTATTTAGCAGAAGAAAACACGCAATTAAAAGAGCAAATTAAAGCAGCTGACTTTAAAGCAAGTGATGATTATATTAGGTGGCAAAACCTTTTACAAGCTTTAGATTATAATTTCACTTATTGGCACGAGGACTATTTAGATCTAAAACAAGATTATGAGAAAACTTTAAGAGCTTTAGACAAAGCTGAAAAAGATTTTGAAGAGTTTTATCAAGATTATGAAACTCTCAAATTAGAAGTAGAACAGTTGAAACAAGAAATTATAGCTTTACAAGAGGGAGGTAAATAATGAGTAAAGATTTAGAAAATAAAGAAGAGGACTCAAATGAATAAAGTAATTTTAATAGGTAGATTAACCAAAGATCCAGAATTAAGGAAAACAGACAAAGGCAATAGCTTTGTAAACTTCCAGCTTGCAGTTTCAAGGAACTATAAAAACCAACAAGGAGATGTGGAAACTGATTTTATTAATTGTCAAGTGTGGGGAACTACTGCTGATAATTTAGCAAGATACATGCGTAAAGGTAGCCAAATTGCAGTAGAGGGTAGCATCCAAATTAACACAGCTAATGTAAATGGTAAGATCGAGTATCACACTAAAGTTTTAGTTAATTTAATTGAGTATTTATCTAAAGCTGAAAATAACAATAATGCTTCAGGTGTAAGTCCTTATGAGTTTAATCAAGAACATAATGCAAATAGTGGTGGTGTCGGTATAACTGATGAAGATACACCTTTTTAGGAGGGGTATATGGAAATAATCACTTTCTTTGAAAAGCTCGATAAAGATATTTTAATTTTAACGCAAGAGGTAAAGCTCTTTCAAATAAAGTTAGATTTTATCATTGATGCATCAGCTCCACAAATGCCAAAGGATATAATCTTTGGAGAAGCAAAAGGAAATAATTTCTTTACAGCTGAAGAACTTTACAATGAAGTTATCAACCTACAAACAACAATAGATTTATTGCTGAAAGCTCTGGCGGAACTAAAAGCAATGAAAGATATTATTGAGAAAAACCTAAAAGATTTTATCAAAACAAGTAATGATCTTGAGTATTTAATCATTAAAAATCATTATATTGAAAAAAAATCACTTAAAAAAATAGCTCAAGATTTAGGATACTCATATCAGTATATTCGCAAAACACATATGGAAATAAAGAAAAAATTGGGAAAATAACACGAAAAGCAACATTTTAGCAACAAAAAAGCAACATTTATTTTTTGAAAAGTGTGATAAAATGTAGGTGTGTAAGTATGTAAGTAAGTAAGTAAAAACTTATTTAATTTTCTTTCGTCTTTTTTGTATTTATTAAAAATAAGGATTTTACTTCATATGTTTAGAACCTACTTTAAACAGTAACTTACTTTATTTACTTACACTTGTGTTTTAATTTCTTTAATCTTTTTTTAATTCTTGTTTGATTAAAAAAAGAGGAAAGAGGAATAAGCTTTAAGATTAAGTTTATTCCTTTTTTCATTTTAACTTTTATTCATATACTTAAGCATATACTTAAGTATATACTTAAGTATATTTTTTATATATTTAGTTTACTTAAACAAAAAATAAACTAATAATTTAATTAAGTAAAGGGGGTTTTAGTTTGAGTAAAAATAAAAAGAATAATACCTCTAAAGCTAAAACTTCTACTAAAAATACATTTTTTAAACCACCTAAATTAACTGAAGAACAAAGAGAAGAATTAGCTGTTAAGAAACCTAATAGAACTAATAATCGTAAAAATAAATATGAGTATTGGCTCACTAAAGATGGCTTGTTGCTTTTAGAGTCTTGGAGTAGAGATGGTTTAGATTTACAACAAATAGCAAAGAAAATGGGTATTGCTCCTAAAACTTTATATGCTTGGAGAACTAAATACGAGCTAATAGGTAATGCTATAAAAAAAACACAAGAGTTAGCTAACTTAGAGGTTGAAAATGCTTTGTTTAAAAGAGCTATTGGGTATAACGAAATTGTTAAAGAAGCTATGAAAGTTAAACAAGGAAGCTATGAAGAAATAGTTTATGTTGAAAAAGTTATTCATATTCCCGGCGAAGTATCAGCTCAAATCTTTTACTTAACTAATCGTAAGCCAGAAAGATGGACTAATACACAAGCTCGTAAAGTGCAATTGGCTGAGCCAGTAAGTGCAGCTTTAATCTCTATTACTGAGAACTTAAACCGAATAGAGATAACACCAACAAAAGATGACTTAGTAGATTTATCTAAATATAGAACTAAAGAGGAAAATGCAGATGGAACAACAACAAGCAGTAACTAATGAAACTCAAGCTGTCATTACACCATTTAATTTTAGTGAAAAGAGTTTAGATTTATTAAGAACTAAATCAAGCTTTGATATTTGTGAGGGAACAGCAAGATCTAGTAAAACAACAACACTTGCATTTAAGTTTGGGCTGCATGTAAATAGCTCAAGTCATATGCAGTTTTTTATAGCTGGAGCAACTCAAGGTGTAGCAAGGCGAAATGTAGTAGATGAGAAAAATGGTTTTTTAGCATTATTTAGAGGTTGTGCGAGAGAGGGAACTAATACAAGATATGGTAGTCATTTAGTCTTTACTGATACTCTTGGCCGAGAAAAGATAATTTATATCTTTGGTTTTAAGGATAAAGCAAGATGGCAAACAGTATTAGGATCTACACTTGGCGGTGGTATTATTGATGAGATTAATATAGCTGATGTTAATTTTGTTAATGAAGTATTTAGATCTTTAATTGCAGTTGATGGTTTTTGGCTTGGTGCAACACTTAACCCAGACAATCCAGATAAAGAGATCTATACGAGTTATATCAACAAATCAATTCCGCTTAAGAAATGGGAACATGATATACCAAAACCAATTTTAGAAGATTTAGCAAATGCTGATGAAAAAATTAAAGGAGCTATATACTGGCATTTTAATTTTAATGATAACCCAATAATGACTCAAGATAAAGTAGATTTGTTTAAATCACTTTACCCTAAAGATAGCTTTTATTATGCAAGTAAAATACTTGGCTTGCGTGGTGTAAGTGAGGGAGTAATCTTTAAAATGCTTGATGATAGTTATTTAAGTAAGTCAAGCGAATATATTTATCGAGCTCAAAAAGTCATAATGGATGATATTGAATATCTATTCAAGACTGATGCTTATACTAAATATGTATTTGGAGTGGACTTAGGGGGAAACCAAGAAAAAAAGGGAACACGAATAACATTTACTGGTTTTCATAGGCAGTTTCAACAGCTAGATGTTTTAGGAAGAAAAAAATTAATCAGTGAAGAAGCAGTAGCTTTAGTTGTTGAAATATGCGATTTTATAGAGAAATGGTATAAGCAAGTGCTAACACCAATTAAAATAGATGCAGTTTACATAGATGGCTACGGTGCAGTTAATGTTTTACTGCCAACAATTAGAAAAGAATTAGTTAATAGAGGCATAAACTTAAAGGTGCGATTAGCTATTAAATATGGCAAAAACTCAACTAAAACAACTGATAAAGCAACTGATGCTGATAGACACTCAAGACTGATGACATTATTGTTATTATTCAATTTAAGAAGAATAAGATTTATCAATAACAGTGAGGGTAGAGAACTAATAAGACAGCTTAAAACGCTTGTTTATAATCCTAAAGACAATTTGCCATTAGATGAAAATCAAGATGCAATGGATGATTATGATAGCTTGTGTTATACGATAACACCATTTATTACTGAGCTAAACGATAACATTATGCGAGATGAAGAAAGGAAAAGATTATGAGTTTTGAAAGCAAGATTTTACGCAATAGACACAATAATGATTATGGGTTTAATATAGACCAACGATATAGACAAGAAGAGGGTGCAATTTGGTATGAGGGCAAAAGTGAAAACTTAAAAAGGTTTTATACTCAAAATCTTACTAATTTGCCTAATCCAAGTGCTGATTTTTTTACAGCAAATCAAAGCTATTTTTGGAAAGTAGTTGCAGCTGAACCACAAACAAAAACTACTCATTCTGGCTTACCTCATGCGATTATTGACACTTTAATTAGCATTATTGGGAAACCAGAAATCAAAGTAAATAAAAAAGTATTGAACGAACAAACTAAAAACTATGAGATTGTAGAAGATTTAGTTTTAACTGATTTACTTAATGAAATTCTTAAAGATAATAATTTTCAAACTCTAATGGATCAAGACCAATTACCATATATGTTAGCGGTTGGTGATGGTGCTTTCTTTATCAATTATGATAAATCTATAAGTGATTTTCCAATGATAGTGTTTAGTGATGGAAGAAATGTGGAGTTTGAATATAAAGAAAATAGAGTTGTTGCTGTCAAAAGGAAAATATATTTTGTTGAAGATAATAAAACTTATATGCTTGAAGAAATAAGAACAACAACCTTAGAAGAAGATGAAAAAACAAAATCTAAAAAAAGAATTGCAACAATTGAATATAATCTATACGAGCTTGCAAATGAGAAAGGGCAAGTTAAACAACATGTAGATTTAAAAACCACTGAAAAAACAAAAGATTTAGAAAAAACAAGTTATGAGTGTTTTAATCAATTTATAGCTGTGCCAACAATCTACAAGCTTGATAAGACAACTGGTAGAGGTAAGGGAATGTTTAGCAGTAAATATGATTTACTTGATGATTTAGACCAAAACTTATCAATGAGCTCAACAACAACTCGTAGATCAGCACCAGTAGATTATTTACCAGAAGAATTAATGGAATATGATGATGAGGGGAACAGGAAAAAGTTTAATACTTTTGAAAGAAAAGTAATGGTTTATAAAAATGATCTAAACTCTGCAACTGGTGTAAATCAAGCAATGATTGAGACAAAACAACCAGTATTGAACTTCGAGCAGTATTCAAGTCAAGCATTAGAGATTTTACATAATATCTTAGCTGGTATTTTAAGCCCTGCAACATTAGGAATTGATTTAGCAAGAGATAATAATGCAACAGCTCAAAGAGAAAAAGAAAAGGTAACGATGATAACTCGTGATGATTTAATTGATTTTCAAACTGAAACAATTGAAAAATTATGTAATTTATTATTAAAGGTATATTTTAACAGTCAAGGAAATAAAGCCCAAGCTAAAGAAGATTATGAAATCTTTGTTAATTATCCAGAATATGCTAATCCAAGTTTCGATAGTAAGCTTGCAGTATTAGCACCAGTATTCGCAAGTGGTGCAATGAGTGCTAAACAATATGTTAACGAGCTTTGGGGAGACTCATTAACCGAAGAGGAAAAAGAAGAAGAAATCAAAAAGTTAGAAGAAAGACAATCGGCATATAATGCACCAGATGAAGAACCATACGATTTATTCAACATTGAAGGTTAGTAGTGATAAGTTATGGTAGGTGCAAGGAAATGGGTTTATTTAACCGATAGACTGATTAAAGATTGGGAATTATTATTTAACGAGTTAAATGAACATGAGATTAAAGCTTTAACAAATTATACTAAAACTGATGAGTGGTATGAAAAACAGCTTAAAGACTTAAAGAATTATAAAAAAACTATTGATAAGGTTGTGAAAGAACATAAAGAAAAAATAATGACTAACTCACAAAATGCAGTAGATGAAAGTATTGCAGTTATGGGGGGAATGCTTAATGATACAGCTGATACTAATGCTGAACCTTATGCAATTTATTATGAAGAAATGAATGAGTTTAATGACAATATGGTTAAGTCAGTAGTTAAGTTTGCAACTGATAGACATAGCTTTTTTATAAATAAAATAAATGCTGAAAATTGTGCCGCTAAAATCTTGAAGCAATATATCGTTGGAACTGATGAAAATATGGCTATTATTGGTGGAGCAAAAATACCGATTAAGACAACAGAAGAAAATATATTGGATCTAATAGCTAAAAAAAATAATTTAGGTTTCTTTGTAAAGTATGCTAATGGGAGAAAGATGGGAATTAGATCTTATCTTGAAATGAACTTAAGGACAACACTACAAAATATAGCTACACAAAAACTTAAAGACTCAACCGATAATTTAGGCATTATATTCTTTTTAGCATCTTCTCATGCTGATTGTGCTGATGACCATGTAGATTATCAAGGGAAGATTTATGTTAAAGAGAACTGGCAAAGATTTATAAAACCAGAAAAGATAGCCGAAATACAAGACTTTATAACTAAAAAAGATATAAAGACTATGGAATGGGTTATAGGAAAGCCAGTTTATTTTACAACAAGACCGAATTGTAGGCATTATTTCACACCAATAACGATAGAACAAGCATTAAAGAAATCGTTAAAGGAACTACATAAAGAGCTTAAAACTGAAAAACCAATGACTAGTGAAGATAAAGAACTAACAAAAAAAAGATATGCAGCTTTACAAGAGCAGCGAAGAAATGAACGCAAAATAAGAGAAAATAAGGAAAAATTAAATCATTTAGAAACTTTCAAAGCTAAAACGAAAAACGATACAGCTGATAGTGAGATTATGAAAGTTAAAAACAATATAGCTTATTATCAAGCAAAACAAAGAGCTTTAATCAATGCTAATAGGGGTGTATTAGTTAGAGATTATAAGAAAGAACAATTAGGTATTGAAAAACAATAAAGGTAATAAGTCCATAAAAAGACTGATTATATTCAAGTTATGTTTCTTGTAAAAAAAGCAAGTAAAAATACAAGTTATGTTTCTTGTAAAAAAGCAAAGACAACTTGAACCTTAAAGCCAAATAACAAGGTTAGTTGTAAAAGGAGTATTAAATGGCAAAAAAAATGAAAAAGTATTCAGAACTTACTGAAGAAGAAAAGGCAGCTTTAAGTGAGGAAGAACTTGCAGCATTAAAAGCTGAAGAAGAAGCCGAAAAGAAAGCTAAAGAATTTGGTGGTGGTGATATGATTGGAGTATCATCAAGGTCAGTAGGAAACGTAGAACAAAAAACGGATGAAACTCCTGAGGAAAAGGAAGCAAAAGAGGGCGAACAAGAACCAGCTAAAACTAAAGAGCCAAAAATAGAAATGATTACTCTACCAAAAACTGAGTATGAAGAACTATTAAAGAATAAATATGCTGAGGGAGCACGTAAAGCTGAAAAGTCTTTGCAAGACCAAATTGCAGCTTTACAAGTTGAAAATCAAGCATTAAAAGCTCGAGAGGTGGCAGCAACATTAGTAAATCCTCTATATGTAGATGATTTGATTGCTTTAACAAAAGGTAAAGGGTTGGAAGTAAACGAAGCTAACTTAAAAGAAGTAGCAGCTCATCAACCAGCTTGGCAAAAATCTACAGAAGAGATTTTGCAAGGTCAAGCAAGGATGGGAGCAAGCGGAGATAATACTCCACCAGCACTTGATGAGAGAGCAGCATTTAAAAAATTATTTAACGAGGCATAAGAAAAAGGAGGAAATTATTAACTTATGGCAAACACTATCGAACACATTTCAAAACATTTACACAATGAACTTGATGAAATGTTTGTAAAAGAATCAGTAACTGGTATTTTGGAGTTATTGAGACCAGGTGGCATTCAATTAGACTTTGTAAATGCAAAGACAGTTAAAGTGCCAAATATCGTAATGTCAGCTTTAAGTGACTATTCAAGATTGGATGGTTATGCAGCTGGAGACATTAATTTAACATGGGAACCATTTACTCTAACTCAAGATAGAGGAAAACAATTCACATTAGATGCAATGGATAATGAAGAGTCTGGAGGAATTGCAGTAATTCATGCAATGAAAGAATTTGAAAGAACGCAAGTAATCCCAGAAGTTGACGCTTATAGACTATCAACATTGGCAGCTAAAGCTACTGGAACTGGTATTGCAACAGGAACAATTTCAGCTAACCAAGTAATCGCAAAGTTTGCTGATGCGGAAAAATACTTTGAAGATAACGAAGTGCCAATTGATAGAATTGTTTATTTTATCTCAACTGAAGTTGCAAGACAAATTAAAATAAGTACTGAATTAAAAGCTTTAGTTGGAACAACTACAGTTCAAAATGGAGATATTAAATTAAAGGTTAATACTTTTAATGATAATAAAATTATCGTAGTGCCACCAACAAGATTTAAGACAGCTTATACTTTTGGCAATGGCTTTACACCAACTGATGATGCTAAAGATATTAACATTTTAGCTGTTTATGATGCGGCATCTATTCCAGTTAAAAAGCATAAACAAGTAAGAGTATTTAGTCCTGAAGTGGTGCAAGATAAAGATGCTTGGAAGTTTAATTATCGTTTACATCATGATATTTTTGTCCCAGCAAAGAAAATTGTAGGTGTATGGCTACATACAAAAGCATAATTAAAGCTTTAATTTAATTAACATTTTTTCAATAATTTTTCATAAACACATATAAAAATTATTAACACTACATAAAGGGTAGGTGTTAAAGCTTACCCTTTATCTTTTTACGAATTTGAAAGAAAGGACATAAAAAAATTATGGCAAACGAATTAATCACAATTACAAGGGAAGAGTTTTTAACTTATTCTGGTAGAGATTTAAGTATTGAACTTCCATCAAACGATAGAGATACCGACAAAGTAGTTACAACAATTAATCTATGGACTGATAGAGTTTATGATGAGATTTTTGTTAGGTTTGATAAATATGACAGTGAAAACTTTAGCGAAAGGCAAAAACAAGCAATTAAAAGGGCTATTTGTGACTATGGTATGTATTATTTAACAAACGGTGATCTATATCGTGAGAGTGGTTATAGTTTAGAAAATGGATCTAATGTTTCTCAAAGTGAGCTTGAAAATATGCGTTTTCCGAACTACATAAAAGAAAACTTAAGAAGAATTGGCTTAAGAATAAGAAACTTAAGCTATGGCTATAATCCACATTGTCAAGATAAAGATTGTTTTTAAGGTGTAATTATGGGTAGAGATGCAAGAAATACAAGCTCAAGATATAGAATTAGGTGTAAAGTTTTTGAAACTATCACAAATAATGAAGATAGAATTGCAAGACTTACAAATAGCAAGCCAATAGTTTTTTATGCAAGAGTTATACAAGATTACAAGGAAAGTCATTTCTTTGTAGATAATTACAATACTACACTTGGAAATGTGGTTATTGAAACAAGAGATTTAAAACAAAATGATATTAAGAGATTAGATACAGTAGAGTATTTAGGCAAGTTGTATAATGTTGAGAATATAGTCGTAAAGCCAGAAGAAAGGCAAATCGGTATTACAACAAGACCTTTAATTAAAACAATAATAGCTTTAGGTAAAGAGGTAAAATAACTGTGGCAGAAATTAATCTTATGAATGAAGCTAAAATGATTGTAGGTGCATTACTTGGTGCAGTGCCAAAAGATACTGGAGCTTTAGCAAGCAGTATAGGTTTTAATGTATTAGATAATAATACAATAGAAATCTTGGTAGGTAATGAGATAGTAGATTATGCAGTGCATACTAATATAGAGTGGCAACCACCAATCAATTTAGAGTATTTCCCAAGTGGTAGGAAAAGAACTGAAACTGACAAATCAAGGTTAAAAAGTTTTAAATTTGGTGGAAAAAATCCAAATGAGAGGTGGTTTGATGGTGCATTAGAACAATGTTTATTAGCTTTAGCTGAAAAGTATAAGGGGGTGTATTTGCGTGAACTTTAAGAAACGATATATCGAGTGGTTAGAACAAGAATTAAGTGGTTATTTGCCCTCTGGTTATGATTTAAAGGTAATAGATGAATCAACACAAAGCCCACAAATCAAACCTCTTAAAACCGAAATTAGAGTGTATGTAAAGTTTGGTAGTGGAAGTAAACAAGTAAACACACAAGATAGAATAAACCAGACTTTAACAATCACAGCTTTAAGTGAAAGTGATAACTTTGATAAGACATATCAAGTTTTATATAACCTATTTACTGAATACTCTAAAAAAATAACTATATTAGAAAATGTAGAAGTGTTGGAAAATGATGTTTATGTAGCAAGTGATTATAATGTATGGCATAACTATCAAACACCAATGATTATGAACCCTTATCAGCAAATAGGAACTGAATCAAGGACAAGTCTAATAATGACTGGTGTTTTAAGCTATTCAAAAGGAACTATTATTGGTAGCTTACATTACATAGATGATGAGATTGTAGATATTATAGATCCAAGCGGAACATATCAAATGCAACAAGTGGCATTTAACCCAATCAATACACCAGCTGCAATATCATTTAATGAAAGTGCAATCATAACTTTTAGTGGTAGGTTTTTACTAACTAATAGTAATGTTTCAAGAAAGTTTTTAGATATGAATTATTATCATATGGTTATGTTTGAAGATGGTGTTACACCTTATGTTTGGAAACCGATTTATAAAGTGGTTTATAACCCTTTAACTTCAAGTCCTATTGAATATACTTTATTATGCAATATAGCCAATATACAAATAGAAAAAGATAGTGCAAATAATGACAACATTGTAAGCTTTGTTTTAACAGCTATCGATATTGAAAATTAGAGGTATTTAATATGGCTAATGAAAAAACATATGTAATAAGATTAACAAAAGATGGTGGCTCTGGTGCTTATGAAGAGACCAGTTATTCGCCACAAGGTAATTTATCTTCTCAAGAGGGGAAAATAAATAAAAAGCAATCAACAACGCAAAATGTAGCTCAAATGTTAGCATTTAAGGTAGGAACTGATGCAGTTAAATATAGCTTATCAAATTATGGGGAACTAACTGGCGATTATGTAGGACAAGAGGCAATAGAAGATATAACTGGTATAGCTGGCGATATATTTATGATAGCAAAAGGTGGCTGGCTTGGAGTAGCTGCAGTGGGTGTAAAATATGCAACTAAAATAGCAACAACTTCAATAAGACTAAATAAGAGCAAAACAAGAGCATCAATGATGCAAGAGAGGGTTGGAATAACAACAATAAAAGGGTGGTAGTTTAATATGGTAGAAATTAAAATACTAATAAATGGTGTAGAACAAGCTAACGATAGAATCAAGTTAGAAAGTGGTTTTACATTTAAGGAAACTATCACAGATGAATTAGAGAACAAGATAGTTATATTTTTAGTTAGTCATAATAATAAAAACTTGTTAAAAGTAAATGATATTATAGAGATACAACGAGAAGTTGAGGGAACATTTAGAGATAAAACACCTTTTTTAGTGTGGCATTTAGAAAGAGAGTTATTTACCAAGATGCATCCATATTATTGGAAAATAACTGCTATTTTGGTAGAACCTACTAAGATATTAGAAAGAATAACACTGCCTCCTTGTGCGTTTACAAATAGCATGAACACACTTCAACAAATCTTTTCCAAAGTGTTAGACAAAGCCATTATTAAAAGAGGTGTGAACCCTCAAAGTAAGTTTAATGTATCAAGTAATTTAGCAAGTTTAATAGCAAATACAACTGGGGAAGATTTTGTTTATAATAAACCAGTATTGTTAAGAGAAGTATTAGATGATTTACTTTTACTTAAAAATGCAAGAATAAAAGTATTAAAAAAAGAAAATGGTATTATTTATTTAGATTACAAGCTATTATCTTATGAAAATAAAGCTATTAAAGATATTAACCTATTAGAGCATTTTACATTAAAAGGGCTTAAAGAAATAGAAAGTGCTAATGGTATAGCAAATACTTATGAAACTTATGTAAATGAGGTAATAACGCAAAGTCCTATTCAAGATAATTGGCGAGTGTTTAAGCCAAAAGAAGCTGATATATTAACAAGTCAAGATTATTATTATTGTTTTGATAAACCTATCGAACATATGGAAAAGTTTGAAGTGTTAGTAAAAGTAAAATGGACTTTATCACATAGTGATCTATCACAATATGACACAATGATAGTGCAAAGGTATGAAGTATTAGATTTAACTGATAGTTTTGTAGAAGAAGATATTTATAACTTAACAAATGAAAGCGACCAAAGATATAAAATACCATATAAGAGAAAAGAAAAATATATGTATTGTTTGGAAGATGTTGGAACTGTAATTGGAATAAAGATAGAAAATAGAACACATAATGCATTTTTAGCAAGGCAAGTAGCTTTAATGCAAGACAGCTCATTTATGGGGGAATATGATGTCTTAAATTATAAGATTATCGATAAAAACGGTAATGAGTTAGAAACTGATATCTGGAACTATCAAAACTTTTTATTTAGAGCTAAATACTATGCCTATATAGACCAACATTATAAGTTTACTAAAGCTAATAATGATTTAGGAACTATATTAGTAAGTCCAAATGAAAGCTTAATTGACAGTGATAGATTTGCAGATAAAATGTTTAATATCACAAAAAGTCAAGGTAATAAGAGATTAGAAGCTGATATATTAGTGGCTAATTATTTTCAAGACTTAAATGAGATTTTAGTTGGTGATAGATTTTGGTATGAGAATAAACTTTATACTGTTATTGAACGAGAAAAAGGGTTTTATAAAGAACATGTTAAAGATCATATTGTTTTAGAAGCTGATTATATTCCAGAAATACCAGAGAAATTATCAAGGGAAAGACAAATCTTTAAGAACCCAATAGATAAAACAATCACACGTGATATATTAGTGCATGATAAAGTAGTGTTTAACCTAACAAATACTAATTATGGAACTAATACATTATTTAACTTAAATCAACTAACAACACTATTAAAGAATAGTTTAATTCATAGATTAGAACCACCAAAGCTAAATGGTTATTTATTTGCTAATGGGGTGCATTTTATTTATAATATAACACCAGTAAAGGTAAAAAATAGCGTTATCTATAACTTTGGGTTTTTAGATAATTATAGTGCAGGTTATACGAAAGATGTTTCAACATTAGGTGGTTTTAAGGTAGGGTTTAACTCTTATGTAGATAGTAATGGCGAGGTAGAAAATATATCTATACAATTTTTAAGTAATAACTATGATGAACCTAACTATTCAACAACCGATTTAGCCGATTTAATGGAACATTTAGAGAACTTACCAAAGGTTAGAGCAAATGATATAGCTGATTATTATGATTATAAGAGTAATAATTTACTATTAAAAGTGCAAAAAGACAGGTTAGAACACATTACTTTTACTTATCAATTAGAGTTTTTAAGTAGTGAAGAAGTAATAATTGGTCCAGAGTTTATCAATGTATTTAATTTAGTAGGTAGGTCAAATAGTAATTTTAAGATTTATGCAAGTAAGACATTAGATTATAGAGATGGTGATAGATTTGCGAAAGGGTTAGAACAATTTAACGCAACTATAACTGATGCTGGTTTAATAGAAATCACTGGTTTAGATGAAGATGTAGCAAATTATAAAAGCTTTGCAATATGCATTGGAAATGATAGAAGATTAGTATTGGGATTTAATAATAATTTTCACGATAAGAAAACATTAAGGTATTAAGGGGGTTTATATGCCAAATATTGTATTAGATAAAGAACAACATAACTATATTGTATTTAATCAATATGGGAAGATTAAGGAAAAGAACTTATTTGATTTCCCAGCTGGCTCAAGTGGTATTGAGATTTATATTTTAGCTGATTTTGACAATGTAGCAGCAAGCGAATATGAAACTTATGCGAACATTAAAAGACCAGATGGCTTAATTGTGGGTGATGTTATTTTAGAAAAGTTAGCTAACCAAATAGATCTAAATGGTAATCTATATTGGGGAAAGAAACTAACTTTATATGATGATGTGACACAGCTTAATGGTGCGATACAAATCAGTATAGTTTATAGTAAGTTTGACAGTAATTTAAGAAAGATTAAACAAAGAATTAATGGTATGATAGTCTTTCATATCTATGATGCAGTAAGCTTTTACACGCCGAGATCAAGTGTAATTAATGCTATGATGAGATATGTAGATCAACAAGCTTTAGGTGGTGGATTAACTTATGGAGCTAAAGCTTTAGCAATTCCAATAAATAGTCCAGAACCGAGTGTAGCACCAGATATTCCAGCAACAGCTCAAGTTGTTTATATCACGCCTATTCCAAAAAATAAAACAACTCACTCAGTATTAAATACGAAAATTATACCTTTAAGTGAAATAGGAAGTGGTGTAAGTCAAGCAGTTAAATTAGGTTATGATGCTACTGACTCAAGAGTTTATAAAGGCAATGGAAACACTAAACTTTGGGTTGAATGGTATGAAGATGGCTATGCTGATACACATGATCTGGTTATTTACTTCCAATAAAAATTAGGTGATTTTATGATTATAAGAATAGATAGTAATTTCAATATCATTGACAAAATAGATGAGCCAGATGATAAGCTAATTATAGCTACTGAAATTGGTGTTAAGAAATTAAAGTTTTATTATGTAAATGATAGTGCTGATTATGTTGTTAATATCTCATTTAAGAGAGCAGACAATATGGTTATTGGTGGGTTTAATGTAGCATTAGTAGAAGATGAAAATGGTATTAAGTATAGAGAATTCATACTTGATATTGAAGAGCTAACAGCTATAGCTGGAGCATTACAAATCACAATAAGGTATGAGAAGTATTTTGATAATGAACTTATTTTCTCAAGACCGATAAATATGGTAGTTGCAATATATGAGGCAGTAGCAACTGGAAATGATACTTTAAGTTTTTTAATAGAGGAGTTAGAGCAAATTAAAAGAGAACTTGAAGATATAAAAGAAAGTGATGTAGCTGGTGATGTTATTTATGTAAGACACGATAATTCCATTGAAAAAGCACCTTTATATATCAAAGAAAAATAAAAAAGAAAAGAGGTATTAAAGAAATGAATTTAAAAAATTTGGAAAATAAAACCAAAAAAGAATTGATAGAGATTATAAATAATCAATATCATTTAGCAAGTGCAGTTGATGCGAAAGATAAAGAGATTACTAAACTTACAAATGATTTAGTAAAAACACAAGACAAAATCAATGATCTAAACAAAAAGATTATTGATTTAGAAGTTAAGATAAAAACTGAAGATGTTGAAGAATTAAAAGAAGAAAACGAACAGTTAAAAGCTGATATAGCATTTTTAGAAAGGAAGTTTTTATCTATGACTGATATATTTGCTTATAATCTAAAAGACCAACAAGCATTATTAGAAAGAAATAATTTTTCAAGAAATGAAATATGGGAAGATTTTAATTTATATAGGCAAAACAAAACACAAAGAGAAAAAGGGAAAGAGGTTAAAAAATAATGGCTGATATTAGAGTAGAATTACATAAGAAAAATGCAAGTAATGGTTTTGATAGGCTGCTTGTGGAAACTGATATTAACTCAGTAGAGGGGTTATTAAATAGTGATAGTGTTATTAACACAGCATTATTACCACTTTGGATTACTGGTGGAATGAGATATGGTGGTGGAATTGCATTTGATAATGATAACTTCCCAAGCCAAACGACATTTGAAAGTTTTTGGAGCTTATATAATTTCACGCAATTTGTAAGTGATGCATTTTACCAAATAAGAGGTAATTATTTCATAGCACCAAATACAATGACAGTGCAAATGAGTAATTTTCAAATCAATGCAGGTGGAACAATAGGACCAGTAGATGTAGATTTTAACTTAACAACAGTAAGTGCTGATGATATTCTAACAAGTGGTAATTATACTTATTTAGATTTAGAAGCTGGCGATTGGATGGTTATTTCAACTACAACATTTTTAGAAAAGACTGGAATTGATAATGCTAAATTAACATTAAAAATAGATGTAGTAAACAATACATATCCTTTTGCAAGTGATACAAATCATGGTGTAGTAAAATGGGCGACTGAAATTGATGTGAATAATCATAATGCAGTTAAAGCATCTACATTATACGCACAATTAACAGGACTAATTACAGCATTACACCATGAAAGTGGAGTAACAGCCGAAAGTGGCAATTATTTCACAGTAAACGCACAAGGACATGTTACAGCTAAAGAAATGAGGAATGCAAGTGAAACAGTTAGAGGGTTTATTGAAATAGCAACAACAGCTGAAATGAAAGTCGATACAAATGATGCTTTAGCTATGACACCAAAGAAAACAAAACAAGCTATAGATTGGTGGGGTGGATTAAGATATTATGCAGCTTTACCACCAGTTGCTGATGTAGCGGAGGGTTGTATTGTCGCTGTATTAAAGTCATAAGATTGGAGATATAATTTTATGGCAGATATTAAAATACAATTATATAAAAAAACTGGTAGTGATTTTGAAAGCGTTTTGCTACAAAATGCTGACTGGTATGGTATTCCCAACAAACCAACAACCTTTACACCAACAAACCACGAACACCCTATAAGTGAAGTAACAGGTTTACAAGCAGCACTTGATAATAAAGCAGCTTCAAACCATAATCACGATACAGTATATGCCGAGATAGATCATAATCACGATACAGTATATGCAGATATAGAAC
>Ga0208694_1002819_pt1 | contig 17614 bp, 10 predicted proteins | sample AD_UKC078_MetaG_FD_184442 | JGI IMG/M metagenome (GOLD analysis project Ga0208694, IMG submission 184442) | Active sludge microbial communities of municipal wastewater-treating anaerobic digesters from USA - AD_UKC078_MetaG (SPAdes) (version 2) | ecosystem: Engineered > Bioreactor > Anaerobic >...
CATTGGAAAATACATTGACAGATATAAAGTTGTTGTTGACAAATCGACTGTTCCGGTAGGCACGGGCCGTCTTGTAAAAAAAGCTATCCTGGAAAAGATCACTGAAAGAGATATTACAATAGATTTCGATGTCGTTTCAAACCCCGAATTTTTAAGAGAAGGCAAGTCGGTATATGATTTTACCCATCCCGACAGGATCGTAATTGGCTGTGAATCTGAAAAAGCAAGTGATATGATGAAGCAGGTCTACAGAGTTCTATATATTAACAACACGCCGTTTGTATTAACAAATATTGAAACTGCTGAAATGATAAAATATGCAAGCAACGCCTTTCTTGCTGTTAAAATATCTTTCATAAATGAAATGGCACTTCTTTCTGAAAAAGTTGGAGCTAATGTTCAGGAAATAGCGAGAGCCATGGGAATGGACGGTCGCATCAGTCCGAAGTTCCTTCATGCAGGATGCGGTTACGGAGGAAGCTGTTTTCCCAAGGATACAAAAGCCATCGTTGATATTGCAAAACAGCACAGCATAGATTTTAAGGTTATCAAAGCCGCAATTGATGCAAACGAAGTCCAGAAAATAAAAATGGTTGAAAAAATAGTTTTAAGAATGGGAGATGTTAAAGGAAAGATATTGTCGGTACTCGGTCTTACTTTCAAACCAGAAACTGACGATATGAGGGATGCCCCCAGTCTTGTAATAATTTCAGAACTCGTAAAAAAGGGTGCAAAGATAAAAGCGTTCTGCCCTCAGGGAGCGAAAGAGGCAAAGTGGCGTCTTTCTGAATACAGCGGCAGCATTGAATATTGTCCAGACAGTTATGAAGCTGTAGCTGATTCAAGCGGAGTGATCATTCTCACAGAGTGGAACCAGTTCAGGGGGCTTGATCTTGAAAAGATGAGATCTTTGATGAAAGAGAACTACTTTTTCGATCTGAGGAACATTTATGCAAAAGACAGCTCTATCAGGGAACTTTTCCAATATTCAGGTGTCGGCATTCAATAGGGATTTTTAAAAGGGGAGATCGTCCTCTTCAGCTATGTCGGCAGTATTTTCTGATGGTTGTGAAGGCTGTTCATTTTTGGTTTCTTTGTTGTGATACACTCTTTCGGAGTCGGCACTTTCTTTTATGTCGAGAAACCGTATTGTATTTGCAACTATTTCGGTCACATATTTTTCATTGCCGTCTTTGTCCTGATATGAACGGCTCTGAATTCTCCCTTCAATAAAAACAAGAGATCCCTTTTTAACGAACTTGGAAACATTTTCGGCTTGATTCCCGAAAACGATTATTTTGTGCCATTCGGTTTTTTCTTCATAACCGGTCCCTTTCTTGACGCTTTCTGATGTCGCAACCGAGAAATTACACACCGCAGTTCCTGATCCGGTATATTTTTTTTCAGGATCCCTTCCGAGTCTTCCAAGAAGAAGAACTTTATTTAAACTGTTAAAAGAGCTCATAGTGCCTCCTATTGGTCTGGATCAAGCTTCTCTTTATCCGGAGATTTTTCCCCCAGAAGAGTCGCGATCATCATATTTGCATTCTGGTTTAAATTGCCTTCAACCCCTTCAGCATCGTTACTGAATCTGAATTTTGTATTTCCGTTGATTATTTCAAGCATATTCTCCATGAACTTGTTGATGGGCTTATTGAATTGTTCATCAATAATAAACGAGAATATAAATGAAACAAGGATCATAAAGAAAGATATCAGACCGAATGTGCCGTGTCTGGCCTGAACAGGATCAAGAAGTTTGTCTTTGGACACAAGGGCGATGTAAAACATATCATTTGTTTCTGAAAGGGAAGGATGTCTCGAAATGCTTGAAAAGAACTGTTCATTTTTGAGTTCTATCATTATGTCGTGCTTAGATCCCTCTGTGTCTATTTTTTTTATAAGTTCCTGATTGTCGGCAATGAATTTCTTGAAACTTTCGTGAAGTTCTGTCGGCAGCGTACTTCCAAGAAGTGACTGTTTGTCAAAAAATCCGAAATAAAATCTTGAATTATCTTTAAAAAGAGATTCGTTGTAAAGACTTGTCGAAGCTTCTTTTGCAGTTTCGGAATTAACATTGTCGGCACTGCAGTATGCCCCGATTATATGCCCGTTCTTTTCGATGGGTGCGGCAGTTACAAGATAGGTTTTGTCAAGTATCTTTATCACATCTGTGTCAGAAAACCCCTGAAGTACAGTTTTGATAAGAAGTTCTTCAGCAAGGTTTTTATTTCTGAATATTCCGTCAAGGTTCTTTGCAACAACATTTCCGTGTCTGTCAACAACAAAAAGTGCATCGTTACTGTCATACATTTTGTTTATGACGTTAAGTTCAACCTGCACATTCTGTTCGATATTTTTGACGATCTTTTTAGATTCTTCGCTTAATTTCGAAAAATCTTTCGGACTCTGCTGAATTACGGCGTCCCATTTCTCAAAATCAAACGCCGCGACAAGTTCAGGTTTCTTTGCATGCAGCTCAACATTCTTAATTGATGCAAAAGAATCTGCTCTATGAATATACTGATAAAGTGATACTGACTGGGAAACTGAATTTTTTGCTGACTCAATGAAATTTGCACGGGTGTATCTCAGAAAAAGATAGTCTGCCGCCAGATACATAATTCCGGTCAGTACAAGTGTTAAAAGAAAGATTTTTAGTTTCATGACTCCTCCTTTACATTACAGCAGGACGAACCTGTCTGAAATTGAATATTTACCCTCAGCGACAATAGTTATCGCTTTGGAAAGTATAATATGCTCTTCTCTTAGTATTCGGGATTTGAAAGTATCAATATCATCTGAATTTTCACGGAATACAGGTTGTTGAATTATTATGGGTCCTCCGTCAAGGGTTTCGTCAACAAAATGAACCGAACAGCCGGAAACTTTCACGCCGTATTCAAAAGCCCGGCTTTGTGCATCGACACCTTTAAATGAAGGAAGAAGAGACGGGTGTATGTTGATTATCCTTCCGGAATATCCCGCAAGGAATGTGTGCCCGAGAACTTTCATGAATCCGGCAAGAACGATCAATCCTGTTGAAAAAGGGGCAATTGCCTCAAGCAGTCTTTTTTCATACTGATCTCTGTCCTCATCCTTTTTTTTAGGGAGTATGATGGTGTTTATTCCCAGTGCCCGGGCTTTTTCAATACCCTCGGCAGATCTTTTGTCTGAAAGCACAAAACTGATCTCAGAAACTCCGGAAAGATTCCCTGAAATAAAGTTTTTGCAGACTGCTTCCATGTTTGTTCCTGTTCCGGAAATGAAAACACCGATCTTCAAAAGTTCCTCTCTTCAATAATCTCGATAACATCTCCCTCAGCAGGTGTTCTTTCCGCGCCTTTTCTGTCGCCGCTGAAGGGATAGGGTTTCTTTTCTTCGGAATTTATTTTCCAGAAATATTTGAACTTCTGTTTGTCGAGCGGAAGAAGTTTTAATTCAGGTGTCTGGTAACGCAACCCTTCTTTGTCTGCCTCAAGCGAAAAAAGACATCCTTCCCCGTAAACCTTAAAAAAGGCATATTCGACATTTACATGGCAGAGCACATTGTTCTTTTCCACAAAGTCGGCGAGTGCTTTCTGAATGATCTTTTCATCGTAGCAATCCAGTTTCCTTTCATCTTCTGAATCAACTATCAGCTCGAATTTGGTGGGACACTTTATCTTTTCATCCTGGGATTTTATCATAAAATAAACTGGGATCCCCACCGGGACCTGACATTTGTCAGAACACTCTTTAATTTCTTTATTATCCATTGCCTGATACGCTGAAATGCTGTCTGCCGACTGATTTATGATGAGTGTCGCCGTAGGTCCTTCAACGATCTCAATGTTTCCATTATGGAGAAGGTCGGGCTTAAAGTTAACCGTTGCCGGCTCTTTTGTCTGAATGCTTGTGTATGAAACAGATTTGAAATCAAGTGAAACTGATTTTTTCCCTGGTTCTATCCTGAAGATGGTAATACAGTTGCCGGTTTTTTCAACTGGTTTGAAATAAGCCGAATGGACATTGTCCACCATTATTTTGAAATCTCTCATGAAAAGGTTGGTGTCTTTATATTTCTTAAACCCCAGCGATGATGCTTTTGAGCTGTCATCAGTAAAAAGGATGAACGGTTCCCCATCCATTTTTGCACAAAGTTTAAGAACAGATGTTTTTTTCTGAGCATAAACATCGTTTGCAAAAAAAAGAATGAATGCAAAAGCGGTAATAATAATTTTTCTGCTCAACTGGAAACTCCCCGAATCACATTTCATCAAAAACAATTAGGTCTGCATTATATTGCCTTAAAAAATATTTGTAAATAAAATTTGTTGAGAAGTGAAAGTTTATTATAATATTTAAAACTTTTTAAATCGGAGGGTCGATTGAGAGAGCATTTCTTTGAAACAGGGTATTTGAAAAATCCTTTCAGTTCAGTAATTTCTGCGGCTGGAAAAACAAAAGTTATAGTTTCTCTGACCGTTGAGAACAGGGTTCCTTTTCATGTTAAGGAAGGTTGCGGCTGGCTTACTGCTGAATATTCACTTATGCCGGGGTCCACAACATCAAGAGCTCCCAGGGAAAGGAATCATGTTTCGGGTCGTACGGCAGAGATACAGAGATTGATAGGAAGATCTCTCAGAATGGCTGTTGATCTGTCGGAAATGCCGGGTGTGTCCATGCTTCTTGACTGTGATGTCCTTGAAGCTGACGGAGGAACAAGAACCTGTTCAGTGAACGGAGGCATGGTCGCTTTGGCGATCGCCTGCAGAAAACTTCATGAAACAGGGGTTCTTGAGAAAAATCCTTTGAAAAGATGGGTGGGGGCGATAAGCGGAGGAGTCATTGACGGAAAAACAGTTGTCGATCTTGATTACGAAAAGGACTCAAAAGCCCAGGCGGATTTTAATTTTGTATTTTGTGAAAATGGCAATATAATCGAATTGCAGGGGACGGCTGAAAAAGAGCCGGTTGATGATGAAAAGTTCCTTGAACTTCTTGAAAAATCAAGGGAAAATGTTTTGAAGCTGATTGAAAAAATGAAAATTTCGGCAGGTTATTAGATGATCATTGTTCTTAAAAAAAACATTCCTGAAGAAAATCTTGAACAGATAAAATCGACACTGATATCAAACGGGATGTCTTTTGATGTTCTGACAGGTGTAAATTACACATTGATCCCTGTAGCAGGAGATCTTACAACTTCTGACATGGGCCGGTTCAAGGCAATGCCCGGTATTCATAAAATAATAAGGATTTCAAAACCTTATTTCATGGTGTCTAAAGAATTCTGCGACAAGAGCGTTATCGATCTTGGAGACGGCGTGAAAATTGGTGAAGGTCTTTCTTTCATTTCAGGTCCCTGTAGCGTAGAAGGCCCTGATTCTCTTGATAAAATTGCAAAATTTCTTTCCGGTCTGGGTGTAAAGATACTTCGCGGAGGAACATATAAGCTCAGAACTTCCCCCTATTCTTTTCAGGGACTTGGTGAACAGGGTTTGAAAATATTAAAAGATGTCAGCAGCCGTTACGGAATGAAGTGTATTTCAGAGATAGTTGATGTCAGGCATCTTGACCTTTTTCTTGAATATACCGACATTATTCAGGTCGGGGCAAGGAATATGATGAATTTCTCACTTTTAAAAGAGATTGGAAAGGTTAAAAAACCGGTTTTGCTAAAAAGATCACTGAGTGCGACCGTTGACGATTTTCTTTCAAGTGCGGAATATCTCATGTCGGAAGGAAATGAAAAGGTCATCCTCTGTGAAAGGGGCATTCAGACTTTTGATGATATAACAAGAAGTACGGTCAACATTGCTTCAATACCTGTGCTCAAGGACCTTTCACATCTTCCTGTTGTCTTTGATCCGTCTCACAGCATAGGCGCTTCAAAATATGTTCCTGTGACAGCCGAGGCGGCAGTGATCCTCGGAGCTGACGGTTTGATGGTGGAAACTCACTATAATCCTACCAATGCTCTGTCTGACGGTTTCCAGACGATCAACTTTGACAGTTTCGAAAAGATGCATAAAAAGATCTCCAGACTGTCAGCTTTCCTCAATGAAAAGGATTGATCTCTCAAATTTCATTCCTCCGGATAAAAGTTCGCTTATAAGGGGATATCTTTTTTCTCTTCTGACTGACGAGCCGGTTTGTGTCTATTACAGCGACGATCTGCCAAATGACATAAAAACGGCCTTTAAGTGCCTGAGAAAATTCGGTAAAACCGTGACTGTTTCCGGCAGTACAGCATACATATCAGGTGTTTCGACTGCTCCGTCAGAGTCAATAGACTGCGAAAATTCTGCAACTGTCATGCATATTCTGATGGGGATTGCTAAATACAGAGAATGGGATTTGAAACTCACTGGCGATAGATCATTAATGCGCCGTGATCATTCAGAATTTACTAGGGCGGGTGAACTTTACGGAGCATGTTTTGTTGAAACAGTTCTTTCAAAAGAGAGTGCCCAGCTCAAAAGTTTTCATCTTATTGCGATGCTTAAGAGTGGAGGGAAACTACATTTTAAGTCAAAGACCAGACGCAACACCGAAGAACTGCTGAAAAAAATGGGGGCGGATATTTCAGAAAGTAGTCATCAGATTGAAGTTAAACCTGTTGATGAACTTAAAGGTTATGAACTTGGAATGAAACTTGATCCGTCAAGTGCCTTCATTGCGTCATGTTCAGCTATAATTTGCGGTAAACAGTTTATTATTTCAGCAATATATCCTGAAAAATTGAGAATGGAACCGTTTAAATATTTAAAAAAAGCAGGATATTCAATTTCTGTAAGTTTAAAAGATGAAGGTTTCGAGGTAAAGTGGTCAGGCGGATTAAAAAAAGGACTGAGCAATATTATTGTGTCTAATAATGAAGTTCCTAAAATAATTGATGAAATTCCATTTATTTCATATATGTCGGCAAAGGCGGGATGCAGTTTTGAGCTTAATAACGGAGAGTGGTTGAGAAATAAAGAGACCGACAGAATTAGTGAAACTGTTAAGAGAATGGATATGTTTTTTGAAACAGTTGAGACAGTTGACGGGTTTATTGTAAAGAATAAAAAAAGCACCGGAACAGTTAAGTTTTCCCATAGCGATGATCACAGAATGGAGATGCTTTCAAAACTTATTGCTGCTGATAAAAATATTCCTTTTACAGTTAATGACTGCTATAATGTTTCGTTTCCCGGTTTTTTAAGAATGATCGAAGCACTTGGAGAAAAATGAATAACGGAATAAACGGGTTAAGGGAGAAGATTGACAGGATCGACGATCTGATCGTTGAACTTGTAAGCCAGAGGATCGAGATAGCTTCAAAGATCATAGAACTCAAAAAGGACAGTTCAATGAATGTTGAAGATATCTCAAGAGAAAATTCAATAATTAAGCGACTTAGCGGCAGATCTCCTGAAATCGGAAAACTTATAGAAGAGATCTACGGGAGAATCTTCAATTGGGTAAAAAGCCGCTGATCTCATCAAAAATCCTTTTAAAGATCGAAACACTTTTAATTATTGCTGTGTCATTTTTTCTTCTTAACACTTTCGGGGAAAAAGAGCATGTCACGGAAAGATCAGAAGAGTCATCGCCGCAAGTTGTTGAAAAAACTGAGTATCTGCCTGAAAAAACAGCAGCGTTCTTTGATGAAGAGATTTACGAAATTGAAAAAAAGATGGTGATGAATGCTCAGAAAAGTATTAAAATTGCGACATATACATACTCAAAAAGTCCTCTTACCGATCTTCTTGAAAAAAGAAAAAGCGAAGGAATTAATGTCAAGGTTGCAGGCGGAAAGAACAGAGATGGTCATGTTCCGCAGTTTGATATGGTTGTAACTACTCAGAAAAACGGGATATATCACCCTAAGTTTATGGTGTTTGATTCAAAAGATGTCATTATTTCGTCATCAAACATCAGTTCTGAACGGTCGGCTTCAAACAGTGCGGTTCTTTTCCGGGATGTGCCGGTAGCGGCGGCCATTCTTGAAAGCGAGATTGATGCTGTTTTTTCTAATAAGTTTGAAAGAAGGTGTGAAACCGGTTGTGAAACGGAAACAGGGACGATAATTTTTAATCCCGGCAAGGGTTGCGTTCTGATAAAAAATGAATTTCTTAAGGCAGAAAAATCAATAAAAGCAGGGGTTTACACAGTGACATCAAAAAACCCTGTGATAACCGGATTGAAAACTGCGATAAAAAAAGGGGTTGATGCAAAGCTCATTTTTGACAACTGGAAAGGGGATGACGGCAAAATTGTGAACAAAAAAGCGTTCAATTATCTTTCTTCAAAGGGGGCGGGTGTTAAATTTGATGAACCTGAGCAGAAAAATGAGTCTCTTTTTCACCATAAATTTGCAGTAATTGACGGAGTTACAACAGTTTTTGGTTCAATGAACTGGACCTCAAGCGGCTGTTATCGAAACCGCGAAATAATCGTGATAAACAAAGATCCCCATATCGCACAGAAATTTGAAAAGTATTTTGATTCTCTTAATCAGTGATCGTGTATCTCACAACAACTTCAGCGTAGTCGGTGGCGATAACTCCAGTTCCGGTTCCATTCGGGGCGACGGGAGTCACAGCGAAGTTGAGAGTTTTCTGATCACCGAAGAATATCCGGTTAAGCACAAGCGGATCTGTGGTTGTCCATTCAAGTCTGCCACTTTCAGGATCGTTTTCAAGATCAGCCGGCGACATGTTGTTATCGTCAACAGTTTTCCACACCCCTTCGTCCCAAACTTTGAGTTCGGTTCCAGATGTTTCAATTCCGGATGGATAGCCGATTCCACCGGAACGAAAGAAAACATTTATAGAATTCCACATCAAAGTTTTGGAAGATATGGCGGATGATAAAAATACTTTTAAAATGTGACTTGGTTGTGAATTACTTCCTCCGTCCCATATCCATGTTTTTCCTTCAGAAGACTGTGAAAAAGCAATTACTCTGCCTTGATTCATGTCAGAAGCTATCGCGGAATTCAGAGGAACGCCATCACTTTCAGGATCAGAAACCCCGATTTTTTCCCAATAGTTACCATTCAATTCATATACATATGCCTCGCCGGAAAAAGAAACAACTTTTTCAATTAAAGTGTCATAAAATAGAAAACCTCTTCCATAATCTTCTGCAACAACAAAGCAGGAAATTTTTTCCCAGCTAATGCCGTCTCCTTCCCAAGTACACAAATCACCCGACACATCTCCGCCTACCAATATAAGCTTTTCTCTTTGAGGATCATATATCATAGAGTTTGCATCACATGTCAAAGGATTCCCATCCTCTTCAGGATCAACAAGGTTTACATATATCCAACTGAAACCATCCCATTCCCAAATATTGCAGTCTTTATCCAATAAAACAATTTTTCCGTTTTTTGCGTTATAGGTCATAGACAAAACATCTTGAGGATCACCATCACCTTCAATATCTGTCGGCGTTTTCATTTCCCAACTTAATCCATTATATTCCCATGTGTCATTTAATGGACCTGTATCACCACCGTCTGAGCCTCCAAACAAAACCACTTTAGAACGGATACCGTCATAAGCCATATGCAAATCAAAGCGATTTGACGGGTTCCCGTCGCCCTCGTTGTCAATCGGAAAGATCTCCTTCCAATCTTTCCCGTCCCATTCCCATGTGTCATTCAATGGATGAGTTTGTTTGCCACCGAAAAGAACAAACACTGATCTGTTAGAATCAAAAACCATTGCGGTAAGCGTACGGTTGGATGGTTCTCCGTCACCGTGTATATCAACATTGTCATTCCTTTTCCAACTTAAACCGTTCGATTCCCACAGCCCGCCTTTAGGAAAACTCTCTATTCCTCCCCAAAGAAAAGATCTTTGTTTAAATGGATCATACGCAAGGGATGGTCTATATTTTCCAGAAGGGTATCCGTCATTTTCAGGATCGATCACCGCAATATTTTTCCAACTGATTCCATTCCACTCCCATGTATCTCCACTATATATTCCATTTGATGTGTGACCCCCATATAACACAACAACACTGCGGCTTTGATCAAAAATCATAGCATGTCCGTTTCTACCTAAAGGATTACCGTCACCTTCCGGATCATCAGGTATCATCTTTTTCCAACTGATACCATTCCATTCCCATGTTTCATTGTTATACTGATATCCACCGAACAACACCGTTTTGCCACGAACAGAGTCATATGCCATAGAATGTCCTGCTCTATTGGAAGGATTTCCATCACCTTCAGGATCAGGCGATGTCTTTTTTTCCCAATTTATACCATTCCACTCCCATGTTTCGTTAGTATATGAATTATTGTGGTAGCCACCAAAAAGAACCAAAATTCCTCTTTTAGTGTCATATGCAATACTGTATCCCCAACTTATTGATGGATTGCCATCGTTTTCATGATCTTCAGGAATATGCTTTTTCCAACTGTTCCCATTCCATGCCCACAAATCATTTTCTGAAAACACAACGACTTTTGATTCTATTGAATCATAGACTCCATTCCCGAAATCATAAAGTTGCGGATTGCCATCTCCTTCGGGATCTGATGGTATAACAGATTTCCATGAAACGCCGTTCCATTCCCAAATTTTATTTTCACCAATTCCTAAAAATACAACTACCCCACGTTCATTATCATATACTATTTTACTATCAGCAGATGAAGGCACTCCTGAAGACAACGAAAACCATTTCGCAGAACCGGCAGTTTTGGTAAAAGAGTCATTCGTTTCTTTAACACCGGCACCGCTCTGCAACAGCGGACCTGGAAACCATTCGCATTGCTCAAAAATATTTGGATTTTCCCATGTACTTCCCGGCACTTTTCCTCCCATCGTCGCAACCCATTCGACATCGCGAACTTTAACGGCATCGCTTCTGTTGCAGGCGTTGTCGTATGCGGCAAGATAAACTTCTGTTCTGTCTGCACGGTTAAGTTCAAATTCATTGAACGATTTGTCTGTAACCGGTGCTTTGCCTATTTCACTTGCCGTTGCAGGATCGCTTCCGTCATAAGCATAAACCCACGATGTGTTTTCATCGACGGCATCTCCAGTTGCTTTAAGCCCGAAATATTTTATTCCGCCTGTTTCATCACTTCCCCACGGAATTCTGCGGTAAACTATTCTTTCCTCTTCATCAACAAAAGGTGCATCAGGTTTCGCTGTGTCAATCTCAAACCCCTGGGAAAGTGTTATATTATTTTTATTGCCGACTTCATCTTCTATTTCAATTTTAAAGATGTAAGTCCCGTCTGTGAGAAATTCCGTGCTGATGTTACTTTTACTGAATGTATAGAAATATCCGATCTGTCCGGTAATGTTAAAATCAATAATGTTTACATCTCCATGAGCACTTACAAGCGGATCCCCTAGTTCCTGCAGGGGTTCGTTCACAATGAAAGAGATGTCAACACTGCTGCCCGAAGTTATGCTGCTTACTGAACTGAGCGGACACCTTGCCGGTTTTGTAAAAATTACTGTCGCATCACCTGAGACTTCAGGTGCAGTTCTATCCACATAAACAGTTCCTGCACTTATGTTTGAGATGTTTCCTGCAAAATCGGTGAGAGTCACAGTCAAACTCTCTATGCTGTCACCACTTCCGGAAGGTGCATTAAATGTGCAGTATGCTCCGTCACATTCAACTCCGTTAAGCTTTATGCTCTGAATGGGTTTTGTCCATTCTGTCACTGAAATTACAGATGACCCGCTTCCCGATATTCTTACAGGTGCAGGATTAGAAATAACCGCACTTGGATAATCAGCGTCAACTTTGTATGTACCTACTGTGAACTCTGTCTGCTCATTTCCTGCAAGGTCAACTGCTTTGAGTTTTACTTCATGAGTCCCTGTTTCATTTTTACCTGAAATATTCCAGCTTGTAAGAGTGTTATCAAGTTCAGTTCCGTTAACTTCTATCATTGAAACCGGCTCATTTGCCGTGATCGTCAGAACTATTGTGTCTGTTGCATTGTAGTCCTGCGGATCTTTGTTCTTTCTGAAAATAAACTGCGGAACTTGAGTATCTATCTTTGCTCCTGAAACTATCGACCTGCTGTAAATGTTGCCCGCAATATCATTAAAAGAAAGCGATATGTCGGCAACAACATCATAAGTCACATCTTTATCAATTGTCAGTGAACAGTCAAAAGAAAGCTCTTTTTCCCCTTCTTCACAAATGATCTTGTGCGGTCCAAGCAAAAGTTGCGGAATTTCAGTGATCTCTTCATTCAATTCGAGTTCAAACCTTAAGATATCTCCGTGCTTTAGATAAAGATTTGAGCTCAAACCGTGTTCGGTTCCATTTTTAAACATTGCAATGTAATTAAGATCAGGTGGAGTTGTGTCAATTCTCACTTTTCCAAGATCGACAACATCAGTTTTATTTCCGACAACATCGGCCGCAGTCAGCGAAAACTGGTACTCAATTTCATTATCTTCCTCCTGAACAGTATAAGTGTAAACAAAACTTTTATCCTCCTTGTTTTCTTCAAGTACAAATGGAAGTCCCTGCCAACCCGGAACAAGTGATTCAGGATCAACTGCTTCATCAAACAAAATTCTGACTTCAATTCTGTCACCCAGTTTTGCAACTTCCTTAAACGGTGTAATGTTGGGAACGGGTGGAGTTGTGTCAAGAAACACATCGGCTCTTTTCGGTTCACCTATCTGTCCGATATTGTTCTTTAATTTGCCAAACACCGTATAAGTTCCATCTCCTATTTCCTCCCATCCGGTAGTGAAATCCCATGGTGAATATTCATAAGTCGTTTCGTCTATTTTTTTCAGGTCGGTAAGTGCTATTTCCGCCGTTCCCTTTTCAAAATTAAGGTCATTTGCAATAATAACACTGTTGGCATTTATAACCGTAAATCTTAATGCAACTCTTGACTCAGGCACTCTGTCAGCAGGAGAATCCTTGTGAAAGATCCAAATTTTAAAAGTGTTGTCTCCGTTCTCATCATATCCCGGCAACCCTGTCAGCGACATTTCAACATTTACTTCAGTGTGTTTTCCTGCTTTGAGTTCAAAGAGTTGTGACATCCCGGTAAAAAGAACTGAATTTGTGAGTTCTGCACCTTTCCTGATCTCAGCAACGACAAAACGCCTTTTGCCGTAACTAAGATCACCGAAATCTATGCTTGTCCCCTTTGTTTTCATCTGTGCAGGGTCGCTCTGAATGAGCTGTTTCCCGTTTGCCGCAATGTCACCAGGGAATGCAACCCCTTCCTTCCATTCATAAATTCGGACGGTTACAAAAAACTCTCCAGTTGAAACATCCGGCTTTATCTCTTTCCCTTCACCATCTTTCGCCCATGAGAATTTCACAGCAAAAGTTCCCGCTTTCTGATTGTCGCAGGAGATGAGAATTGAAAAAGATAGAAAGATAATGAAAAAAATCTTTGTAAATAAATTCATTGTATGTCACTCCAAAGAATTGTTTTGCTTGTTAATACTATCTGTTTTTTTTATTTTTTAAAGAAATTATGTGTCAGGAAATTTTGCTGTTTTAAATCTTTAAGTTACAATGTTTTGAATTTGAAGGAGATTATAAATTATGCATCGGAGTGAGCATGTTTTTTATAAGACTAAGTCCACTCTGATGCTGACAAGACAGGAACTTCTTCTGATTCAGGACTTTTAAGGTGAGGTTTTTTATAATTTTTTTTTGGGGGCGTGTGATGAAGAAGGTATTGTTTATTGCTTTTACATTATTTTGTTTTTTCAATCTTTTTGGAGCAGTCAATGCTTTAGGTCCTACGCAATGTGGTGTAGACGATGATGGAAAAATGTGTGATCTTGAGGTGAATAGAAAAAAAGTTTGCTTAAATTTAAGTTGTGTCGAAAAGGGAGCATATGGCTTTTTTGCAGAAACTGGAAGTGCAGCAGAAAACACCCAATGGTCAAACAAATATTTTATAGATCATAACATGTTGTTGGATAATGGCAGACCTGTGGTTCCGGTTTTTGTTGTCAATCTTAATTGTTCCGATATTTTAGCTCCCGCTGTCAATGCTGATAATTTTGAATATACTGTTTTATTCGCTGAACAGCATTTTAAAGAGGCTTCTTTTAATCAGTTTGCTCCTGTTTTTAGGGTTTATAATTATGATAGAGATGGCTCGATCCCAGATGTTTTTCCAACAACAAGAAGCTATACCTGCCTTTCTCCTTCTAATGATCCTGCTGATCCTGATTATATCCATCCATATAATGGCGGCCCCAATGTCTATGAAATATTTAAACACTGCCGACCAAATGTTGGAGCTGGTGGTATTGAAGATGGCAATATTAACTGTTCTACCCCTGAGTGGAAAACAGAAATGCATTCAGGATCTTTTCAAGAGATGTTTTTAATTAGAATGTTTGAAGATCATATTCAAACAATTGGTAATCTTGAAAATATTTCTGCTTTAAAGTATACCGCTACTGCTGATGGAGTTCCTATATACTATATACCTGTAACAGGTCTACTTTATTCTCAGTATGGTGGAGGGCAGGCTCAACAGGACTTGTCTTTTGATGTGACACTTGAAGATAATAATGGAAATGATAAAACGGTTAGGATTATAACATCAGTCGGAAACACAACATATTATAATGATATAAAAGACCTTAATGGTAACATAAAAGACCTTAATGGTAGACCATGGACTTTTGTACATGAATTGTCTCATGGACGGCTATTGTCAGATTTTTATAGTGATGATACCGCTGTTGGATTTTCGTCTACATTTTCAATTATGTCATATACACACACAGAAGGAGATTCTGGAGGACTGGATTTTTTATTGTTTCATAAATTTATGCTGGGATGGATAAGAAACGATAATCAAAACGAATTTCTAAAAAGAATAGAGGTGTCGCATAACCAGAACAGTGGAAAAATAGAGATAAAAGAAAATGGGAATTTGAGAAATAATGAATGTGCTGATATAAAAGGATCGGTTTGCATAACCTTCACCCATGTTTTACCGACCACCAATGCATACATTTCTCAAAGGATTCTGAATCCGGCAGAAGATGTTATAATGCCCATGTATCAAAAACATTTTATGATTTATACTGATTATGACCCCATGGATTTGTTAAAATTTCCTACACCGGTAGAACTGAAACCGGACTCTGTAATAATGGGTAGAATTCTTCACACCGGACTTGAAGCCACAGCATCAGGTGCTTACGCAGTAGGAGATGCGGTTAGAGAAAGATTTCCATCAACCCAGAATTATTTGTCCGGAGTTTTATTATATAGGTATAACAGAGACGGAAGAACACGCATAGATTTTACAAATCCAAGCCCTGAATTTCTTCCATATTTTGATATTATTGAACAAAACGGAATAGACACTAAATCAACTTTTTATCTTCGAGCGGTTGAATTATATGAAAAAGTTACTGGTGTTTCTTTGCCTATCGGCACTTATTTTGATGATGATATAAACAGAGTTAATTGGATTAACAACAGAATCAATCCTGGGGTGTCTGACTGGATAAAAGGACTGTATCCATATGTCTGGGACACATTGTCCAATAATTGGATTGTTGATGTTGACAGCGAGCTTGTAAATGATCCGACTATATGGGAAAAAATTGTATTGGCCAGCAGAGAGGATATAGATAGAAACGAGCCGTGGGTTAGTTTTTCTGGATGGCCGGGCAATTATTTTAGATTTAATACCAACGATTATCTGAACAGTGTTAGTGAAAGAAGAAAAAGAATGGTAGATGCAAACACTGGTGATTTAGTCGGCTCTCTTCCAAACGAGAATATTGTAATAGAAACATTGTCTCATAAAAAAATAGCGGTATCAATTTTTAACATGAGAAAAACCAATACCGGGAATTCAGTTAATTACTCATATAAATTAGTTTTTACCGATTTGGACTTCCCAGTGGGAAAAGCAGATTCATATATTTCATATGATAAAGACGAAGACGGTTTTTGTGATATGCAGTGCATTGGAACAATTCCTGGATTTTGTTTGTCCGATTTTGATGAAACCAATATTGATACGACAATGGGTTCAAAGGTTCGCAATACATGGATAAATGCGGGATATAATCAAACCAACATTTGTCTTCCCGTAGACAACTGCCCAACTGTTCATAATCCCGATCAGCTCGATACTGACGGTGACGGTGTCGGCGATGCATGCGATAATTGTCCTAATATTTCCAATTCAGATCAACTCGATTCGGATAATGACGGTGTCGGTGATGTGTGTGACACCTGCCCCGGAATTTATAATCCGGTTGTTGATTACAGTCTTGATTCGGAATTTATTTCAGGATTTGAAGGTGCTATTGCAAGAGATTTGTGTCGGGAAAGCAAAAAATGGGTGTTCATTGGCGGACAACCGTTTTTTGTTTTAAGAGATGTCTGTTCTATGCAGCCTGACAGCGACCTTGACGGGATTGGTGATGCCTGTGACTTTACTTCAGCAGGCGGCAACGGTTTTGCAAACAGCAGGATCACCAATGCCAAGCCGAAAACAATAATTCCATCAATAACCTCCGCTCCCGTATCACTTTCCAGAACATATAATCACTATGCTGAAATAAATCTTACTATGCCTTCGGGCAGTGGTCGTGAAAAGTTTTACTGCAACGACATAAGTCTTTCGGATTTGTACAGAGGCTCATCATGTAATGCGGCGGTGCATTACTGTGCTGTTGATTATATAAATTATAATGAAAGAGATAGATGGGGACAGCAAGGCTTCTGCAGTACAAGGAATGCTGCGATGCCTTTTCCTATAAAACATAATTACGGCTACAGCCACGCAAGCGATGATTTTTCTCCTGAATCTATGGCAAGCTGGCAGAGCCGTATTTCGGTTTCCGACAATTTAAACCTTTTCTGGCCAGCTTTCACCGGGAGCAGTGATCCCAATGACGACACTGCAAGAAAACCTGTTATCAACAGCAACGCATCCTTTAAGCTTGTCTTCGGTGAAAACGGAACGATCTGGAACTGGAGAAGAGACTGGTATGAATGGAACGACTGTCCGACAACACCTTCAGATACTAAATGTCAAAGTCTGAAAAATGCGGCGGCATATAATGTCTCACACACAATGTATTACACACTTTCAACGAGCATTCTTCCCGTCGCAGCGGGTACTCCGAATGAAAATATCCCCAGATACCTTATTAATGTCAACAATGAAACTGTAATAAACCCCGCATACTTCCCTGCAACGAACACAAGTGTCAATGCAAGGGCGGCAAGATATTCGACTGAGCCGATGGAACTGAATTTCTATTCCAGATCCATACTGCCTCCGGTTCCGCCTGAAACAATTGAGATCCCTGAAATAGTTTATTGTCCTTCATGTTACTGGAACCTTCCGATAGAAGATATCCTTGATGAGCAGGGAATGCCCGAAGCTTTCTCCATAAACCATATCGGCAGATGGCTGACGGGAAAAGATGAGAACGGAAATTACATGATGAATTCCCAGCATCTCTATTTTCCTGAAAATATGACAATTTTCTCTGAAATGACAGAACACGCAATGGTTGCCGTGAGAACGGTGGAAACTCCGGCAACGGGAGAAACTGAATATCAGCTTCTGCTTAACACAAGTGAAAACGGAGCTGACTGGGAATTTCTGGGCAACATC
>Ga0208694_1002825_pt1 | contig 17577 bp, 10 predicted proteins | sample AD_UKC078_MetaG_FD_184442 | JGI IMG/M metagenome (GOLD analysis project Ga0208694, IMG submission 184442) | Active sludge microbial communities of municipal wastewater-treating anaerobic digesters from USA - AD_UKC078_MetaG (SPAdes) (version 2) | ecosystem: Engineered > Bioreactor > Anaerobic >...
CTTTTTCCAGTGATAGTGAAGGGGCGTTTCCTGGTTTTCCTTGACGATCATATACTTTTCCGCATACGGCTTCTCATAGACCGGGGGAGCGCCGTTGCGCAGCGTGAACAGGAACAGGCCTCTTTGTTCATACGCCCCGCATCCGAAATCGGTGATGTCCCACCCGAGCCGGGCGGTAAAGACCTCGTTCGCCTTCGCTTTGTTCTCTTTCCAATCATCGATGCTCCAATGAGCCCAAATCGGCAAATGGATCTGATGCTCTTCAAAGATCTTGAGCGCTTCGGCGATATAATGGTTGATTTCGCTGCGTTTCATCAGTTTCTCATTCTCCTCCCTTTCACGATACTACACTTCCATCGTAACACAAGCATCTTCTTTTGACATCGACATTTTGTTGCATTCTGTTTACCGCTTCTCAAACCTATGATACACTATCCTATGTTTTGTTGCATTTTGATGCAAAAGGGGGTGTCATGAAGGGTGAACGTGTTGCACAGATAGAATTGTTGCTCCATTCTCATCCCGAGGGACTCCGTCGGGCCGAAATCGCCCGCAGACTCGGAGTCCACCGATCGACGATCAGTCGCTACATCGACAAGCTCGGAGAGTACATCGACCTCTATGAAGAAAACAACCTGTTGAAGATCCGGGCGAAGGAAGGGGAAGAGGTGCATGCCCTCTCGGTCTATGAGAGCCTTGCGATCAACCTTTCGGCGGAGATGCTCCTCAACACCAGTGAGTACCAGAACCCCCATCTTGCATCAGGCCTCAGAAAAATCGCGATGAACATGCGCTCCTACGCTCCGAAGATCAGCGAAAACATCGTTTCGCTCGCCGAACAGATCGACAAGCAATTGATCGCCCAGAAAGAGAGCAGCGCGTTCAACGCCATCCTGGAGGTCCTTATCGATTCCTGGGTCAGCGGCAGGATCGTTCGGATCGTCCAGTCGCTCAAAGGATTCGATTCGATCGAAACCGAGCTTGCCCCCTATTTCATCGGCTTCAGAGAGACCGACGGAACCCGGCACCCCATAACTGTGACCGGACGGCTGAGGCATACCACAGAGATCGTGACCGTCGATATCTCCACGATCACCAGCGCCACGATCCTGGATGAGACCTACACGATTCCCGACAACCTCAAACCCTTCAAATTCCCCGATGCCCCGGAGATCTTCGATGCAATCGACATGATCCCTCTCAGCCTCAAGCTGAAGGAACGATCGGCGATGAACGCGTTTCGAAAACTGATTCATGGCAAACCCCAGTTGGAGAAACTGAAGGACGGTTCGTGGATCTGCAACATGGATGTCGAGAACTCGATCGAACTCACCTTGCGAATCATCCAATGCGGTGATTCCGTAGAGATTTTGGGCCCTGAGCACTATCGGCGGCGCTTCATGAAACGCCTTGAGGATGTGCTTGCGATCTATCAATAGAAGGACTCGATCGTCTGAAGAAGTCCGGATGGAAACTCCTCTTTCGTGAGACCGGAAGCAAAGAGAATCCGTTCGCGAACCGACAGGTCTCTGGTCTGCCGGAAGAATTCCTCATCATCCCCATAAAGCGTTCCCTTCTCATCACGCGCATCGAAGCGAAGCGCTGAAGCGTACGCCTCGGCGATCGCTCGATAGGAGGTGCCTTGCCGCTCCGCTTTGAGCATTGCACCCAAAAGTCGGTCGTCGAAGGACAGCTTTCTTTTCAGGTCCCTTCCAACTCGATAGACCGTGTCCTTGAGGACGGGGTTTTGAAACCGCTTCAGCAAGTCCTCCCGGTGTTCAAGCAGATCCTCTTTGGTGAATGTTTCGGGGTAAAGCGAAAGAAGGAGATCGGAACCCTCTTCCATCGCGTTTTGAACGGCCTCGAAAACCTCCCTGTCTTTGAGGACATCACAGAGATGGATCGCCTCGGGATGGCGAAGGTGGCCGATGTAGGCGGCAGCGGCGTGACCGAGGTTGTGCATGAAGAGCTTGCGGTCCATATACGCTTCGATCGGGGAGACCGCGCTGATTTCGGGAAAATCCGGAATCTTCCCCTTGAAGCGATCCTTGTCGAGAAAGAGCTGCTTATACGGCTCAACGTCGATCTCGAGGGATTTGGAGCGATCTCGCAGCGGCACCATCGTCCCGATGCTTGCCTGGATGAAGCCCGCAAGCGTATCAAGCGGATACTCCTTCGGGAGATGCCCCCGTATGAGATCTTCCATCATCTGCGCTCCGTTGAGGACGTTCTCCGCAAGGATGATATCCAAGGTCCGTTCGGGATCGATCTCCCATCGAGCGACAAGACCTTCGGCAAGAAGAGGCACGATATGGGGGAGAACATGCTTTCCGACGCTGAGGCTCAACAGGTCGCAGCGAACGATCGAGCCGACGACCGCTTTCGAATCGTTGCCGTCGACCAGGTGAGCGGGCGTAACGACGATTGATTCCCGAGTATGCTCATCTACACAGGTCACGGTATACGAACCCTCCCGTCGCAGCGCTTGAAGCAGCTGTCGATCGACATCGATGAAGTGGACGTTCCATTGATGAGTCGCAAATATGCGCCCGATCAATCCCCGGCCGATATTGCCGGCACCCCACTGTACCAAAGTTTTCTTCATGAACACAGTGTACTTCATTATCCGCTCTTTGTCGCCAATACCGGCTATCGGACGAATCTTCTTGCGGGAAATTGACTTTATCGGTATGCTAGGTTTCAGGAGGAAATGAGATGCAGCAATATGAATGTAATCTTTGTGGGTATATTTATGACCCGGCCGTTGGCGATCCTGATAATGGTGTAGCAGCAGGAACTGCTTTTGCCGATATTCCGGAGGACTGGGTATGCCCCCTCTGTGGCGCACCGAAGTCCGACTTCTCGCCACTCGATTAAGCGATTCAAGATGCATATAGCAGGGTCTGGAATTCCGGACCCTGTCTTTGTATGCAGACGATTCGTTCGGTCTTGAGTATATTGATTCAACCATGGAGGAATTATGCCTATACTGTCACCATTTTTAGAGCGGCGTGCCTATCGCGCCATCGATTCGAAACCTATTGATGAAGAAGTTCTTACTCGCCTTGCCGAAGCGGCGGTCACCGCTCCATCGGCAAACAACAGCCAGCCATGGCGTTTCATCACCGTCACCGACCCTGCCGTTCTTGCAGAAGTGAAGAGTACCCTCACTCCCGGTAACTACTGGGCCCAGAAAGCCCCGGCGGCCACCGCCGTCGTGACCAACAACGACTGGTCGCTCGTCATCGGGAATCGGGTGTTCGCACCCTTTGAAGCGGGAATGGCCACGATGGCCTATCAGGCTCAAGCGGTCTCTGAAGGGTTGTACATCCACCCAATCGCCGGCTTCAATGCCGACGCGGTAAAAGAAGCTTTGAAGATCCCCGCTTCCGAAACGCTTCTGACCCTGTTAATCATCGGATATCCCGGTGATGATTCCAATCTCAAGGAGCACCACCTTAAAAGCGAACACGGTGCTCGGGTGCGCCTGCCGCTGGAAAAGGTGTATGCGAAGGACCGATGGAACGACCGGCTTCTGCCTTAGAAACCGTAACTCAGTGTTGAACGTTTTCCAGATCGATGAGCGCCTTGAGGCGCTCATCTTCGGTGACGATCACTTCACTCTCCTTGATGAAGAACGTCGCAATCAGGGTTCCCAGCAGGATCGCGGCAAGGATGGCCGGCAGGACCATCTGATATCGCTCTTTGATGATCGTCGTAACAAAGAGGATGACGATCGTGGCAAGCTGGCTGAAAAACTGAAGAATCGATTGGATGACTTTTTCGTTGATTCCATGCCCGAGTTCGGTGGCATATTGACTGCCGATCGGAATTGAGGCCAAAAGCCCGCTGCCCAGGATCGCCGCTCCGATCAGTGCGATCGTGATATTGCCGCTCAAAAGCAGAAAACTGCCCGGAACCGCAGTAAGAGCGCAGAACGTATAAAACACCTTGCGTTTTCGGAAGCGGTCGCTCAATGCAGGAATAATAACTGCCGAAACCATTCCGAACATGAGCATCGTCACCGCCAGGATCCCGTTGGAATCGACAAACCCCAGGAATTCACTGATTTCATCGATCTTGATGAAGACCGTCATCAAAACCGCCCACGATGTGGCGAACTCCATGATGAGGATTCTGAGTGAACGACGGCTGAATGCGGCGCTCAGAGCCTGGCCGAACTTCAATTCCTCTTCTCGCTCGAACGTGGATGAGGGGGATGGAGGTCGCTCTCGGACGAGAGCCGCACTGACGGCGGCAAGGACGATGGAGATCATCGCCCATAACCTCATCAGCTGTTCAATCCCCTTTTGGGAGCGGACGAGAAAAGAGGGGGAAAGGATCATGACGAGCGCCAGAGAGAGATACTGACTCGCCTGGATGATTCCCACCGCCATCCCCCGCTCGCGGATCGGAAACCAGCGACCCGTCGTCTCGGTGATGCTGGTAAGCGTGAATGTCTGGGCGAGACCGAGGAGAATGGCCGAACAGGACGGTCTTGAAGGAGGAGAGGTATAAGGTTTTTGTCATCGCTCCGAAGATGATCAGACCGGATGCGATCCAATAGGTGACCCTCATTCCAAGCTTGCGGATGATCCAGCCGGAAGGAACCGAGAAGAGAACGTAGACGATCAGATAGGTAAGAGAGAGAAGGTCGACCGGGTTGAAGAACCGTAAATAGATCTGGTCATGGTAATAGGCGTTTACGACTCGCCCCACAGGGGCGAAATTGAGCCACTGCAAGCTTCCGGCGAGGACGAGGTTGATAAGACTGATCAGCATGACCCACCGGTAGCGGTACACCCTAACGCTTCTCATGTGCTTCATGATACAACACTTGAGGCATATTGTATATCTGGGTAGCGCTAACAGTTCTTATTTCATATACTTGTCGTCATGAATGAAACACTCCGTCTGATACACAATCGTCGTTCGCTGCGGGCATTTTCCGACAAACCGATCCCGCCTGAAGTTCTGCTTGCCCTCAAGGAGGCGACCCTCAGGGCCCCTACCGCGGGGAATATGGCGTACTACTCGATCGTCGAGGTCGATGATCGAGAGAAGAAAGAGAAGCTCGCCGTCATCTGTGACAACCAGCCGATGATCGCCAAAGCCCCGCTGGTGTGGGTCTTTCTCGCCGATGCTCAAAAGTGGGTGAACTATTATCATGAAAGCGGAGCGGTTGAAAGGGCGAATGACCTTCCCTACCGCCCGATCGGCCTTGGCGATCTCCACCTCGCCCTTCAGGACACGATCATCGCCGCTCAAAATGCGGTGATCGCCGCCGAAGCGCTTGGTCTCGGTTCCTGCTACATCGGTGACGTCATCGAGAACTTCGAAGAGCTCAGCGGCCTGTTGAATCTCAAAGGTCACGTCATCCCGGCAGCGATGGTCATCTTCGGATATCCCAAAGCGGACACCCCGGTAAAACAGACTCCCCGCTGTCCCGTCGACTCGATCTTCATGAAAGACTCCTACCGGGAACCCCACCTCAAAGAGATGGAACATGCCTATGCCGAGCACGAAGAGCAGAAGCGCAGGATCCAAAGCCTCCCCTATGAAAACACCGGGACCCTCGCCGACTTCTATTATCGGCGGAAACACACCAGCTCCTTCATGAGGGAGATGAATCGATCGACCAAGGTGATGTTCAGACGGTGGGTCGAAGGGAAAAAGCATAACGAAACGCCAAGCTTGGAATGAGATTATTCCGAACAGCCCGATAATGAACTCTATTTTTTAGAAAGCCAACAGGTTCTTGTAATCACGAAGTTGATCAGTCTCTCTCAAAGAATGCTTCCGCTCCATAGCTGCTCGAGAAAAAATGCCCAAGGATGGATTTCAACACCGTTCTTCAGTTTTCTCGGGTGCTCTTCTCGGCATACGAGAATATGCCGTTCGGCGATTCCTTCTTCCATGAATGCAAGCAAGCCTTTATAGTCACGGGCATTCGACTGTTTGGTTGCTTTCACTTCGATCGCTATCCGATCGCCAAGGATAAAGTCGACCTCGAAACCGCTGGTTGTTCGCCAGTAGGAAAGAACCTCTTTTCGTTGACCATAATCGAGATACGCCTTCAATTCCATGAAGATATAATGCTCAAGAAAGCGCCCATACTCGCTTTGTCCCTCTGTTGGAGGAGGAATCTGCAGTATCGCCCGTGTTATTCCAAGGTCGAAGAGATAGAACTTTGGCAAGCCGAACGTTTTCCGTTTAACGCCATTGGTAAATGCCGGGAGGTAATGTCCGATGAGGGTGTCTATGAGGATCTGATACCAATTGGTAACGGATTGTCGGCTTATTCCGACATCACTGGCTATGTTTGTGTAATTGACCGGCTCCGCATTTGTAATAGCGGCGACATCCAAAAAACGGGCAAACTTTTCCAATTTGCGAACTTCGCCCTCGCGACCAATTTCATCTCTCAGATAGGTTGAAATGTAATCATCAAGGTCTTGGTCGGGATCGTCGGACAGGAGGACATGAGGCATCAAACCCGTCGTAAACACCTGCTCGAGAGTCAAGCCCATCTCCTTGATTTCCGGAAACACGAAGGGATGCATAGACAGTTTGCCTGCCCGTCCCCCAAGCAGATTAGGTCCTTTTTCTCTTAACAGTTTTCTGGAACTGGAACCGGATAAGAGAAAGCGAATTGAACGCTCCTCAATGAGAAAATGAATCTCATCCAACAGCTCGGGAACCAATTGAATCTCATCGATGACAATCAGGCAATGTGACAATTGACGAGCTTCAACCTCTTGGGTAAGCAGCTCCGGATTTTGTTTTACCCGCATCTGTAATCCCGTCCTCAAAAGATTCCAATACAAAGCCGGCTTCTCTGTGAGCTCTTTTTCAATGAGCGTGCTTTTACCGGTCATTCGAGGACCGAACAGAAATTGTGATTTTCTTCGAAGGGGAGCTGAGATATCCAATATTCTTTTGACGTAACGCTCTGCAGCATCCATTTAACCGTTTCCTCCCAATCATTTCTCACCCTTAGAATACCCTATTTTAAAAAAATTACCAGCTCTAATTAACAAATATCATGATAAACGCTATTAGTACTTAACATATTTCATGACAAACGCTATTAACACATAACGAATATCATGGACTTTGTTATGTAGGAGATAATAAATCAAGGGCTGCCGGAGCAGCCCTTGAGGAAAGTCTGATATTGATTACATCAGTGGTCCAATCTTCTGGTAGAAGTCCATGCGCCGCTTCGCATCCTCTTCGGCCCGGGCGAAGAGCGCCTCGGCGTTCTTCGGGTTGGTCTTGAAGAGGGAACTGTAGCGAACCTCGGCTCGGATGAAGTCCTGGAAGGAGCCCGGCGTGGAGCGGACATCCCAGCTGAAGCGCTTGCCTTCTTCGAGGGAAGGATTATAGCGATACAGCGGCCAGTAACCGGAGTTGACGGCATCCTTCATGATCTCCTGGCTGTAGCGCATGTTCACCCCGTGGTTGATGCAGGTGGCGTATGCGAAGACGATCGAAGGACCGTCGAACGCTACCGCCTCCTGCAGCGTCCGCTGGGCGTGCAGGCGGTTGGCGCCGAGGGAGATGGAAGCGACATACGCATGACCGTAGGTCATCGCCATGAAGCCCATGTTCTTCTTGCCGATCTCCTTGCCGGCGTTCGCGAACTTCGCGACGGCAGCGATCGGGGTGGACTTGGAAGCCTGGCCTCCGGTGTTGGAATAGACTTCCGTATCAAGCACGAGGATGTTCACGTTGCGGCCGCTGGCCAGAACGTGGTCGACGCCGCCGAAGCCGATATCATATGCCCATCCGTCACCACCGATGATGAAGATGACCTTATCGGCGAAGTAGTCCTTCAGCTCATCGATCTTGGTAAGGAGTTCGCGCTCCTTGTCGCTCTTCGCTGCGGCGATCGCGCCGGGGAGAGCGGCCTTGACCGCTTTCTGAGCGTCGTTCGCTTCTTCACTGGATTCCTTCCACAGCTCGAGAGATTTTTCAATCGCGCTCTTCAGCTCGGCGGACGTTCCGACCGCAAAGAGCTTGTCGATGTAGATTTTCAGCTGTTCGCGGTTCGCATCGACGGCGAGGCGCATTCCAAGACCATACTCGGCGTTGTCCTCGAAGAGGCTGTTGCCCCAGGCAGGACCCTGACCGTCGCTTTGGCGAACGGTGTACGGGGTGGTCGGGAACGTTCCGCTGTAGATCGAGGAACAACCGGTCGCATTGGCGACGATCATCCGATCGCCGCAGATCTGGGAGACCATCTTCACGTACGGGGTCTCGCCGCAGCCGGCGCATGCGCCGCTGAACTCGAAGAGCGGCTGCTTGAACTGAAGACCCTTGATCGAGTTGATGGGGCTTCCGTCGAGCACATCATACGGCAGCTGCTCGAAGAACTCGGCGTTGGCGATTTCACCGGCATCGCGCTCGACTTGGATCGGGCTGAACTCGAGGCTCTTGACCTTTGAAGGACAGGTTTCGATACAGACACCGCAACCCTGACAATCTTCGGTGTACACCTGGATCTTGAATTGAAGATCGCGATCGTTTTTGGAAATCGACTTGAGAACCTTGAACGTCTCGGGAGCATCTTTAAGAAGCTCAGGCTCGATCTGCTTCGCTCGAATCGCGGCGTGCGGACAGCTTTGTACGCACTGGTTGCACTGGATGCAGTTCTCGGCGATCCACTTGGGAACGAACGGCGCCACGCCGCGCTTCTCAAGCTTGGCCGTACCGGTGGGAAGCGTTCCGTCGAAGGACATCTCGGAAACCGGAATGTCATTGCCCTTGAGGTGCATGATCGGCTCGATGATCTTCTTCGAGTATCTGTCGGAACCTTCGGGAATCAAGGGGGCCGGCTCGTAGCTCTTGGTGATCTTCTTGGGAATCACGACCTTATGGAGCGCATCGGAGGCGCCATCGATCGCCGCCCAGTTCATCTTGACGACATCTTCACCCTTGCGGAGGAACGTCTTCTTCACGTACTCCTTGATCAATGCGATCGCTTCATCTTCGGGAAGGACTTCACTGATCTTGAAGAAGGCGGCCTGCATGACCGTATTGATTCGGGATCCGAGACCGACGCCCTCAGCGATCTCAAGAGCGTTGATGTTGAAGAACCGAAGTTCCTTTTCGATGATCTGCTCCTGCATCTCGCGAGTCAGGTGATCGAAAACCTCATCGGAAGGAATCTGGCTGTTCAGGAGGAATACCCCACCCTTGCGCAGCGGAGCGAGCATGTCGTAGCGGCCGATATACGCCGGGTTGTGACAGGCGACGAAATCGGCGTGGTCGACCAGCCACGGCATCTCGAGCGAGCTCTTGCCGAAGCGGAGGTGGCTGATCGTGATGCCTCCGCTCTTCTTGGAGTCGTAGGCGAAGTACGCCTGAGCGTTCAGATCGGTGTTGTCACCGATGATCTTGACGGAGTTCTTGTTCGCTCCGACGGTACCGTCCGATCCGAGACCCCAGAACATGCAGGACACGACATCCTTCGGAATGACGTTGATCCGCTCCTTGATCTCGATGGAGCGGTTGGTGACGTCATCGTTGATGCCGACGGTGAAGTTGCCGAACGCCGGTCCGGCGAGGTGATCGAAGACCGCCTTCGCGTGGGTCGGCGAGAAATCCTTGCTGGAAAGACCGTAGCGACCGCCGATGACCTTAATCCCGGTTCGACCCATCTGGTTGAGGGCGGTGACGACGTCCAGGTAGAGAGGCTCGCCGAGACTGCCCGGTTCCTTGGTCCGGTCAAGAACGGCGACACGCTTCACGGAAGCGGGAAGAGCCTGAACGAAGTGCTTGGCGCTGAACGGGCGATAGAGGCGAACCTTCAGCACTCCGGTCTTGCCGCCGCGCTCGTTGATGTAATCGCTTGCCCACTCCACCGTGTCGGCGCCGCTGCCCATGATGACGACCACATCCGTCGCATCGGGAGCGCCGACGTAGTCGAAGAGGCGGTAGGTCCGGCCGGTAAGCTTGGCGACCTTGTCCATGTATTTCTGAACGATCTCAGGCAGAGCTTCGTAGTATTTGTTCACCGTTTCGCGGCCTTGGAAGTATACGTCTTCGTTCTGAGCCGCAACGCGAAGCCTCGGCTTCTCCGGACGCATCGCGCGGTCGCGGAAGCGGCGGATGTGCTTCTCGTCGACGAGACTGTACATCTGCTCATAGGTGACCTCATCGACTTTCTGCACTTCGTGGGAGGTGCGGAAGCCGTCAAAGAATGCAAGGAAGGGAACCTGAGCTTCGAGCGTCGAGAGGTGAGCGACCAACCCAAGGTCCAAGACCTCTTGGACGTTGTTCGCGCACGTCATCGCGAAGCCGGTATTTCGGCAGCTCATCACGTCGGAATGATCGCCGAAGATCGAAAGAGACTGAGCGGCAAGAGATCGAGCCGAAACGTGGAAAACGGTCGGAATCATCTCCCCGGCGATCTTATGCATGTTCGGGATCATCAGCAGCAATCCCTGACTGGCGGTAAACGTGGTCGTCAAGGCGCCCGCTGCGAGCGAGCCGTGAACGGCGCCGGCGGCACCGGCTTCCGACTGCATCTCAACAACTTCGACCTTTTTTCCCCACATATTTTTGCGCCCGACGCTTGCCCATTCGTCGGCAAATTCACCCATCGTGGAAGAGGGGGTAATCGGATAGATGGCGGCAACCTCGCTGAACGCGTATGCTACATGCGCCGCAGCGGTGTTTCCGTCGATGGTAACCTTTCTTTTGTTACTCATGTGACTCTCCATAAAGCAGTATTTGCTGCAACCCGAAAGAGGCTGCCCTAAGCACGAAAATGGCGGGAAGATCGGAGATTTTCCCAGTAGCCAATCATAGACCAATAAGGGCTTGTTTGCAAGTGAACACGAAAAATTTCCATTCGGGGTAAAGAAATAAAGTTGCTAGATGCTAACTCTTTACATCAACAACAAACAGCAAAATCACTATAAAAATGGTAGGAATTTTGGGATGCCATCCATCCTGCGCCGGATCATCCTTCGTTTCCCGTCATATCGCAACAATATGACGGCTTCGTTGAAACGCCGCCCTAAAAGATGTAGCTACTGATATCCAGACACTCCTGTCCGCTTATCTAAAAAAACAAACACTGACTCTAAAAGACATCATCGCCTTTCATCATCGAAGACCGGAAAAAACATTATTATTACCGCGGTCTCAAAGAATACACCAATGAGCCGGGTTTCCTGGTTGATGCCTGCTACGATGGTCAGGACACGTTCCGCGCCCTGGTTCAGCTTTTCGGCATTGATGTTTCTGCTTTAGATGAAAATTGATCGTAAGCGATCGTCGTAAAGCTTCGACATGACGAATCGGGGGCCCGCCTGAGCGGACCCCCAATTCCATCCCTTCTTGGTATCTTCTCAGCACTCGCTGTGGCCGCAGGAGAAGCACTTCCGGCATCCTTCGATGTTCATGAACGTCCCGTTGCCGCATACCGGGCAGATATCCGCCTGGATCGAGCCGGGGTTGGAAGCCGGCAAGCTCAGAAAGAGCTGGCCTTCACCCTCCACTTCATCGTCCTCATCGGGCAAGCCCATCGATGGATGGTCGATCGGGATGGTGCCAAGGTGCTCCTGAAGAACCTGACCTACCGCATCGGGAAGACTCATCACCCGGTTTTTTCCGAAACCCATCGAACGACCGCTTCCGATCCCCTGCAATTGAGCGATGATCGACTGGGCCCGCTGCTCCGGCGTCAACGGAGACGGCATTCGGAGAATGAGGCTGATCAGGCGCCCGAGCCCTTCGGCATCGGCGGCCACATCGGAGCCGACTTTTGCGACGTTGATGAACACCTCGAAGATATCGCTTGGCTCGGGACCATCGCAGTTGATGGTGATATACGCCGTTCCGATCGGCGTCGCCTTGCGGTAGGTGGTTCCCCGAAGCGCCGTCGCCCGGACCCGCGGTTTCGGATCGGTGAAGCTTATCACCGTCTCCTTCTTCTCCTCTTCGTCTTTCTTGATCGTCAGGACCTGCGTGTCCCTGGAGCCGTCGCGGTAGGTGGTTCCTCCCTTGCATCCCGTGTCGTACAGAAGCTCATAGAGCTTGCCGGTCTGCTCGACGGTGTACTCTTTGGGAGTGTTCCCCGTCTTGGAGATTGAAGAGTCGACCCAGCGCTGAATCGCCGCCTGAACGTAGACGTGCCCTTCCGGAGCGAGATCCATCGCGCTGACGAAGTAATCGGGTTTTTCTTTGCCGGGGTTCGCCTGAATCCAGTCATCGTACACTTTGACCCGCTCGATATTGGTTCCCATCCGTCCGGTCCGCTCCCACTCCCAGAAATAGTACGGCTCTATTCCCGTCGAAGTGCCGACCATCGTTCCGGTCGTTCCCGTCGGCGCCTGGGTGAGGAGGGTGACGTTTCTGAGGCCGTGGGTTCGAACTTTTTCCCGAATCTCTTCGGGCATTTGTTTCATGAAACCGCTCTGCAGCAGTTTTTCCGCATCGAAGAAGGGGAAACTGCCTTTCTCTTTGGCGAGATTGCAGCTCTCGCTGTACGCCTCGACGCAGATGAACCTGTAGAGCTCGTCGATGAATTTCAAAGAGGGCTCGCTTCCATACGCAAGCTCCATCTTGATCAGCATATCCGCAAGGCCCATCGTCCCCAGTCCGATCCTTCGTTCGCCTTGCTGCTGCTTCCTGTTCTCTTCGAAGAAATACGGCGTATCATCGATGACGTTGTCCAGAAAGCGGACGCTTGAACGGACCGTTCGTCCAAGATCGTCCCACAACACCGCCTTATTTTTGACGAATTGACTGAGATTGATCGAACCGAGGTTGCACACGCCCCACGGCGGGAGGCCCTGCTCGCCGCAGGGGTTGGTGGACTGGATCGAGCAGTAGTACCAGGAGTTGCTCATCCGGTTGTACCGGTCCATGAAGAACACCCCCGGTTCGGCGCTTGCCCAGGCGCTCTCGACGATCGCGTCCCAGATCTCTTTGGCCTTGAGCGTCTGATAGATGACCGTGGAACCGCCTTTCTTGATCCAGGCATTCAAGTCACCATCCCAATCGGTGTTGTATTTCGGATCGGAGGTGTCCGGAAAGACGGTATTCCACTCTTTGTCGGCACGAACCGCCGCCATGAACTCATCGGTGATGCCGACGCTGATGTTGGCGTTGGTGATCTTCCCCATCTCCCGCTTTGAGTTGATGAAATCCATGATATCCGGGTGCCAGACGTTGAGAATCAGCATCAACGCCCCGCGCCGGGAGCCTCCCTGCTCGATCAGTCCGGTGACGAAGCTGAAAAGCCCGCCCCAACTGACCGATCCGCTGGAGCGACCGTTCACTCCTTTCACATAGGCGTGCCGGGGGCGCAGGGAAGAGAGGTTCATCCCCACTCCGCCGCCGCGGCTCATGATTTCCGTCATCTGGCCCAGGCTTGTCATAATTCCGTTCCGACTGTCCTTGGGGGAGGGAATCACATAACAGTTGAAGTATGTCAGATTCTGATCGGTTCCCGCCCCGGTGAGAATCCTTCCCCCCGGAACGAACCGCCAGTCTTCCAAGATCCAGTTGAATTCCTTCTCCCACTTGCTTCGAATCTCTTTCTTCTCCTGGGCGGCGATTCCTTTGGCGACTCGGCTCAGCATCTGGCCCGGCTCGGTTTCGATTGGTTTATCGATATCCTCCCGCTTCACTTTCAAGACCATCCCGTCATCCAAGGTAACGACGATCTCATCACCGTCTTTGATGGCGGTGACGGTCCCGATCTCTCGCTGCCCGGTCTGGGGGTTGCTCACCGCGACGACGATGTCGCCGACGGCGAGCGTTTCTTTCTTGACATCTTTAAGGGCGTATCGATCCAAAAAAATCTTTCGGCCCAAAGCGGTTAATTCATTTTTGCCGGCATTCATGCTTATCCTCATATATCTTAATTCATACGTTCAAAACAACAAGAAAGGGCAGTGCTTGCCCATGGCTAGCATAGCATGCCCATCTTTCAATTTGCAAGCATAATACGGCATAAATAGTGTTGCCAACTTCTTACAACGCTATATGTAGTGTTATATAAGTTTTGTAGCAGTTGGATACCAAGCCCATACAACCGAGTGCGTAATTCCTTACAAAATAGGGTGATTCCTCGCCGGGAGGGAAGCCCCACACTGTGTGCAGAGGGCAGGAATACCGGATATTTCCTGCAAAAAATCGATTCAAGCGATGAATAAACTCCCGCTTCTGTCTAGCTTCTAGTGTCATGTAAAAAGGCGACCTCCAAAAGGTCGCCGGAAAATGTACAATGTTGTAACAAGTTAATAGCCGAGCTGGACCATCGTGTCGGCCACTTTTCTGAAGCCGGTGATGTTCGCGCCCTTCACATAGTTGATATATCCATCCTCCTGAGTCCCTTCTTTGACACAGGCATTATGAATCTTCAACATGATTTCCTTGAGCTTCTCATCGACCTCTTGGGCGGTCCATGCGATATGCATCGCGTTCTGCGTCATCTCCAATCCGCTGACGGCGACCCCGCCGGCGTTGGCCGCCTTTCCGGGAGCGAAGAGGATCCTGTTTTTGAGGAAGCAGTACATCGCATCCGCCTGGCAGCCCATGTTTGAAATCTCGACGACTCCTTTCACCCCGTTTGCCACAAGAGCTTTCGCATCGGCCAGACTGAGCTCATTTTGAATCGCGCAGGGGAACGCGAAATCGACTTTGACCTCCCATGGCTTTTTGCGAGGGACGAACGTGGCGCCGAACTCTTTCGCATACGGCTCGACCACATCATTGTTGGAAAGACGGAGGCGTGACATATACGCCCATTTCTCAGGAGTTCCCACTCCTTCTTCATCGTAGACATACCCATCCGGTCCACTGATCGTGACCACTTTCGCTCCGAGATGGGTCGCTTTCTGGGCGGCTCCCCAAGCGACGTTTCCGAATCCGCTGAGGGCGACGGTCTTTCCTTCCAGGCTGTCTCCCTTGAGAGCCAGCATCGAATTGGCGAAGTACATCGCTCCGAACCCGGTGGCTTCGGGCCGGAGGATCGATCCACCGTAGTTGAGTCCCTTGCCGGTGAGGACTCCGGTGTTCTCATCGCGAAGGCGCTTGTACTGTCCATAGAGGTACCCGATCTCCCGTGCTCCCACGCCGATATCTCCGGCGGGAACGTCGGTATCGGGACCGATGTATTTTTGAAGTTCGCTCATGTAGGAGCGGCAGAACCGCATGATCTCCCCGTCGCTTTTTCCTTTGGGGCTGAAGTCGCTTCCGCCCTTTCCTCCACCCATCGGCAACGTCGTCAGACTGTTCTTGAGGGTCTGTTCAAAGGCGAGGAATTTTAGGGTTCCGAGGGTGACGCTCGCATGGAAGCGCAATCCGCCCTTATAGGGCCCGAGGGCGTTGTTGAATTGGACCCGGTATCCACGGTTTACCTGCAGATTCCCCTCATCGTCCTCCCATTCGACTCGGAACGTGAAGATGCGGTCCGCCTCGGTCAGGCGCTCGAGGATCCGATGCTTTTCATAAACGGGATTTTCATTCACCACATCGATGATCGACTCAAGCACTTCATGGGTCGCTTGGATGAACTCCGGCTGGGCGGGGTTCCTGCGTTCGAGCTCATTCATAAAATCTGAAAGGTTATACATACATCTCGCTCCTATTGGCTAGCACAATAGACAAAACTTTTTGATTTGTAAAGAAGGCCAATTCGCCTAAGTTGAAATTTTGCCTGTCCGTTTTTAGGAATTCCAATATTATCAATGCTCAATTTCATGGATATGTAAAACATGCAGTAAATTAATGAAACTATGCAAAATTATGCGCTCATGCTACACTTTTTCCATGTACACCCTCGACCCGACCTGGCTGCCGTTCAGCAACCTGATGCTCAACCATATCTACAATGTGCTGCTCATCTGCAACGACTATGATCGTTTCCTCCTGGAAGAGGATGGCCGGGTCGAAGAGGAGCTCTACATCGAGTACACCCAGCTCCGGCTCTCCAATCCGCCGAAGATCACCCACGCTTCCGGCGGAGAAGAGGCACTCGAACTGTTGAAGTCCCGGCAATTCGAGCTGGTCATCACGATGCTCGATCTCGGACCGGAGTCGGTGGAGGACCTCGCTTCTTCCATCAAACAGGCGGAACCGGAGATGCCGATCATCGCCCTCTCCCCCTCCTCCAGCCATCGGCGAAACAAGCTCATCAAAGGCAGCGACTCAATCGCGATTGATTACTTCTTCTACTGGCAGGGCGATCCCACGATCTTTCTGGCGATGATCAAGCTGGTGGAAGACCGGATGAACCTGGACCATGATATTGCCGAGGCGGATGTCGGTCTGATCATCCTTGTTGAGGACTCGGTCCGCTTCTACTCCTCCTACCTGCCGATGATCTACACATGCCTGATTCAGCAGACTCAGGCGATAATCCTTGAAGCGCTGAACACCTGGGGAAGAACGCTGAGAACGCGCGGCCGCCCCAAAATCGTTTTGGCCAAAACCTATGAGGAAGCCCTCGCGCTGTACGAAACATATCAAAAACACGTCATCGGGGTCATCACGGACGTCTCCTACGAGATGGATGGCGTCCATAACAGATATGCGGGGTTCGCCCTTGCCGAGGAGCTCCACAGCCGAAACAGCGAACTTCCGATTCTCCTCCAGTCCAACGACCTCTCGATGAAGGAGGCGGCGGAACGAATCGGCGCTCATTTCATCTACAAGCGGAGCAGCTCCCTCTTCTCTCAGCTGGCTTCCTATATGCGGACCCACTACGGCTTCGGCCCTTTCATCTTCCGAAACCCCGCAACCGGGGCGGAGATCGCCCGGGTAGAGACGATGCGGGCCTTGCAGCACATCCTTCCCGAGATCGATCTGACCTCCTTCGAATACCACTTCCGGAACGAACACTTCTCCCGCTGGCTGAAAGCGCAAAGCCTTTATACGATCGCCGCCAAGATCAAGGCGCTGAAGATTCCCGAAGGCGGCGACGTGACCCGGATCCGGGACGAGATGATCGAAACGATCCGAACCTACCGCGCCGAGCGGACCAAAGGAGTCATCGCGCAATTCTCCCCGGCGAACTACGATGAGACCCTCTTCTTCAGCCGAATCGGAACCGGCTCGCTCGGCGGAAAAGGCCGCGGCCTGGCGTTCATCGACATGGTCCTGCGCCAAGCGGGGATTCCGGCGAAGTACCCGGATATCTACCTTTCGATCCCCCGGACCGTCGTCATCGCCACCGATCAGTTTGAAACATTCATCGAAGCGAATGAATTGAAGGACATCACCACCGCCGACCTGCCGGATGAAACGCTGCTTTCGGTCTTTCTCTCGAAACCCCTCGCCGAGGAACTGATCGTGAACCTCAGGCATATCCTCTCCGTCATCAAGCAGCCGATCTGCATCCGCTCCTCTTCCTTGTTGGAGGATTCCCACTACCAGCCCTTTGCCGGAGTGTACGAAACCGTGATGATCCCCAACTGGGGAAGCGAGGAGGTCCGCCTGAAAGAGCTTTCCGACGCGATCAGATCGGTATGGGCGTCCACCTACTTCCGTCGGGCGAAAGAATATCTGAAAGCGACAGACTACCTCCTCGGCGATGAAAAGATGGCGATCATC